>ULTG01019206.1_pt1 | contig 14632 bp, 9 predicted proteins | sample 1957461 | NCBI WGS metagenome assembly ULTG01 (sample SAMEA4835730, study PRJEB28245) | human gut metagenome | biome: gut microbiome; material: fecal sample | place: Denmark | collected 2008
GAAAAAGGTTATAATAGCTGGAAGGATTTTATAGCGAAGAATCCGGATAAGGTGAAGTAAAGCGACTGATTATAGGGATAGATAGGAAATATCTAGGGGAGGTTTAAATGAAGATGGGAAGTAATTATTTAGCAATATTAGGGGTGACTACAGTGACAACAGTAATGAGCTGCTCCCCTGCGAAAAAGGAATATGCTTCTTTTGAGCTGTATCCGGTTCGTACGGGAAGTCTTATGGAAATGGAATATACGCCGTTGGCAACCAAATTCTATCTTTGGTCACCAACTGCAGAAGAAGTACGCCTGATGCTATATGATGCCGGTGAAGGCGGACATGCTTATGAAACAGTAAAGATGGAGCCCACAGAAGATGGAACCTGGACAACTTCAGTAGATAAGAACCTGCTTGGTAAATTCTATGCCTTCAATGTAAAAATCAATGATAAATGGCAGGGAGACACGCCGGGAATCAATGCACATGCTGTCGGAGTGAATGGGAAACGTGCCGCCATTATTGACTGGAAGACTACAAATCCCGAGGGATGGGAGAGTGACAGACGTCCTTCTCTGAAATCTCCTGCTGATATGATTATCTATGAAATGCATCATCGTGACTTCTCGGTTGATTCTACTTCGGGAATTAAGAATAAAGGTAAATACCTCGCATTGACTGAACACGGGACCATGAATTCGGATCGGTTACTGACCGGTATCGATCACTTGATAGAACTGGGAGTGACACATGTACATCTTCTTCCTTCCTCTGACTATGCTTCTATCGACGAAACAAAACTGGAAGAAAACCACTATAACTGGGGATATGATCCGGCGAATTATAATGTGCCGGATGGCTCTTATTCAACTGATCCTTATCAACCTGCCACTCGTGTGAAAGAGTTCAAACAGATGGTACAAGCACTGCATAGAGCTGGTATCCGTGTGATAATGGATATGGTTTACAATCATACTTTTAATACTGTTGAAAGTAACTTCGAACGTACTGTTCCCAGTTATTTTTATCGTCAGAAAGAAGACGGGACATTGGCAAATGGTTCCGGATGCGGTAATGAGACGGCAAGTGAACGCCCTATGATGCGCAAGTTCATGATAGAGTCCGTTCTTTACTGGATAAAAGAATATCATATTGACGGTTTCCGCTTTGACTTGATGGGAGTACATGATATTGAAACCATGAATGAGATCCGGAAAGCTGTGAACAAGGTTGATCCTACCATCTGTATTTATGGAGAAGGTTGGGCAGCCGACACTCCCCAATATCCGGCAGATTCGTTGGCTATGAAAGGGAATGTTTCCCATATGCCCGGAATTGCCGTATTCTCGGATGAATTGCGTGACGGGCTTTGCGGACCTGTATGGAAAAAAGAGAAAGGTGCTTTCCTTGCCGGAGTTCCCGGAGCAGAAATGAGTGTTAAATTCGGTATTGTGGGTGCTATTGAGCATCCGCAAGTACGGTGTGATTCCGTCAATTACAGTCAGAAACCGTGGGCGGAACAGCCTACCCAGATGATTAGCTATGTTTCCTGTCATGATGGTTTGTGCCTTGTTGATCGCTTGAAAGCAAGTATGCCGGGAGCTACTCCCGAACAACTGGTCCGGCTTGATAAGCTTGCGCAAACGGTGGTCTTCACTTCGCAAGGTATTCCTTTTATCTATGCAGGAGAAGAGGTGATGCGCGATAAACAAGGAGTGGACAATAGTTATAAGAGTCCGGATGCAGTCAATGCTATCGATTGGCGACGTAAAACGACGAACGGAGATGTTTTCATGTATTATAAACGACTCATAGATTTGCGTAAGTCCCATCCCGCTTTCCGTATGGGAGATGCGGAAAAGGTCCGGAAGCATCTGGAGTTTCTTCCGGTGGAAGGACAAAACCTGATTGCATTCCGCCTGAAGGATCATGCGAACGGAGATAGTTGGGAAGATATTATCGTGGCTTTTAATTCCCGTATGACTCCTGCGCGTTTGGAAGTGCCTGTTGGTAAATATACAGTGGTATGCAAAGACGGCGTGATAGATGTGCGTGGATTAGGTACGCAAACCGGGCCGGAAGTGATTATTCCCGGACAGTCTGCATTGATCATGTATAAGTAACTTTTGTTTGAAGACAGAGAATCTTTCCGGTATACATTTCAATAACAATTTCGGTAAATCTACCTGCTTTATGAATATTTAGCGGGGCAATTCTTAATGATTATTCATGAAAACGGATTGAATGAATAACAATAACTGCTGTAATCCGTTCTTGTTAAATCTTTCTTTTTCCTCCTGTTCATTGGTGGTTTCAGCTTGGATGTAACATCGCAACAAGTTTTTGTAACATACGTAAACGATGATGTAACAAGCGAGTAATGATTTGAATCAGAATTTCTGGGTAAGTGGGAAGAAACTTCCTAAGTTTGCAAAGTGGAATCCCGATGGATTTCTTCTCTTGCTAAATTATCATGAAATAAAGACATATAAAAGAAAAGACAGAATGAATAAGTATTGGTTTTATAAGGTAGGGTTAGTAGTTGTGTTCCTTTGCTTCGCCTTGTTGGGCGGAGCAAAGGTTAAACTTCCGGCTCTTGTTTCCGACGGAATGGTACTTCAGCGTGGGGAACCTGTCAATATCTGGGGAACGGCTGATCCTGATGAAACCGTTGATATAACTTTCCTGAAAAAGAAATATAAGACTGTTGCCGATGTACAAGGTAACTGGAAAGTGACTTTGCCTGTTTTGAAAGCCGGCGGACCTTATACGATGACCATTAATGATATCGAATTAAAAGATATTCTTATTGGTGATGTTTGGGTATGTTCGGGACAGTCGAATATGGAATTGCCTGTTTCACGGGTTACAGATCGTTTTCGCGATGAAATATCTACGGACAGTAACTATCCGATGGTGCGCTATATAAAAACACCTCTCCTCTATAATTTTCATGCCCCGCAGGCAGATATTCCGGGAATTTCCTGGCAGGCAATGACTCCTGAAAATGTGATGCCTTTCTCTGCTTTGGTCTATTTTTTCGCTAAAGATATCTATCAGAAAACAAAAGTTCCGGTAGGAATCATAAATTCCAGTGTCGGAGGTTCACCAGTAGAAGCGTGGATCAGCGAGGAAGGGTTGAAGCCTTTTCCATTTTATTTGAATGAAAAGCGTATTTATGAGGCGGACGATTTGATGGAGTCGATGAAAAGAGAGGAAAGGAAGAAAAGTCATGCCTGGAATGTGTCGTTATATCAGGGAGACAAAGGGATGCATGAGGCTACCCCTTGGTATGCTACCGATTATGATGATAGCAATTGGAAAGAAACGGATTTGTTTGCTTCTGGCTGGGCAACAAACGGACTGAATACCATCAATGGCTCCCACTGGTTCCGTAAAGACTTTCAGGTGTCTGCAAAACAGGCGGGAGAGAAAGCGACTCTTCGTTTGGGATGCATCGTCGATGCAGATTCAGTCTATGTAAATGGCACATTTGTGGGGTCTGTCTCTTATCAGTATCCTCCCCGTATCTATACCATTCCTGCCGGATTGTTGAAAGCCGGAAAAAATACAATAACCATACGCCTGTTCAGTTATGGCGGTCGTCCTCAATTTGTAAAGGAAAAGCCTTATAAAATCCTTTTCGGAAAAGGGCAGCCTGAAAAAGGAGGGTCGGAGATCAATCTGGAGGGGAGTTGGAAATATCACCTCGGTGCTCCTATGCCCGCTGCTCCGGGACAAACAGCTTTCCATTATAAACCCACAGGACTGTATAATGCCATGATTGCTCCTTTGCTGAACTATACGGTATCCGGTGTCATCTGGTATCAGGGAGAATCGAATGTTTCGCGCAGAAATGAGTATAAAGATTTGCTGACAGCCATGATTACCGATTGGAGACAACGATGGAATAAGTCGGATATGTCTTTTTATATTATTGAGCTGGCGGATTTTCTTTCACCCACAGATAAAGGAGGACGCGCTGCCTGGGCGGAATTCCGGAAAGCGCAGGCGGAAGTAGCCGATACAAATAAAAATGTTATTCTGATTAAAAACAGTGATTTAGGAGAATGGAATGATATTCATCCATTGGATAAAAAGACGCTAGGGAAACGAGTGGCAGCAGCTATCTTGATAGAAATGAATACGAAAAACTGAAAATGACCAATTTATCTATTTTATGGAGAATACAATAAAGACCAATGAAGCGAAAGGTTTCTATAAACTCTCTTGGCTTCAACGTATAGGATTCGGTTCCGGTGATTTGGCGCAAAACCTTATTTACCAAACCGTATGTATGTATCTGCTGATTTTTTATACCAATGTATATGGACTTAAACCGGAAGTGGCAGCCGTGATGTTTCTTATTGTCAGGATAGTGGATGTGCTTTGGGATCCTCTGGTGGGTGCTTTCGTCGATAAGCACAATCCTAAACTAGGCAAATACCGTTCATACCTTATTTGGGGAGGAATTCCGCTGACAGGTTTTGCTATTCTTTGTTTTTGGAACGGCTTTTCGGGCTCACTGTTCTATGCCTATTTCACTTACGTTGGATTATCCATGTGTTATACATTGATTAATGTGCCTTATGGAGCATTGAATGCGTCACTTACCCGTGATACGAATGAAATCACGGTGTTGACGTCAGTGCGTATGTTTCTTGCCAATTTGGGCGGTTTGGCCGTGGCATACGGTATTCCGATACTGGTGAAGGTGTTGTCTCCCGATGGTAAAATCAATACTACTGCATCTGCTAACGCATGGTTTATTACGATGACTATTTATGCTGTTATCGGATTGGTATTATTGGTGTTTTGTTTTAGCCAGACACAAGAGCGTGTAGTTATGAACCGGGAGGAGACTTCTAAAGTAAAAGTGTCCGACTTGTGGGTAGAATTTTGTAGAAATAAACCTTTGCGTATTTTGGCATTCTTTTTCATTACTGCTTTTGCAATGATGGCCATTGGTAATTCTGCCGGTTCATATTATATGATTTATAATGTACATGCACCGGAGATGTTACCTTATTTCATGGCCTTGGGCTCGATACCCGCATTCATTTTCATGCCGATGGTACCTGCCATTAAACGTGCTATTGGAAAAAAGCAAATGTTTTATGTATTCCTTTCAGTCGCTATATTGGGTATGGCATTGCTGTATATTATTTCTGTGGTTCCGGTACTCAAAACACAGATATGGCTGGTCTTTGTGGCGCAGTTCATAAAATCTACCGGAGTCATTATTGCAACAGGGTATATGTGGGCTTTGGTTCCTGAAGTAATTTCGTATGGCGAATATACTCATGGTAAACGTATTTCGGGCATAGTCAATGCTTTGACTGGTATTTTCTATAAAGCGGGAATGGCTCTTGGAGGAGTTGTACCGGGACTTGTTATGGCTTTTGTCGGATTCGACCAGACAAATGAAGTGTCACAATCGCCTTTTGCCGAACAGGGAATACTGTGGCTCGTGGCCGTTATTCCGGCATTGTTACTTTTGGTAGCTATGTTCATTATTTCTAAATATGAACTGGAAGATAATGTGATTGACAATATTAATGAGGAGATAGAATCGCGCTGTAAGAAAGGCGAATAGATAAGATGTAGAATGTTTATTACTCAAAAATATAACGTATGAAACTCAAACGAATAATTCTGTTGTTATTGACAGTGATGTTTTCTTTTTCTTATGGAGAAGTGTTTGCGAAAGATGGAAATTCGCTGAAAAAGGCTTTGAAAAACAAGTTTTTGATTGGCGTGTCAGTGAACACACATCAAAGTTCCGGTAAGGATGTCGCAGCTGTTGAAGTTGTAAAGAAGAATTTTAATTCCATCGTGGCGGAAAACTGCATGAAGTCTTCTGTCATTCATCCGAAAGAAAATAAATATAATTTTACGCAGGCAGATGAATTTGTCAGTTTTGGTGAGAGCAATCAAATGGCTATCATCGGTCACTGCCTGATTTGGCATTCACAATTGGCCCCTTGGTTTTGCGTAGATAAGGATGGGAACAATGTTTCTCCGGAAGTCCTGAAGAAGCGGATGAAAGACCATATCACGACTATCGTGAAACGCTATAAAGGCCGCATCAAAGGCTGGGATGTAGTAAATGAAGCGATTGAAGATAATGGAGCATATCGCAAGACAAAGTTTTATGAGATTTTGGGGAAAGAATATATTCCATTGGCTTTCCAGTATGCACACGAGGCCGATCCGGATGCCGAACTTTACTACAATGACTACTCTATGGCTCAACCGGGCAGAAGAGATGCAGTCGTGAAGATGGTAAATGGTTTGAAAAAACGTGGAATCCGTATTGATGCCGTAGGTATGCAAGGACACATAGGCATGGACTACCCGAAAATCAGTGAATTTGAGAAGAGTATGCTGGCCTTTGCCGGAACAGGGGTAAAGATAATGATAACAGAGCTGGATTTGACGGTGATACCATCACCGAATCCCAATGTAGGTGCAGAAGTTTCCGCTTCCTTTGAATATAAAAAAGAGATGAATCCTTATCCGGATGGATTACCGGAAGAGGTATCGAAAGCATGGACTGAAAGAATGAATGACTTTTTCCGTCTGTTCCTGAAGCATCATAACCTCATCACCAGGGTTACTCTTTGGGGAGTAGCCGATCAGAACTCTTGGCGTAATGACTGGCCGATGAGAGGCCGCACGGATTATCCGTTACTTTTTGATCGCAATTATCAGCCGAAGCCGGTAGTCGACCTGATTATCAAAGAGGCTGAAAAAACAAAATAAGTTTCTAACAGAAAAAATAGAAATAATATGAAAACAGAAAAAAGATATTTAGTTCCCAGTGATTATATGGCTGCCCCTGCCGTACATGTATTTGATGGCAAACTGTATATTTATCCCTCGCACGATTGGGAAAGTGGTATTGCCGAAAATGATAATGGCGATCATTTCAATATGAAAGATTATCACGTGTATTCTATGGATGATGTGATGAACGGTGAAATAAAAGATCATGGAGTGGTGCTTTCCACAGAGGATATTCCTTGGGCGGGCCGTCAACTTTGGGATTGTGATGTGGTTTGTAAAGATGGTAAGTACTATATGTATTTTCCATTGAAAGATCAGAATGATATATTTCGTATCGGGGTAGCTGTGAGTGATAAACCTTATGGTCCTTTTATACCGGAAGCTAATCCGATGAAGGGAAGTTACAGCATCGATCCGGCTGTATGGGATGACGGAGATGGTAACTATTATATGTATTTCGGTGGATTGTGGGGTGGACAACTTCAACGTTACCGTAATAATAAAGCCTTGGAATCTGCTATTTTGCCGGAAGGAGAGGAGGAAGCAATCCCGTCGCGTGTCGCTCGTTTGAGTGAAGATATGATGGAGTTTGCCGAAGAACCCCGTGCAGTGGTAATTCTGGATGAAAACGGCAAGCCGTTGACAGCAGGGGATACGGAACGCCGTTTCTTTGAAGCTTCGTGGATGCATAAATATAATGGCAAATACTATTTCTCCTATTCTACGGGAGATACTCATCTGCTCTGCTATGCAATAGGTGATAACCCTTATGGGCCGTTTACTTATCAGGGAGTCATTCTGACTCCGGTGGTAGGATGGACTACTCACCATGCTATTGTAGAGTTTAAAGGTAAGTGGTATCTGTTTCATCACGATTGTGTGCCATCAGAGGGAAAGACATGGCTCCGTAGCCTAAAAGTCTGTGAACTTCAGTATGATGCAGACGGGCGAATCATTACTATCGAGGGAAAAGATGAATAATAGAATACATTAAAACAACCGCCTCTATCTGAAAAATATGCCTAGAAATATATTTGCATTGATATTCACTATCCTTTTTTGCTTTTCTTCTATTTGGGCAGAAGATGGAAGTGCCTTGTGGCTTCGTTATGCATCGGGAGCGAAAGCGGAAATCACCAGCAAGAAACAATCACCTACATTACGTATTGCGGTTTCCGAATTACAGAACTTCTGGCAGGGAGGAATCTCGGTTACTTTGGAGGTTCGGAGCAATAAAGAACTTCGTGCACTTGGAAATGAGGGATATACGATTCAGACCTCCAAAGGTGGCAATCAAATAACGATAGCTTCTTGCGGTGAACAAGGAGTACTTTATGGAACTTATCATTTACTCCGTCTGCAAGCTACCGGACAACTACCGGAATCAGCTTTGCAATCCCTCAATATCTCTGAACGACCTGATTATCGAATTCGTATCCTGAATCATTGGGATAACTTGGATGGTACAATCGAACGCGGATATGCCGGACATTCACTTTGGAAATGGGACGAACTTCCGTCTGTTGTCTCTCTCCGTTATGAAGCCTACGCTCGTGCCAATGCTTCTATCGGCATTAATGCCACCGTAATAAACAATGTCAATGCAAGTCCTAAGATACTATCTAATGATTATTTGCAGAAAGTCAAAGTCTTGGCCGACGTTTTCCGCCCTTATGGCTTGAAAATATATCTTTCTATCAATTTCTCTTCTCCCGCAGCTTTAGGTGGTTTGTCCACTTCCGATCCGTTGAATAAAGAAGTGATAGACTGGTGGAAGCAGAAAGCCAAAGAGATTTATTCTCTGATTCCCGATTTCGGAGGTTTCTTGGTGAAAGCGAATTCCGAAGGGCAGCCCGGTCCATGTGACTACGGAAGCACTCATGCCGAAGGAGCCAATATGCTTGCCGATGTGTTGAGGCCCTATCATGGTATTGTGATGTGGCGCGCTTTCGTTTATTCTCCTACTGACAGCGACCGTGCCAAACAAGCCTATCTTGAATTTGAACCTTTGGATGGTAAGTTCCGGGACAATGTTATTGTGCAGATCAAAAACGGTCCGATAGATTTCCAGCCCCGTGAGCCATTCAGCCCGCTGTTCGGAGCTATGAAGAAGACGGCAGTTATGCCCGAGTTTCAAATCACACAAGAGTATCTTGGCTTTTCCAATCACCTTGCGTTCCTTGCTCCTATGTGGAAAGAATGTTTAGATAGTGATACTTATCTACAAGGCAAAGGCTCCACCATTGCCCGTGTGACGGATGGTTCGTTATTCCCTCATCCGCTCACGGCTATTTCCGGAGTGGCAAACATGGGTGATGATACTAATTGGTGTGGACATCCTTTTGCCCAAGCTAACTGGTATGCTTTCGGACGCTTGGCATGGAAGCATTCGCTTTCTTCCGAACAGATAGGAAATGAATGGTTGAAACAGACTTTTCTTCCCGTTACCGGTGCGCAAATCGATACTCCGGCAGGAGAAGTCATTCAAAAAGAGCAAATTGACGCTGAACTCTCCTTTCTCAACTCCCAAGTGCTTCAGAAATCGAGAGAAGCAGTAGTAGACTACATGATGCCTCTCGGCTTGCATCATATCTTTGCATGGGGACATCATTACGGACCGGAACCCTGGTGTGATATTCCCGATGCCCGCCCGGATTGGCTACCTCCTTATTACCACCGTGCCGACAACATGGGAATAGGTTTCGACCGCAGCAGTACAGGAAGTAATGCTACCGGACAATACCATTCTCCATTATGCGAGCAACTGGACAATGTGAATACCTGTCCGGAGAATCTGCTCCTTTGGTTTCACCATGTCCCTTGGAATCATCAGATGAAGAGCGGGCGTACACTTTGGACAGAACTGTGCTACGCGTATGATCGTGGTGTAAACGAAGTGAGAAACTTTCAAAAAGTGTGGGACAGGATGGAACCGTATATTGATTTCGAACGTTTTCGTGATGTGCAACACCGCCTGAAGATTCAGGCACGGGATGCTGTCTGGTGGCGGGATGCTTGTTTGCTTTACTTCCAGCAATTCAGCAGACAACCGATACCTTACGAATTGGAACGTCCCATACACGAGTTGAAAGATATGATGGAATACAAATTGGATATTACCAATTTTGAATGTCCACCTTATGGGTTTAGTAAGTAAACAAAGATATTCCCTATACGGAACGAATAAGAATATGTTTGCAATTTGGCGTCTTCTATGATAAAATTGTTACCTTTGCGGGCAATAATAAAACAGAATAAAAGAATATGAACCAAAATACATTCTGCATGGCGGGGGGCGTAGCACGCAACCCGCTTGTGCGTTTAGCCAAACCCATCACGGCAACTATCGGAGCGAATGAGCACATAGCCATTGTAGGTCCCAATGGTGGTGGTAAAAGTCTTTTTATAGATACCCTGATCGGAAAATATCCATTGCGTGATGGAACCGTGCAATATGATTTTTCCCCCTCTGCCACCCAGACTCTTTATGATAATGTGAAATACATTGCTTTCCGCGATACTTATGGAGCTGCCGATGCCAATTACTACTATCAGCAGCGTTGGAATGCTCATGATCAGGATGAGGCTCCCGATGTTCGTGAGATGTTGGGAGAAATCAAGGACGAGCAACTGCAATGCGAACTGTTTGAACTCTTCCGTATCGAACCGTTGCTCGACAAGAAAATCATTCTCCTTTCCAGCGGTGAATTACGTAAATTCCAGCTAACCAAAACCCTGTTGACTGCTCCCCGCGTGTTGATTATGGATAATCCGTTTATCGGACTGGATGCTCCTACGCGTGAACTGTTATTCTCTTTGCTCGAACGTCTGACGAAAATGTCGTCCGTACAAATTATTCTGGTGCTTTCCATGCTCGATGATATACCGTCATTCATTACTCATGTCATTCCTGTGGACAAAATGGAGGTCTTTCCTAAAATGGAACGTGAAGCCTATCTCGAAGCTTTCCGTAGTAGAGATGTGGTTACCTCTTTTGATGATTTGCAGCAACGGATTATAGATTTGCCATCTGATGGCAACAATTACGATTCGGAGGAAGTAGTGAAACTGAATAAGGTCAGTATCCGTTATGGCGACCGAACTATTCTGAAAGAACTGGACTGGACAGTCCGTCGTGGTGAGAAGTGGGCGTTGAGTGGTGAGAACGGTGCCGGGAAATCGACTCTGTTGAGCCTTGTCTGTGCAGACAATCCGCAATCGTATGCCTGTGACATCAGTCTCTTCGGACGGAAAAGAGGGACGGGAGAAAGTATTTGGGAAATCAAGAAACATATCGGTTACGTAAGTCCGGAGATGCACCGTGCTTATCTTAAAAATCTGCCCGCTATTGAGATTGTAGCCAGTGGTTTGCATGACAGTATCGGTCTGTATAAACGTCCTCAACCGGAACAGATGGCTATCTGTGAGTGGTGGATGGATATATTCGGCATTGCAAATTTGAAAGATAAACCATTCCTGCAACTATCCAGTGGAGAACAACGTTTGGCCTTGCTGGCAAGAGCTTTCGTCAAAGACCCGGAACTGCTGATTCTGGATGAACCGCTTCATGGCTTGGATACCTATAATCGTCGCCGGGTAAAGAAAGTGATCGAGGCTTTCTGCCGACGCAAAGATAAGACGATGATTATGGTGACACATTATGAATCGGAACTTCCCAACACTATAACAGACCGTATTTTCTTAAAGAGAAACCGGTAAACATTGTTTTCTGATATTTATTTTTCTTTGAAATCAGGTTTTAGTTGAGCGGATGCGTAAACCAGAAACAGGACCCTTCTCCCGGTTTCGATTCCACTCCGATTTTGCCACCCAGCTGTGTGACGATACTCTGACAGATGGAAAGTCCCAATCCTGTGCCGGCAATGAAATTATTCAATTTCACGAATCGGGTGAAGATAGCTTCCTGTTTTTCCGGTTCGATGCCCATTCCCGTATCCTGAACCGAGAATCTGACTTCATTTCCGTTGATTTGGTAATCAATGACAATACTACCCTTGGAAGTAAATTTCAGAGCATTCGTTATAAAGTTCAGCAATACCTGATACAACCTGTTTTTGTCGCTGGTAAAAGTAAGTTCGGGAAGTTCCGGTGCTAAAAGAATCTCTACTTGTTCAGTAGCCTTTACCTGCATAGCCTGTAGCAGTTCGTTGCAAAGTTGTTGTGCATCCACTTGTTCCGGGATAATGTCGAAAGTCCCGGCCTCGATCTTTGACAAGTCAAGAATATCCGAGATCAGTTGTAACAAGAGCTTGTTATTCTCTTCAATAATTGTTATATACAGATGTTTTTCTTCTGCATCCTCCGCTTCCTCAAGCAGACTGGAAAAGCCTACTATCGCATTGAGTGGAGTACGTATCTCATGACTCATATTCGCAAGAAAAGCAGATTTTAGCCGGTCGGCTTCTTCAGCTTTCTCTTTGGCGCCAATCAGCATCCGCTCTGTCTCTTTCAGTTCGGTAATATCAAAGTTGATGCACAGCATTTCGATGATATTATCCTGCGGCTGATAATTCCTGACTAATACGTTAACCCGTGTCCAAGTGTAATTTCCATCTGCTCTGCGGATGCGGACATCGCGGGATAGCTTGGAACTTTCTCCTTTTATCACTTTATCCAGGAAGTCGATCATCACAGCCCGATCTTCCGGATGGAAATGGGAATGAATACCGATGATTTCCGGCAATGGGGTACCCTCTTCTTCACCTACATTCATGTACCAGCTTCTCAAAGCATACCCGTCCCGACTCAAAGCATCGAAGTGTGCGTAACCTACTTTTGCATAATCTCCCACCAGATCGAAAAAACTCTCGAATTCCTGAATCTTATTATAGGCAATTGTATCTTCGGTCTTGTCTACATTTATTAAGAGGTAGTTGATAGGTGCGTGGTTGTGATCGTATAGAGTGGTTACTTTCGTTGTTAAGTCAATGAAACCGGTTGTACTGTCAGGCTGATAATATTTGTTGATTTTGGAAAAGTCATACCGGAATGTAAAATCTGCGTTCTCATTGTCTCTAATCTTTTGTTTTATTTCCTCCGGCAATATAGGATTCTCGAAAATGTTGACTCCCAGAATATCTTCTTTATTGGAAATACGGAACATTTCCATATCTTTTTTATTCAGGTCGACCATTTGACCGTCCTTATCATATAATTCGATGCCGACCGGAAGATTCTTATAAATATTATGCAGGATCCGCTCGCTATTTTGTAGAGCCTGATGTGCAGAGGCTATATGAATTCCCTCTTGTGTTTCGGCAATTCCATATACTTTGGTGTTACCGTTTTCGTCTGTTTCCTGAAAGCATGCCTTGCTGCGAATCCATACATGGCCTTTGGGAGTATCAAACAAGTATATTTCTTCTACAGTCTGTTGCAATTTGTCAAAAGACGGAAAAGTGGCGTATCCCTGGTCTTCTTTTAGAATACGCTTGTTGAAATCTTCGAAACTGATGAGCCCGTCTTCTCCTATTCCGAGTAGTTGGGAGATAAGTTCCGAACACTTGTAAGTCTTTGCTTTTAAGTCAGCTTCCCACCATCCTATATTCGCTTTGTTCATAAGCTTTTGTAGGAATTCACTTTCGTTTTGTTCGTTTATTTTCAAGATATGTCTGTATTATCAAGAGTTAGACAATAATTTGCTCGTAAAAATAATCATTTTTGTTGAATTCCACCTTAAAAAAGTAAAAGATAGTATGATTGTATCATAAGGAAAGTCTGTACTACAAAGAAAACGGGCATATATGAACAGAATATCAATAAATTATCTTCGTGTAAAAAAAATAATCGAAGCATTCTGTAAGCGTAAAGATAAAGCGAAGATTAAATCAACATCCAGATGAATGGGAACGGTCGGATATAGTTGTGAATCGTATCTTTCTGGGGAGAAACAAGGTGTCAAAATATTAAGAGCCAGACGATGGGAATAGAATATGTCTATAACAACAAATGCATTTATATGAATTATAATCTTTTTTAATAAATAGAATGTTTTTTGCTCTAATTGGTTATCTTTGCGCTCTATAAAATGCAAAAAGTAACAGGAAATACATGAATGATAGTCAAAATGCTATAACTGTTATATACAGGGAACATTGGCAAAAACTCTATATTCATGCATATAATCTGCTGAATGATGAGGAAAGTGCAAAAGATGTGGTGAACGATGTCTTTTGTTCGGTGCTTGAGAGCAGCGAACGGTTGACAACGGAAGAGGATCTGCTGCCGTTATTCTTCGTCATGGTGCGAAATCGTTGTATTGACCAAATACGTCATCAGAACGTGGTGTATAAAAATGCGGAAAGGTATCTGGAAGAACTTTACAGTGGCTGGACTGTGAAAGAATACCGTGAGTATGAAGATAAGATAAACCGGATGCAGGAGAGTATTCGCCAGATGGCTCCACAAATGCGAACCGTAGTGGAAGAGTTTTTCTTAAATGAAAAGAAATGTGCGGAAATCAGTGAAAAGTTACGTATTAGTGATAATACCGTTAGAACGCACATTGCCAGAGCTTTAAAGATACTCCGAAAACAATTAACCATCTTTTTTTAAAAAAAATCCTATCGGGGTGTCATCAGTTTCAGTAACCTCTACGTGTTTAATGAAACTATTGACACTATGATAGACCATTCAGATAAAAATTTAGATTATGCACTTCGTGCCATACAACATCCACAATTAAGGGAAACTGATGAATTCCTTCAGTGGATAAATATATCTGGTAATAAAGAACTTTTCTTGGAATTAATGGCTTGTAAGGAAGCTGTGATACGTGAGAATCTGGAACGGAAACGTAGAGTCAGGTCAAGAATGTATATAGGGGCAGCGG
>ULTG01032638.1_pt1 | contig 14292 bp, 14 predicted proteins | sample 1957461 | NCBI WGS metagenome assembly ULTG01 (sample SAMEA4835730, study PRJEB28245) | human gut metagenome | biome: gut microbiome; material: fecal sample | place: Denmark | collected 2008
TAACGCGTAAAAGCAAAGAATTCGGACACCGTATTTTTATAATTGCGGACGAACCGTACCGCGAACTTGCCTACGATGTCGAAGTGCCGTATATCATGAATTTTTACGGCGATACGATTGTCTGTTACAGCTATTCCAAGTCCTTGTCTTTGCCGGGCGAACGCATAGGCTATATTGCGGTATCCCCGAAAGCCGACGATGCGAAGAACCTATATCTTGCCATATGCGGAGCAGGACGCGCACTCGGCTACGTGTGCGCTCCGTCCACCTATCAAAAAGTCATCGAAAAGTGCGTGGACGCCTTGCCTAACCTAAACGCTTATCGTCAAAACCGCGACTTGCTTTTCAACTCGCTTACGAAAATCGGCTACGATTGCGTACGTCCCGACGGTGCGTTTTATCTGTTTGTAAGATCTCTTGAAGACGATGCGAACGCTTTTGCAGACAAGGCAAAACAGCTTGGATTGCTTCTCGTCCCCGGCGACGATTTCGGCGCAAAAGGCTACGTGCGCATCGCATACTGCGTAAGTCATGACATGATAAAACGCTCACTGCCTGCCTTTGAAAAGTTGTTTGAACAATACGAATCAAACAAACGATGACACCACATATTTTTACAACATAAACATTTTATACATGCAAAAACGGCGCATTAAGTGCCGTTTTCGTTATTTTTCGTTTGTTTTGACAAGCCGATTAAAACGTTTTGCCTTGTCGCAAATAGTCGCAAAGCAAGTTCCAAGCAAACACGTCGTCGCCCAAGCTGTCTATCACCGTCAGGTGATGATAATCGGACGTGTACGTGTCCGTGACGACGTAATAGGTCTTTTTGGAGTTGTAGAGCACGCTGTCTTTCACGCCGTTGCCGTACGTGCTGTACGCAACGTGATATTCCTTGTTTGTGGAATGGATAAACTTGTTGTTGATTTCCGTGCCGTTGAGCGAGCAAAGTACGATTTTGTTTTCAAACGGCAAGAGCGTTTGCACTTGCGACACCGTTACGTTTCCTTTGGAAAGCGAATAGGGCGAGCGCGTTTTTATATAGCCGCCGCCAAGAACGATATCGTATTTATTTCCCCACTTTTCAACGCCTTTTTCGCAGTAGATTTGCGCCACTTTGTCTGCGATTACGCTGCTCGACGCATACGAGGAAAGACGCGCGACCACCTCGTCGGGATTGCCGATTTCGTCCTTGTATTTGGCAACGAGGTTCTCGATTATCGAATCGCTTTTGCACGAGGAATAGACGGTGTTATACACGACGCCTTGATTTCTTGCGGTATGCTTTTGATTTGCAAAATTCAGGCGTATTTCCGCCTTGCTTATGCCCTTGTTGTAGCCGCCGCCCTGAATGTGATACACGCCGTAATCGTCAGCATACGAATAGGCTTGATGGGTATGTCCCTCAAAAACTATGTCGACGTATCCGTTTGAAAGCGAGGTGTCGTACCAGTCCATGTACGAACCTTGGTCGCCGCCGTCATGCAAAGAATAGACGATATAATCCACGCCTTGCGTGCGCAGTTTGTTCGCTTCTTGCTTGACGAGAGTCGTAAGTTCGCTGCCCGTCTTGAAATACACGTCCGCGCACATGCTCGAAGAAATGGACGAATAACAATCGCCGATTGCGCCTATAATGCCGATTTTCGCGTCGCCGAACTCGACCACGACGGAAGAGTCGCAATACTCCACTCTCTTGTTCGTTGTCCTGTCGTAAACGTTTATGGCAAGGAAGGGAAAGTCTGCAAGTTGAGCGTTGGTCTTGATTTTCTCCGTAGACCAGTCAAACTCGTGATTGCCAAGCGTCATCGACGCACAATCGATATAGTTCAGCCACTCGGTTGCAAGTTTGCCCTTGGTGTTGTTGGACTCGCTGCTACCCTGCCACATATCCCCCGACGAAAGCACTATCGTATTCGAGGATGATTGATAATTTTTAAGATAAGTCGTCAACTCGTCCACGCCTGGCTGTCCTGCCGAGTCGCAATACATACCGTGCAAATCGTTGATCGCGAACAAGTTGAAGGACACTATTACGCTTCTGCCGCAAACATCGCACACTTCGTCGTCATTCTTGTCGGCATGTTCGCATTTCGACGGCGTAACCGCGCCGCATTTGTCGCAATAACCGTTTGAATCGATGTCTTGGTGGCTGCACGCTTGCTTAACCTCGTATTTTTGAAGGGCGGACGGATCGGAATCTTCGTATTTGCCGCCACCGACCGCTTTGACGATTATGGTTTGGTTTGCTTGAAGCTGCACTCTCGTTTTCGTCGTAGTACCGACGATCGAGTCTATCTCATACTCGTAACCCGTCGCATTTGCGATTGCGCCCCAGCTTGCAAGACCTTTTTCGGATATAGTAACAACGGGTGTGGAAAGCTTTGTCGAGCTCGGTTGCGGCGTTTTGTTGCCGTCGTCGCCGCCGTTTCCAAACAAGCCGCACGCGCAAAGCGTGGCAAGAATCATTGCCACACATATCGCAACCGCAATAACCTTTGCAAATGCCGAAATCTTTTTGTTCATACCTTTCTCCAATATAGGCGATTATAAATCGAATTTGATTATACACCTCGAAAACGAATTTGACAATAGTGCAAATAATTGCCGAAAACCCGACTTATAGGGGCTGTCGGGTTTTCGATCAAAAAAGGGTATGGGTGCGGTGCCGAGAGCAAAACGACGTCGGCAAGCCGCAAAAAAGCGAAATACTTTCGCAAAAAAATACGTTAGGATGCTTTGCGCATAAGGCTCATGCGAACGAACACGATTTTTCCGTCCTTGTCCGTTGCGATTTGCGCGTTGTTGACTCTCTTTTGATTGCTTATTCTGCTCATAAAAATTTTCATTGTTTTTCTCCTTTGCATTGAGTTTCCCGTTTGAGGAATTTTGTTTTCCTCTTGCTTACAAACATATAATATGCTATACTGTGTACCGAAATCGGTACATTGCGGCGTTTATTTTGTATTTTGTAAAAACCGCTCTTCATCGCGCCTACACGCACGCGCGACAATAAATATAAACTCTCAAAAGGAGGCAATCATGGCTCTCGAAGCAAAAAAAACTTTGATAATGCGCATCTATCAGGTTCTTGACGAATACAGCGACGAAGAACATCCTCTCACCCAGCAAAATATCATCGATATTCTGGAGCGAGATTACGACGTCGTGTGCGAAAGAAAAGCCGTCGGACGAAATATATCCTATCTCAAAGAAATGGGGTTCGACATAGAATCGTGCTCAAACGGCACGTATCTCGCCTCGCGCAAATTTGAAAACGCAGAGCTTCGTCTTCTCATCGACAGCGTTCTGTCCTCTCGCAACGTAAACTCTACGCACTCCGCCCAGCTTATTGACAAGCTCATATCTTTCGGCGGTCAAAACTTCAAAAGCCACGTCAAGCACGTCTATTCCGTCAAAGAGTGGGACAAGTCGGACAACAAGGCGTTTTTCTACAATATCGACGTCGTGGACGAGGCAATCGAGCAAGGCAAAAAAATCAAGTTCAATTACAACAAAATCGGGCTTGATAAAAAGTTGCACGTGTCAAAACCGCACGTAGGTTCGCCCTATCAAATGTTGTTGCACAATCAACGCTACTATCTTATGATGTTCGACGAAATGTTTGACGAGGTGGGATTTTATCGCATGGACAAAATCACCGACATCGACATTTTGGACGAGGACGCAAAGCCTTTGCGCGAAAACAAGGGCTTTGAAAAAGGCATAGACTACAAGCGCATTGCAACGTCATTGCCGTACATGTACAACGACGCTCCCGTCGCAATCACTCTAAAATGCTGGGTAGGCATGGCAGACACACTTTACGACTGGTTCGGCACAAACTTCACCGCAAAGAAACTCGACGACAAATACTTTGTCGCAACCATAGTCGCAAGCGAAAAAGCGATGCTTTATTGGGTGCTTCAATACAACCGCAACGTGGAAGTTTTGTCGCCCGAATCCTTGCGCCAAAACGTGATAGCAAGCCTGAAAAAATCCCTCGCCCTTTACCAAAAGGACTAAACGCGAGATTTTTGAAAAATTTAATAAAAATCAGCACGATAATTTGAATTGATTTTGACTTTGCATAAAACTATAATGCAAACATCAAAATCGAAAGTGAGTCAATATGGACAAAAATTTGCTTTCAAGATTATATAGACACGGCGTTCAGCTCATGGCGGTGGGCATCGTCACGGGTCTCCTGGCAGGAATCGTCGTGACGTATTTCAACATTGCCGCGGAGCTTTTGTCGAAATACTCAAAAGACCTATATGCTCTCGTGCGCGAAAATCCGGCGTTCGTACCGCTGCTTTTCGTCGTGCTTGCAATCATCGCATTCGGGATTGCAACTCTTGCAAAATTCGTGCCTATGGTGCGCGGAAGCGGCATTCCGCAAGCGGAAGGCGCGACAAGAGGTTTGCTGGAACTTAAATGGTACAAATCTCTTCCGGCAATGGCGGCGTCCTGCCTTGCGTGCATAATATCGGGTTTGACGGCAGGCGCGGAAGGTCCGAGCATGTTTATCGGCGCAACTTGCGGCGAAGGCACGTCAAAACTTCTTCGTTGCACGGATATGGAAAAACGCTATCAAATCACGGGCGGAGCGTGCGCGGGACTTGCCGTTGCGTTCAACGCACCGCTTACGGGCATCACGTTTGCATTTGAAGAGGCACACAGACGATTTACGCCTGCGATTTTCATATGCGCATTCTCCTCGGTGCTTTCCGCAATAATAACAAGAAACGCGCTTTACGGTTTTATGGGCATGAGCATATCGGCAAGTTTGCAATCCTTCGCTTTTGTGCAAATTCCGCTGAAAAGTTACGGTTTCGTCGCGCTTGCCGCTATCGCGAGCGGACTTTGCGGAATAGGTTTTTACGCCCTTTGCATGCTATCCAAAAAAATGTTTGCCAAGATTCAGACAAAGCACGCGATTGTCACGAACTATCTGAAATTGCTCTTCCCGTTTATTTTTGCCGGTGTATTCGGGCTTATAAGCGTATCCGTCATGGGCGGAGGCCATTCGTTTATAGAATCGCTCGGCACTCTCGGCGGAAGTCGGGAACAGTCGATTGCGACGATTTTCTCATCGCCCGTTGTAGTAACGCTGATTTTGGTGCTTGTGATGAGAATCATCGCAACGGCGTTCAATCTCGGTGCAGGCGTTCCGTGCGGTATCTTTATTCCTATGCTCGCAATAGGTGCATGTATAGGTGCGCTCGTTTCAAAACTTGCGATATTGTGGGGCATGGCTCCCGAATATGCCGACTGCATCGTCATGATTTGCATGGCAACTTTTTTCACGACGATAGTCAAAGCGCCGCTCACGGCAATAATTATGGTTGTGGAACTTACGTGGCAATTTACTCTTCTCATCCCCGTTGTACTCGGCGTTTCCTTCGGCTATATGGTCAACGAAGTGTGCGGTAGACGCTCCATTTACGACGAACTGCTCGACAACATACTCGACGAACAAAACGTTCATCTTGAAAAACACTCCTACGTAACCACGGTCGAGGACGGCTCGATTGCAATGCACAAGCCCATCCGCGACGTATTGTGGCCGAGCAATTTGCTTATCCGCACGATAAAGCGCGACGGCGTATCGATAGTGCCTGCCTCCGACACCGTGCTTCAAGTTGGCGACGAGTTGAGCATACAAGCCGAATGCGTTGATTTTGAAAGATTCAAAATCTCCGTCAACGAAATCGTCAAGCCGAGGAAGCATCTGTCCCTCAAACATAACAAATCCCAAACCGACGGAAACGACAAAAACAACTAGTTTATCCACAAAAAATCATATCGTAAAGTATTGTTTTTGATCGTAAAATCACCTATAGTTTAGTCCAAACGAGCAGTTTCTACAATTCTTATGCTCTGATATTTATGTGAATATTAAAAAATCGGTATGCGTTTTAAGGCGCATGCCGATTTTAAATTGCGGAAATCGGATTCGTTTTTTAGATAAACAAAAGCGAAAGCGCAATGAGGAATTGCGCAAGATAATAGGTCGCGTGATTGACGATTATCATAAGACGCGATTCGGGATTGAGCATACCTTTGCGCTCATAGTCGGCGGGTTTTGAAAAATACGTCATCGAAAGCACCATATCCGAGAGCACGAAAAGTATCGCGCCTGCAAGCAATATACCTGCCGATGCCGAACCTTGCGCGGGCTTGACGTACGTTGCGCTGAGCACCACGAACCAGCAAAGCAAAAATGCATACGCTATGCTTGGGATAAGAAATTTGCCAAACTGCATTTTCATCACGCAAATGCACACGAGAAACATTACGCCGACGATTGCCGCCGAGCCGAGTGCCGACCAAAGCAGATTCATTTCGTAGCCTGGGAAGCGGATTGCCATGGACGTGATATAAAGCACGTGTCCGATGCCGAAAGCAAGCATGCCGAAATACATCATGGAATCGCGGTCTTTTTCAACGCCGTCGTACTTGCCTTCCAGTCCTTTGAAGTAGATTTTGAAATCGAGGGTTATATCACCCACCATGCCGAGCACAAGCCCCATAACGACAAGTGCGCTCGGAAGCAGTTTGGATTCAAATCCGCCGACAACACCGTTTTCAACCACGGCGGCAAGTCCGGTTGCGATAAAGAAAAGCGACGTTGCGGTTTTGAAAATAATCGCAAGCACGGAGGACTTTTTATCCCTCGCAATCAAGAAAAGCACGAGCATCACGATGCCGGCGACAAGCAAAAAATACGGTAACATATTCCCCCTCCGATGTCTTTTATATCCATATCTTACATCAAAAATCGCTGCATTTCAATAGCGAAACATACAACATTTTCTTTGGCGAATTATAAGTTTTTGCAACGCTTGCAAATATTACGGTTTGGGATTATCATATAAAAAAACGATAATAAGGACGATTTTATGGACGTCATCAACTTTTTGGACAAATCCTACACGGCATACCACGCCGTAAAGCACAGCGAATACATTCTCGAAAAACACGGTTTTGAAAAACTCGACCTTGCAAAAAAGTGGAAACTTGAAGTCGGAGGCAAGTATTACGTGGTCAAAAACGGCACCTCCGTCATTGCGTTTGTCGTTGGCGAAAATTTTGCTTTCAACATTGCCGCAAGCCACACCGATTCGCCTTGTTTGCATATCAAAGGCAAAGAGGTCATTCCCTCTCCCGAGGGTGCGCGCCTCAACGTCGAAACGTACGGCGGACTTATCCTCTATTCAATGCTCGACGCACCTTTGAAAATTGCGGGCAGAGTGCTTGAAAAACACGGCGATATGCTTGTGAGCAGAACCATAGAAAGCAACTACAACGTCAATATTCCTTCTCTTGCGATACACCACAACCCCACCGTAAATTCATCGTTTTCGGTGAGCGTACAAAAGGACATGTTGCCGCTTATCGGCAACGTCGAAGATTTTTACTCGACTCTCACCGAGGACGAAATCGTCGATGCGGACCTCTACGTCGTGCCTGCGACGTCGCCTTTCAGAAGCGGCGCAAACGGAGAATATCTTTGCTCTCCGAGAATAGACAATCTCACAAGCGCATACTCGACCTTGGCGGCTCTCGTGTCTTGCAAACCGCAAAACGTCGCAATCTGCGCATGCTTCGACAACGAGGAAATCGGCAGCCTTACAAAGCAAGGCGCAAATTCTTCTCTTCTGCAAACCGTGCTTGAAAAAATCACGAGCGGACTCGGCAAAACCAAAGACGATTTTGTGTCCGCATGCGAAAACGGCTTTATACTTTCCGTTGACAACGCACACGCCCTTCACCCCTCCTTCCCCGAAAAAATGGATATCAAAGAGCGCGTGTACATGGGCAAGGGCATAGTGATAAAACATCATGTCAACTACTCCACCGACGGCGAGTCTTCCGCAATGCTAAAAACCATACTCGACAAAGCAGGCGTCGAAAGACAAGATTATTACAACAATTCCGACCAACGCTGCGGCAGCACAATAGGGCTTATGGCAAGCGCAAATCTCGGCATGAGAGCGTGCGATATAGGTCTTGCGCAACTTGCAATGCATTCGGGCATCGAAACGGTTGCGTATGCCGATATTGCAAAAATGCAAGAATGTGCAAAGGCGTTCTTGGAAACGAGATTTACGATATCAAACAACTCGATTTTGATCGGATAAAATTGCTCAAACACTCAAAAACGGTGTTTTATCTATGCAAATCGCACGGATAAAACACCGTTTTATGATTATTTCCGTAAAAATGTTTATAAAAAAGGACTTGCGTTGCAAGTCCTTTTCCCAACTTATTTTACAGATGCGCGAACGCTATGTTAGCCGAATAAATATCCGCTTTCGAATAAGCTCGTATTTGCCATCAACTATTGTATTTGTGCTATTTATTTTATTTTCTTATTTCACATTGTTTATTTATCACTATCTCGGTTCACCATTTATATTCACTGAAACGAGTTCTATATAAACGATTCTCTCATTATTTTCTTCGCTGCTATCAAATGGCATCGCATTTACGCTTATTACTATCTTTATAGCGCATCTATCGGGTGTATCATAATTCCGTATAAACCGCCACAATTCGTAATTAAGCTTTATTTCTTTTCCATCCAATTCGAATGACATACTCATAAAATAATAATCTGCCATATCGGGATGGTTTCCGACAGGGGAACACGTCGGATGTACTTCGTCATACCCATCGAATTTAAACATTAAATCGATGCGAAAACACGCATTGTTTCGTCTGTTTCTCAATAAATTGTTCTTATTCTCGGCTTGATTATACTCTTTTTCTGAAATCTCGGTAAAACTTAAATATGCGTCTTCTATCACAACTCCGTCGCAAATTTTAAGCGGCTCACCCATATACACATATTTGTTCTCTGCAAATAAAACTTGATCTGTCTTTGAACACGCAACAAAACAACATAGAACCAATAATAACAAGAAAACCGATGTAATTCTGTTAAAAATGGATTTTTGCACTTTATTCTCCCCCTTTCAATCAAATATGACATCCGACACTATTAAACTATACTATTTTAAACAATATTTCTCCTCACACATTAAAAATATTATTCTGAGTTTCAAATGTCAATATGGTTTTTTTAAGTGTAATACATGTTTTTTTCTTCACAAATATCAAAAAAAACAAGAAACGAGGCTTGCGTTTGCAAGCCTCGTTTCTTTGTATTTAAATTATTTTACAAATGCACTGAACGCCTTGTGTGCCGAATAGATGTCGGCTTTTGAGATAAGCTCGTAGGGTGCGTGCATGGAAAGCACGGGTACGCCCATATCCACGGTGTCGATGTTCATCTTGGAGATGTACTTCGCAACCGTTCCGCCGCCGCCGAGGTCAACTCTTCCGAGCTCGCCCGTTTGCCATACAACGTTCTCTTTTGCGAACACGCCTCTCAAATATGCGATATATTCGGCGGACGCGTCGTTCGAACCGCTCTTGCCTCTTGCTCCGGTAAACTTGTTCATGGTCACGCCCTTGTTGACGTAGCCAACGTTCATCTCCTCGAATGCGGATGCAAAAGAGGGGTCGTAAGCTGCGGTGACGTCTGCCGAGATGCACTTTGAATGTTCGCGCACGACGGACGGATTTGCGCCGAAACTCTTGGCGATTTCGTCGATAAGGTCGCTTATGATGACGCATTGCATGCCGGTGTTGCCTTCGCTTCCGATTTCCTCTTTGTCGGCAAGGATGCACATGACGGTTTGGTCGGTGTCGGTGTCGAGAGTTGCGGTGATTTCGGGATACGCGCACACTCTGTCGTCGTGACCGTAGCTTGCGACGAACGCTCTGTCAAAGCCGACGTCGCGAGCGTTGGACGCAGGCACTGCTTCGAGCTCTGCCGAGAGGAAGTCCTCTTCGCACACGCCGTATTTTTGGTTGAGAATTTCAAGCACGCCTTTCTTCACCGCGTCCTTTTCCTCATCTTTGACGGGGATGCCGCCCACCAAAAGATTGAGATTTTCGGCTGGGAATCCTTCCGCAATGGTCTTTGTGACTTGCTCTTGCGCAAGGTGCGGAAGAATATCTGTGATGTAGAACACGGGATCGCCTTCTTCGTCACCGACTTTGACGTCAACGCACGTGCCGTCTTTGAGAGCGATCACACCGTGAAGCGCAAGCGGAATGGTGAGCCATTGATACTTTTTGATACCGCCGTAGTAATGCGTCTTGAAGTACGCCATATCTGCCTTTTCATAAAGCGGAACTTGTTTGAGATCGAGTCTGGGGCTATCGACGTGAGCGACGAGAATACGCACGCCATTCTTTGCGACGTCCGCTTTGCCCGCTCTTACGATAAACAAGCTCTTGCCGCGATTGTTGTAATAAAGCTTGTCGCCGGCATTGATTTTGTCGCCGAGCGTATAAGGCTTATAACCCTTTTTCTCAATCATTTCGATTGTTTCCTTGACGGCTTCTCTTTCGGTTTTGCCGTTGTCGAGAAATCTCTTGTAACCCTCTGCATAATCTCTTATTGCTTTGAGTTCTTGCTCGTCCGCCAAAGCGTAAACGTTTTGTCTTTTATAGGTAAGATCCATAAAAAGCCTCACAAAAAATATATTCTGACAACATTATACCACACCGTGTGCAAAAATCAACTTTTACGGGAATGGTTTTCGCAAGCGAAACGCAGTTGAAACAAAAAAACGCCGAATGGGCGTTTCATTTTCTTCCGACAAGCTCGTCAAGCGTAACGTCAAAATAGTCTGCAATTTTCACAAGCGTATATATGTCGGGCGTGCTGTAACCGTTCTCATAGTTGGACACCAAACTTTTCTTGCCGCCCAGCACCTCGGCAAGCTCGCCTTGCGTTTTCTCGTTCAACTTCCTCAATGCTTTGATGTTTTCGCCAATTTCGTTTTTCATATTGACAATAGTACAAGTATTATGTACAATATGTGTAAAAGTACAAGTTATTTGTACTAGTTTATTGATTGAGGAGTTATTATGAAAAACAAAACAACCGCGGGGCTTTTGGCTATTTTCGTCGGATACTTTGGCGCGCACAAATTTTATCTTGGACAAACAGGAATCGGCGTTATATATCTGTTGTTCTGCTGGACGGGCATACCAGGCATTATTGCTCTTATCGAAGGCATAATCTTGTTGTCGATGTCAGATGATGAATTTAACAAAAAATACAACACCACTGAGGCATCTTCGCAAAACGTCACTGTTCAAAACGACAAATCTTGCTATGATGCAGATGATAACCAAACAGCCGATATCCAAAACGATGCCGTTGCACAACCGACACCGCCTAGCATTGCGGAAATTTTAATAGGATATAAACAATTGCTTGATAACAACGTAATCACACAAGAAGAGTTTGACGCCTTAAAACACAAGGTATTGTCGACAAGAGGTTGATTTTATGAGCAAAAAAATAAAAATTACTTATCTTGTCTTGGCAGCGCTTTCTTTCATGGTGCTGATGCTAGCACTTGTCGTTGGCATATTGATTTATCGCGACGTTTCCTCATATTACAGTTATTTGGGATATCCTGATTACAAATGGGACACCGCTTACATAAAACACACACACGAAGGCTCAATTGCTATTGTCGGCGCGTGTTTACTCTTGTTTGCCATCGTCTTTTATGTTGTAACAGCCGTTGGCAGGGACAAAAGAGCACATTTGTTTCCAATTGGTTCGTCCATTGCGTTGCTTGTGTCATCTATAATGCAATTCGTTGCCACCAAACGATATTTTTCAAGCACCAGCTCAATCGAAAGAGTATTCTCTCGCGACATCAATGTTACTTTCTGCAACGTTTTGCTGACGAGCGGAATTTTATGTATTGTTTTGCTTATTACAACCATAGTTTTGCTGACAATCAATGCTGTTGCCTCTACAAAATCCCGACACGTTGTGGCAACGAGCACATATTGCCACACATCACACCCCCAATCGACACCTATTGTCAAAAAGCCGTCTGTGAGTTATGAAGATGGTATCACCCAAATCACCTACTTTTACGAATTGTATTCGGCAGGCATTCTCACAGAACAAGAATTTGCAGACCAAAAAACAAGGATATTCTCTAATATGGGGATTGATAAAATAACAGGAGAAGATCTATGAAAGAAAAATTTCGATTTATTTGCATACCGATAATCATTTTATCCATGCTTATGTTTTTGCACGGTACTGTTTGTGGCGGAATTTACGCGGTTGTAACATGGATTGTAGGCGGCGTTCTGATGTTTTTGTCGCTTGTATTCACAGTGATTGCAATGATAAAAAATCCGCTTATTTGTATCGGCACTGTGGTTTTGGGGTGCATTTCGTCCGTCCTTTTTACGCCCGGTTATTACTATAATATATTTGCTTATACTCTTATTGTTATCAATATAATAGTTGCATTGGCAATCATCTACACGGCTTACGGCGCATGCTTGACGGTCTGCAAAAACAACAAAACACAGACAAAACCCCAAGCCGTTCAACCAAACAAACCGAACGTTCCCGTCAAAACACCTCAACCCCAACTTGCCGACTTTGCACAAGAGTTGCAAGAATACAAATATCTCTTGGACAACGGAATATTGACCGAAAATGAGTTTGCAACACAAAAAGCAAAGATTATGGAAAAAGTACGGCATTGCCGTGCCCCAAAAAGCACCTGTCCCCACTCCGATATCGACAGTTGCAAAAACGGTAGACAGTATTAACGGAGACTATGATATGGGCACGCTGATACTTACGATTTCCGAACGCACGTTTTGCTTTAGAAGCAAAGAAAGTAACATCGTAGCGATACAAGGCACTTTCATATTTAACAAAATTACAAACACTCTCACACTCTTCAAACCGGACAAATCTATACTCAAACTGTCGGTAAATCAAGACGGCAATTTGGTTTTGCCAAACGGAATGGTGTACAAAAAACTATAACGAAACACATGCATCGGTTTTTCATAAAGTCGCCGAATGGCGACTTTTGTTTTACTTTGGCAAATTGTGTGCTATAATGTTTTCATCAAATATTTGTAGGTGAATTATGATTTTGGACAATAGGCAACAAGTTTTGGCGCACAACCTCGTCAACTATTCAATCCACGTCGGCAAAGGCGACAAGGTGTGGATTGACGCAATCGGATGCGGCGAACAACTGCCCGCATGCATCATCCGCGAGGTGTACAAAAACGGCGGCATCCCCTTCCTCAACATCATCGACAAGCGTCTTGAAAAGGAAATCCTCAAAGGTGCGACGGCGGAAATGCTGGATATGTGGGCAAAGCGCGACGCCGATTTTATGGATAAAATGGACTGCTATATCGGCATTCGCGGCGGCGACAACAGCTATGAGCTTTGCGATTTGCCCGAGAGCATAATGCAAGAGTACGACAAGAGATACGGCATCCCCGTACACAGCGACAGACGCGTCGCCCACACCCGTTGGGTGATTTTGAGATATCCCACACCGAGCATGAGTCAACTTGCCGGCATGAGCACCGAGGCGTTCGAGGACTACTTCTTCGACGTATGCTGCCTCGACTATCAAAAGATGAGCAATGCGATGAATCCGCTGGTTGATTTGATGAATCGCACGGATAAAGTGCGGATTGTGGCAAAAGACACCGATTTGACCTTCTCCATAAAAGGCATACCCGCAATCAAATGCGACGGCGCGTGCAACATCCCCGACGGCGAAGTTTACACCGCTCCCGTCAAGGACAGCGTCAACGGCGTGATAAGCTACAACACACCGTCCATCGAAAACGGATTCCGTTTTGAAAACGTGCGCCTTGAATTTAAGGACGGCAAAATCGTCAAGGCAACCGCCAACAACTCCGAAAAAGCCAACGCTATTTTCGACACCGACGAAGGCGCAAGATACGTCGGCGAATTTGCAATCGGCGTCAATCCTTACGTCACCAAAGCAATCGGCGACATCCTCTTTGACGAGAAGATAAGCGGCTCAATCCACTTTACCCCCGGTTGCAGCTACGACGACGCCCCCAACGGCAACAAGAGCGCAGTCCACTGGGATTTGGTGCTATGCCAAACTCCCGAATTCGGAGGTGGTGAAATCTGGTTCGACGACGTTCTCATCCGCAAAGACGGCAGATTCATTATCCCCGAACTTTACGGCTTGAACCCGGAAAACTTGAAGTAAAAATTGTTGCAAATGCAAGACACAAAAAAGCGATGCGCCTGCATCGCTTTTTTTGAATTATCACACAATTAAATGAAACTTCCCCCTTCCTCGCGGGTGTTGATTCTTCCTCTACAAGAGTGTACGTCGCATACTTTTAAATTTATTTGCCCCCTCTTTCCCT
>ULTG01037431.1_pt1 | contig 14128 bp, 8 predicted proteins | sample 1957461 | NCBI WGS metagenome assembly ULTG01 (sample SAMEA4835730, study PRJEB28245) | human gut metagenome | biome: gut microbiome; material: fecal sample | place: Denmark | collected 2008
CTGATTAAGTTTAATGTATGTTACTGCCATAACATTTGTAATCTTATTGCCTTCAGCATCAGTATAAATGCCATCTTTTAAACCATAAGCATTAGTTTTGCTACTTGCATATTTTCCTTTGGCAACAGCAATTACAGCTACATACTGAGCTTTAGGGAATTCACTAGTGTATGCTCCTTCTTTTCCATATACATTATCTACATATTTAATCTCATAATCCTGTCCTTCTGTTAATTTTTTCGTAGAATCAGTGTATGTAAATGTAGTTTTTGTATACTGATGTTCTTTACCATTGTAAGTAAAGGATGGAGAAGTAACTTTTATACCATTTTCGTCATAGAAAGTAAATTTTCCACCAGCATTCAACATTTCACCAGAAATCTGGAATGTTGCTGTTAACGTACCTGTAAAGTTTCCGTTTTTAGGTGTTAATGTAACAGTACCCTCACCAATCTGGATATTCTCTCCAGATGTTAATGTAAAGTTGCTTGCTACATCAATAGGATTTCCTTTTAAGGTCAAGTCAATATCACTGGCAGAAACTTCAATACTGTAACCAGTGTATTCTTTACTTCCAATAACTGCTTTTAAGTCTGCTGCATTTGCAGGTTTGATTTCATAAGTTATTTTTGCTTCGACGTCACTGTAATGTGTTCCATCGCCTTTAACTGTTAATGTTGCTGTTCCTGCATTCAGATTATTGCTATAAGTTGCTGTATAATACTGAGGATTAATTACTTTTCCATCAATTACAACATCAAATTTCGGTTCAACAGCTTTTCCGGTATAAGTGAAGTTTGTTTCTTTTAATTTAATGTTTTCTGACTTGATTGTTTTTGCAGTTAATGTAGATGTATCACTCAGTGTTACGTTTTTATTAATGAAGTTTTTATTTGTAATTTCTGTTACTGTCGCAGTAACAGCTTTACCAATTATATTTCCTTCTGTGCATTCGTATTTAACTTTGTAATCTTTTCCTTCTACAAGAGTAAATTCTTTAGCTGGTTTTGCACCATTTTTAGCTTTTACTACAAGTTTCATAGAATCTTTATAATCAGAGAAATCTGTAGTATCCAGCTTTTCAACCTTCTCATTTGTAACTTTGACCTCAGAAATTACGGCAGGATTAATTGCAAATGTGATTTTCTTTTCACTTCCAGCATAATCGCCAAGACCTTTAACGATTACATAACCGCCATCTTCTACGTTCGTATTAGTACCATTTACTAATTCATATAAGGTCGGGGAAACTGGCTTTCCGCCAATTGTAAGAGTACCTAAGTCATCTTTTGTAATGACAATCTGTTCTCCCGTATATTCTTTATTGTCAAGTTTACCATTTTTTTCGTTTGCAAATGTACCACCGGAAATATCAGTTCCTACAATATTGAAGTCCGCAGTAGTTGTTCCTGTAACATTTTTATTAAGTTCTTTTGGAGTGATTGTTACTTTGTAACTACCAATGTCTGTTGCATTATCCGGTACAGTAATAACAACATCCTTGTACAGGTCTAAAGTATTACCATTTTTATCAGTAAATGTAATATCATTTTTGTCAATGGTTACTTTCTTCTTATCGTTATATGTTTTGGCTTTTATAGAAACATTAACGTCTGATAAATCTCTACTGGTTACTTTGAAAGTATTTGTTGTTTCGATTGTTCTATGGTTGTCTCCTTCAGCAGTAATATTGTAATTTTTAAATTTACCAGTTTCCGGAGTACCGATAATCAGATTAATACGTGCATAAGCGACATCGTCAACATTTGTTGCTAAATTATTGGCGCTTCCTGCAGAAATAGATACATATCCATCTTTATCTGCATAAATATAGTTTGATAAATCTTCTTTTGTCTCTTTATCAATTAGTTTAATATCATCTTTTTTTACACGAATAACTTTTCCGGTATAAGTGAAAGCAGATGTTAATAAAGTTGCTTCCATATGTTCAGAAATGAGCTTGTCGTTAGTACCATCTAATGTTTTTGGCTCAATTTCATATGTTGTAGAAATCTGTCCTGTATATCCATCTGCCTGTGGAACTAAAGTAACAGTTGCTTTTTTAGTTGCATTTGTATGATCACCAGACTGAACTACTTTAAAGTTAGCGCCCACTGTTGCAGCATTTGCTTTTACTGTTTCATGTGTTTGTTTTCCATCGTTTAATGTTAATGTAATATCGGAACTAGCTATTTCCTGAGGCTTTCCATTATAGGTATGTGTTCCATCAACAGATGCGCTAAGATATACCTGAGATACATCAATTGCTTTTACAGCAATACCTTCTGAAGTGTAAGACCATACAGTTCTGTTATTATCATTAGAATCTGTAGCATATACAAACAATGTAAGTGTCTTTCCTGCTTCAGCTGCTACAGTAGCGCGTGTTACCGTCTGCTCATTTGTAGGTGTTTCGATATCAGTGGCTGAATCAGCAGTTCCATTTACTTTCCAAGCATAATGAAATTTAATATTTGAATCAATGGCTTTATTATCTTTAGCGGTTACTTTGAATTTAGCTTTAACAGTTGTTCCCCATGTTACAGCATTATCTTTAATAGCATTATTTGCGTTATCAGTAAATTCTGGAGTCACACTGAATGAATCGCTAGATACTTCTGCAGCAGTAGCTACAGCAGTATTGTCCGTAGTATCTTCTACAACCGGAGTTTCTGTCACGTCATCAGAGAATGTTTCAGCAACTGAAGCTTCTGCGTCAGATGTTACAGCAACGTCAGAACCATCGCTGAACTCAGCAGCCCATACCGGCACATTAGAAGTAGCAAGCATTGCAACAACAAGTGACATACTTAATGTCTTTTTTGCCATGCCCTTCTTTGTGTTTTTAATCTTTGTCATGATTATAGTTCCCCTTTCCTTAATATAACTATTTCTTTTTGGGTAAAGATTCCTAGACATAATCTGTCTGTTATGGTTAATAATAGTGCTTTCACCACTTTTTGTCAAGGGTAATGCTCAAGAATTTTACGATTTTTTTAAATTTCATACACTTCAAAAGCATTTATTTTCCTTGATTTTTCAGGTTTAAAATCTATAACTTGTTACAAATGTGGTGAGTTTTTCCTGTTTATCACAAGATGATGTAGTGTTCTCTTACCAAGACAGAAAGTCAAGCGGATAAAATCATCCGCTTCGCTACTTGCTCATAATCGAATAACTGCTTCGCAGTTTATCAGAAGAAGCTTGCACTTTTCCTATTTTATCTTCCCAACATCTTTTTCAAGAGTAAATCCACCAGTTTTTGCTTCTACCATTGATTTGTCAAGCATAGCAAGATATTCTTTGTTTCTCTTTTCTTTCATGATGTTGTTGCATTCTTTTTTTATAATCATTCCAAAAAATTTTATTTTTCTTTCTATAATTTCTTATCCTCTCAGCAATCGGTTTGCAATAATCTCATTATCCAATTCCAACATAGTATGTACTGTTGTTCCTGTATTTACAATATAGATATCAAAGGGCTGTTTTCCAAAATCCATAATATAGCCCAGACGAATTGTAATATCTTTTTGTTCTGCCAATTTTAGAATCCATTGTGCGCAGTTGTTACCACAGGCAGATGCATTAAAAATATGCTCTAAATCATTTTGCATCAGAATAAGAGTTTTCACTCCTTTTGACAGACGTTCTGGTGGAATTGAACCAAGAAATGGGCTGTCAATCATGCATGGACCTTTTACCTCTGATCCATCTATATCTTTGATCATTTTTCTGGAAGTTTCTGATGTGATCCACTCATCTTCATATGTGTTATTGAAGAACACATCAGGATTAAAAATATAATTGTCTCCCGGATTGTCCCCAAAAAATATTTTCAGCATCTTGCATTCCTCCATTCTGTCAAAACTGATTATCTTTTCTTATTTTATCAAAAATATCTTCCTGTTTCCAGCATCACAAAAACAGCAGAGAACTTTTTTATCATTCTCTGCTGTTTCTCTACCATCTGCTTTAAGGTGTTAAAGCAAACATATTATTTCTTTCTGACAATAACCTTATCCAGATGCCAGATATCATCTACATATTCCTGGATAGTTCTGTCGGATGTGAATTTACCGCTGCATGCTGTGTTGAGGAGCGCTTTCTTAGCCCAGCCTTTTTCATCTCTGTATGCTGCTTCTACGCGTTTCTGTGCGTCTGCATAGGAACGGAAGTCTGCGAGGATGAAGTAGCGGTCTGCTCTGTCTGTGTTCTTTGTGTTGAGAAGTGAATCGTACAGGTCACGGAAGAGTTCTGTATCATTGGAGAAGGTTCCGTTGATGAGCTGCATCAGTACCTGACGGATTTCTTCGTCTGTGTTGTAGATTACGTTTGGATCGTATCCGCCGTTGTTTTCGTAGTTGATTACTTCGTCGGAGCTTAAACCGAAGATAAATGCGTTTTCTGCGCCAACTTCTTCTACGATCTCTACGTTAGCACCGTCCATTGTTCCAAGTGTAGGAGCACCGTTGAGCATGAACTTCATGTTACCTGTACCGGATGCTTCTTTACTTGCTGTGGAGATCTGCTCGGAAACGTCTGCTGCTGCGAAGATCCACTCAGCGTTGGATACTCTGTAGTTTTCGATGAATACAACTTTGATCTTGCCGTTGATGGAAGCGTCGTTGTTTACTACGTCTGCTACGGAGTTGATGAGTTTGATGATCTTCTTGGCTGTTGCGTAACCTGCGGATGCTTTTGCACCGAAGATGAATGTTCTTGGATAGAATTCCATTTCCGGATGCATCTTGATCTGGTTGTACAGATAGATAACATGCAGGATGTTCAGGAGCTGGCGTTTGTACTCGTGAAGTCTCTTAACCTGTACATCGAAGATGGAGTGCGGGTCTACTTCTACGCCATTGTGCTCGAGGATGTATTTAGCCAGACGCTCTTTGTTCTTGAACTTAATGTTCATGAATTCCTGGAGTGCTTTCTCATCATCAGCATAAACTGCAAGTTTCTTTAACTGTGGAAGGTCTGTGATCCAGTCCGGTCCGATGTGCTCTGTGATCCAGTCTGCAAGGAGTGGATTTGCGTGGAGCAGGAAACGTCTCTGAGTGATACCGTTTGTCTTGTTGTTGAATTTCTCAGGCATCATTTCATAGAAGTCTTTTAATTCCTGGTTCTTCAGGATTTCTGTGTGCAGACGGGCAACACCGTTTACAGAATAGCCTGCTGCGATTGCAAGGTGAGCCATCTTAACCTGTCCGTCATAGATGATCGCCATCTTTTTGATCTTCTCATAATTTCCCGGATATTTTGCCTGGATAGCGAGAATGAAACGACGGTTGATCTCTTCGATGATCTGGTATACACGCGGAAGCAGTCTGGAGAAGAGCTCGATTGGCCATTTCTCAAGTGCTTCGGACATGATAGTATGGTTTGTGTAAGCAACAGATTTGGTTGTTACTTCCCATGCTTCATCCCATCCAAGTCCTTCTTCATCCATGAGGATACGCATTAACTCTGCTACTGCCACAGTCGGATGTGTATCGTTCATCTGGAAGGTTACTTTTTCATATAATTTATGGATATCGCCATGTTTCTTTTTGTATTTGGCAATTGCTGCCTGGAGGCTTGCAGATACGAAGAAGTACTGCTGTTTCAGTCTCAGCTCTTTACCTGCATAGTGGTTGTCGTTCGGATAAAGAACTTCTACGATATTGCGGGCAAGGTTTTCCTGCTCTACTGCTTTCTTGTAATCACCCTTGTCAAAGGAATCAAGCTCGAAGTCTACGATCGGCTCTGCATCCCAGATACGAAGTGTGTTTACTACATCATTGTCATATCCTGTGATCGGCATATCATAAGGAATGGCTTTTACTGCCTGGTATCCTTCGTGGATAAATTTGTTTCCGCCCTTTTCAGGATCGTACTCTACTCTTACATATCCGCCGAAGTGTACTTCCTTGGCATATTCCGGACGACGCAGTTCGAATGGGTAGCCGTTCTTTAACCAGTTATCCGGTACCTCGATCTGATAACCGTTCTGGATTTTCTGTTTGAACATTCCGTAGTGATAACGGATTCCGCAGCCATATGCTGCGTAATTTAAAGTTGCGAGAGAATCAAGGAAGCATGCAGCCAGTCTTCCCAGACCACCGTTTCCAAGTGCCGGATCCGGTTCCTGATCTTCGATACAGTTAAGGTCAAATCCCAGTTCTTCGAGAGCTTCTTTTACTTCACCGTAAGCGCAAAGGTTGATCAGGTTGTTTCCGAGAGCACGTCCCATCAGGAATTCCATGGACATATAGTATACGATCTTCGGATCCTGTTCGTCATAAGCTTTCTGTGTTGCAAGCCAGTTATCAATGATAACGTCTTTTACAGAGTAGCTTACTGCCTGGAAAATCTGCTCCTGTGTAGCTTCTTCAATTGTTTTTCGATAGAGGAATTTTACGTTGTCTTTTACGCTTTTCTTGAATGCCTCTTTCTTGAACATTTCGTTTGTCATTTCATACCTCCCGTAATGGTTTCACTGTTCACTTTATTCTCAGCAATACACCTTGCGGATATTGCCGGTGAACCTCTTCATTCCGTCAACTCTTCTGTTTTCTCATATCAGAGAAATTGGGGGCAAAGAATCTCTGCCTCCAATTTCCTCTCTGAAATCAGACTGTCAAAGATAATGATACTCTTTTTTCGACAGTCTGTCATGTGTATAATTGCCGAATTTTATAACATTTTTTTATCGTGCATTGCGAAAGTAGTATATTTCCTGTGAAATACCTGTAACTTATCAGTACCTTGTCAGTAATTGACCGAATGTTGTCAATTACAGTTTCTTAACACCCATAGTTACTGCTTCTTTGTTGATGTTCCACTCTTTCACATAACCATCGGTCTCGCCAAGTACCATTTCATCTGCAAGTACTTCTGACTTAATCTCATCTTCGTGTGCTTTCATGACATCCTGAATCTTGTCGTTTCCGTGAGCGTATACTACGATCTTGTCCATAACTTCGAAGCCGGCTTCCTTACGCATAGTCTGGATCTTGCTGATGATCTCACGTACAAATCCTTCTTCGATCAGTTCAGGTGTCAGGTTTGTATCCAGGACTACGGATGTTTCACCGTCAGATTCAGATACATAACCCTCTGTCTGTGCTGTTTCAATAAGAAGGTCTTCTTCTGTAAGTTCTACATTGTTTCCGTTAATATCCAGTTTCAGGACACCGTTGGTTCTCAGCTCGTTCATTGCTGCTGTTCCATTGATGTCTGTGAGAGCCTGTCTGATTCCTCCAAGGAGTTTACCGTATTTCGGTCCTACTGTACGAAGCTGTGGTTTGAAGCTGTAGGAGATAAAGGATTCTACATCATCTGCGAATTTTACTTCTTTGACATTCAGTTCGTCTGCGATGATGTCAGTGTAGAATCCACTCATTTTCTTCTCAGCTTTTACATACATGGTTCCGATCGGCTGACGGTTCTTGATGTTTGCTGTATTTCTGCAGGCACGTCCCAGAACTACGATCTCCAGAAGCTCTTTCATGTCTGCTTCCAGATCTTTGTCGATCCATGCTTCGTTTACAGTTGGGAAGTCGCAGAGATGGATACTCTCCGGAGCATCTTTATCCACGCTTCTTACCAGGTTCTGATAGATGTCTTCTGTCATGAACGGGATCATCGGAGCTGCTGTCTTGGCGATGGTTACCAGTGCATGGTACAGAGTCATGTAAGCATTGATCTTATCCTGCTCCATTCCCTTTGCCCAGAAACGTTCACGGCTTCTTCTTACATACCAGTTACTCATCTCATCTACGAATTCCTGAAGTGCTCTTGCTGCTTCCGGGATCTTGTAGTTTGCCAGATCATTGTCTACAGCCTGAACAGTTGTGTTTAATCTGCTGAGGAGCCATTTGTCCATAACAGGAAGCTGGTCATAGTTCAGTTCATATTTGGTCGGGTCGAAGTTGTCGATGTCTGCATATAATACAAAGAATGCGTAAGTATTCCACAGTGTACTCATGAATTTACGCTGTCCCTCTACTACTGCCTTGCCGTGGAAACGGTTCGGAAGCCATGGAGCACTGTTGATGTAGAAGTACCATCTGATGGCATCTGCGCCGTATTTGTTCAGTGCATCGAATGGATCAACTGCATTTCCTTTGGACTTACTCATCTTCTGTCCGTTCTCATCCTGGACATGTCCCAGAACGATTACGTTCTTGTATGGTGCTTTGTTGAAGAGCAGTGTGGATTCTGCAAGGAGTGAGTAGAACCATCCACGGGTCTGGTCTACTGCCTCGGAGATAAAGTTTGCAGGGAACTGCTGCTCAAATAATTCTTTGTTTTCAAATGGATAATGATGCTGTGCGAAAGGCATTGCTCCTGAGTCGAACCAGCAGTCAATAACCTCCGGTACACGATGCATTTCTCCACCGCACTCCGGACACTTCAGTGTGATCTCATCGATGTATGGACGGTGAAGCTCTACTGTCTTGGCTTTCTCATCACCGCTCATCTCGAATAATTCCTGACGGCTTCCGATGGAATGCATATGTCCGCATTCACACTGCCAGATGTTCAGTGGTGTTCCCCAGTAACGGTTACGACTGATACCCCAGTCCTGAACGTTTTCAAGCCAGTCGCCGAAACGTCCTTTACCGATGCTCTCAGGGATCCAGTTAATAGTATTGTTATTTCTGATCAGGTCATCCTTAACTGCTGTCATCTTGATGAACCAGGATTCTCTTGCATAGTAGATCAGTGGTGTGTCACATCTCCAGCAGTGTGGATAATCATGCTCGAATTTCGGAGCATCGAAGAGCTTGCCTTCTTTGTCCAGATCTGTGAGGACCATAGGATCTGCTTTCTTTACAAAAACGCCTGCGTATGGTGTCTCTTTTGTCAGGTTACCCTGTCCGTCTACGAACTGTACGAATGGCAGTTCATAGTTACGTCCGATTCTGCTGTCGTCTTCACCGAATGCAGGTGCAATGTGAACGATACCTGTACCATCACTCATAGTAACGTAGTTATCACAGGTTACGAAATGAGCTTTCTTTTTCTGTTTTGCTGCTGCCTCTCCTGCACATGCAAAAAGCGGCTCGTATGCTTTGTATTCCAGGTCTGTTCCCTTGTAGGTTTCCAGAACTTCATATGCTTTCTCGCCTTCTTCTTTTGCAAGTTTGCCAAGGACTTTGTCAAGGAGTGCTTCTGCCATATAATAGGTATATCCGTCTGCTGCCTTTACTTTGCAGTAAGTCTCATCCGGGTTTACGCAGAGTGCAACGTTGGACGGAAGTGTCCATGGTGTTGTTGTCCATGCAAGGAAGTATGCATCTTCACCAACAACCTTGAATCTTACAACTGCGGAGCGCTCTTTTACAGTTTTGTATCCCTGGGATACTTCCTGTGCGGAAAGAGGGGTACCGCATCTTGGACAGTAAGGAACGATCTTGAAGCCTTTATACAGAAGCTTCTTGTTCCAGATTTCTTTTAATGCCCACCATTCGGATTCAATATAATCGTCATAGTAAGTTACGTATGGATGTTCCATATCAGCCCAGAAACCAACTGTAGATGAGAAATCTTCCCACATTCCTTTGTATTTCCAGACACTTTCCTTACACTGTTTGATGAATGGCTCCATACCGTATTCTTCGATCTGCTCTTTGCCATCCAGACCAAGTTTCTTCTCTACTTCCAACTCTACCGGAAGTCCGTGGGTATCCCATCCTGCTTTACGCGGAACCATGTAGCCCTTCATTGTACGGTATCTCGGGATCATATCCTTGATAACGCGGGTAAGTACATGGCCGATGTGCGGTTTACCGTTTGCAGTAGGCGGTCCGTCGTAGAATGTATAGGTTTCTCCCTCTTTTCTGTTCTCCATACTTTTCTCAAAGATATGGTTTTCTTTCCAGAATTCTTCTACTTTTTTCTCACGGTCTACAAAGTTTAAGTTCGTATCAACTTTCTGGTACACAGTAATTTACCTCCTGTTTAAATTATTTGTATCAGACACCTGAAAATATGCAGGACGTTTATATACGCTGAAAAATATTTCCAGTGTCCTTTAAGAACGAAAATAAGCCCATAAAAAAATCGCCCTTTTGTAAAAGGACGAAGGTTTATTGACGTTCGCTATACCACCTGTTACATTGTACGGGCATCCTCTGCCGATACATGAATCTTTTAACGGGGATTTCCGTCAGCTCTTACCTGTCTGTACACCCTTCAGAGCTGCAACTCCGGAGTGATCTTCACTGCATTTACTCACCACCGGGCTCACACCCTCCCCGGTTCGCTGTCTGCTTTCCCCTGCAATTACTCTCTCCATCAACGTTTTTGTGGACATATCATTTATTTAACTATGCGGATTCATTATAAGGTCACAAAATTCACTGTGTCAAGTATTTTTTTGAATATTAGGGTAATCCTGTTACTGTTTAATAACACTGGTTACTGTCAAACTCCCGAACAGTAACACACTGTTAACATACTATCATATAAATTTTACACAGGCATTGTAATTAATGATATAATAAGGTAGAATATTTTGTCCGAACGTCATTTAAAACGATGTACTAGAGTGTGTCTGAAAAATCATTCCCGCAATCTGCACGCCCCACTTTGCGGTATATTTCACCCGAATTCAGTTGCCGTAGCCCGCTACGGCGCCCTCATCCGGGCAAAATATACCACAAATTGTGACGCACATCTTGCAGAAAGCCTTTTTCAGACACGCTCTAGGATATGGAAAGCAACTACTATGTATATTTAATGAAGGGTAATTTCAAATGTTTAAAACAAAATTTCATAAATTAATGAAACGTTTCCTCACCGGAATGCTTTGTGCAGGGATTCTGACCTCCCAGCCTGCAGTCACTTACGCTGCCGAGACCTCTGCCACTCCTGAAGCCGGTCATTCGGAAACCTATTCACAGGCCTCAGATATTGATTCTGTCAAAGGATGGCCCGCAGGTCCTAATATCGAGGGACAGTCCGCAGTACTGATGGATGCAGTCACTGATACTATTCTTTATTCCAAGAATGCCAAAGATAAGCTATATCCCGCCAGTATCACTAAGATCATGACCGCTCTTCTGGCCTGTGAATATCTGGATATGAACGATACGATCACCATGTCGCAGGAAGCGGCTTATGGGATTGAGGCCGGAAGCTCCAGCATTTACGCAGAAACAGGAGAGGTTTTCACAGTAGAGCAGGCCCTGATGGCTCTGATGCTGGAATCCGCCAATGAGATGGCTCTTGCTCTGGCAGAAAAAACAAGCGGTTCTGTAAAGAAGTTTGTTGAACTGATGAACCAGAGGGCAGCTCAGCTTGGCTGTAAGAACACCCATTTTAATAATCCAAATGGTCTTCCGGATGAGACGCATTATACCACCGCAGGTGATATGATGAAGATTGCAAAGGCAGCCTGGTATAATCCCAGATTCCGTAAATTTGTGACCACACAGGTTTATGAGATTCCTCCGACTAATAAGCAGTCTGAAACCCGTTATCTTCTCAATCACCATAAGATGATGCCCGGACAGTCTTATGCATACGATGGGGTTCTGGGAGGAAAGACCGGATACACCGATGCAGCGGGAAGTACGCTTGTCACCTATGCCAAGAGAGGAAATTCCATTCTCATTGCAGTTGTGCTGAATTCTACAAACGGTGCTTTTCCTGACACAACTTCTCTGCTGGATTACGGCTTCGACAATTTTGAAAAAGTAGACTTGAATATAGATACCGATCCGGTACCGGCAGTATTTCTCCCATGCGAAAAGCACCTGTTAAAGGACTGGAATAATCTGTGTTCCTTCTATTATATGAGGCATGTGTACGTAACTGTCCCCACAGGAACCGATGTGAGCCAGCTTGTAAAGAAGCAGAAACTTCTGAACAATTCTGTCGGTCCAAAGCGAATTAAAAGTAAATATTATTTAGACGGCCATATGGTCGGATATGGAATGCAATATGAAAAGGAGATCCTTTCAGATTTCCTTCTCAACGCTTCTTTTTAGTTTTCGCCTGAGGCGGAGGACTTCTTTTCTTTCACGAAGTTCCTCTGCTTCTTCTGTATCTGTGAAACGCAATGTCTTCACAGCGAAATATTTCTCATCTTCTGTTTTTCGGATACGGATCTTGCCTCTTATCAGTCCATGTTCTTCACAATTGGATATGCTGTAATAAACCTTTGGATTATTCATAAACCATCGGAGTTTGCGCTTTGCAGGCAGATGACAGACCGGACATCTGGTGCTGGTCACCTCGCGGTCTTTCATGATTCGCTCTCTTGTGGCAAATTCTCTGGATACATATTTGTCATGATCCGGATAGGAAATATGTATCTCGTCTTTTTTCTTCTTTGGATTCTGGTAAACATCCAGTGACGGATGATTGATGATGATTATGTTATTTATTTTCTCCAGGACTTTCGCTGTATACCAGGCATCTGCAAGCGCCCGGTGAAATCCCCTGGATTTCTCTATTTTCAGCTCATCGATCGCATGCTCCAATGCACACCTGTGTGTACCGTCATCATAACTGATACTGTATAGTTTCTGCACATCATAATAGGTCACAGGTCCGGGAAGCAGATCCAGCAGGCCATAGAACTTCATATTTCTCTGAAGTTCCATCACGTCCTGATTTCCCCAGGTAAAAAAGTACCAGTCTTCTCCGCACCAGTCAATAAATTCCCTGACTGCCTGCTCAAAGGGCACTCCTTTCATTAGATCTTTATAATCTACATGAATTACCTCATGGATGCTGTCATGAATCCATTTATAGACCTGTGGTTTGATCAGTCGGTGAAAATGATCCGTTATTTCTTTTTTGCTGTTTACTTTTACAGCCCCAATCTCGATAATCTCAAATGGAAGCCTGTCGTTACGTGTTTTCTTTCCCGAAGGATTCTGATTCCATTCCAGGTCAAAGACAATATAGTTCATTCATCCGGTCCTTTTTGTTTATTACTTTTTCGCATTTATTTTCCACTGCTGACAAACATATTATTTCACAATCTTCAGTTCATACTGTCTGGTTCCCAGACCAATCTTCTCTGCCTGATCCAGTGTTGCCTGCCATTCAATGTTCGGGTTGGAATCTTTGAAATGGTCGTGGTGGCAATGCCAGTCAGGTTTTGCCAGGTGTTCTCCAAGCTGGCTGTTCTCGATCGGAGTTGCTTTCAGACAGGCATCTGCGCAGGCCTGGTCCAGAGCAACCGGGTCAAAGCTTGCAAACATTCCGATATCAGGAAGGATTGGTGCATCATTTTCGCCATGGCAGTCACAGTTCGGGCTGATATCCTGAACAAGCGCTACATGGAAATGCGGACGGCCATGACAGACTGCCTGTGCATATTCTGCCATCTTACGGTCAAGAAGTTCATTCGCACTGCTGTTTGGATTGTATACTGCATCAAAACCGCAGGCTCCGATACAACGGCCGCAGCCTTTACATTTATCATAATCAATGACTGCTTTTTTATTCGGATATGTAATCGCATCACTTCCGCACTCTTTCGCGCAACGACGGCATCCGCGGCAGAGTTCTTCATTTACTGCAGGTTTTCCGCTGGCATGCTGTTTCATCTTACCTGCGCGGCTTCCGCATCCCATTCCGATATTCTTCAGTGCACCGCCGAAGCCGGTTGCTTCATGTCCTTTGAAGTGGCTTAAGCTGATAAAAATATCTGCATCCATGATCGCATGTCCGATCAGTGCAGTCTGACAATATTCACCGTTAACTACCGGTACTTCTACTTCGTCTGTACCGCGTAAGCCATCACCGATGATGATCTGGCATCCTGTTGAAATGCTGTTAAATCCGTTGAGATTTGCGCACTCCAGATGCTCCAGTGCATTCTTACGGCTTCCCGGATAAAGAGTGTTGCAGTCTGTGAGGAACGGAAGTCCTCCCTGCTCTTTACAGAGATCGGCTACTGCTTTTGCATAATTTGGGCGCAGGAAAGCCAGATTGCCAAGTTCTCCGAAATGCATTTTAATAGCTACGAATTTTCCATCCATATCAATGTCTTTGATTCCGGCTGTAACGCAGAGTTTCTTCAGTTTATCAAGCTGGCTGGTGCCAACCGGACATCTGAAATCAGTAAAATAAACGGTTGATTTTTCCATCGTTTTTCCTCCTGTTTTTATTGATCAAA
>ULTG01034415.1_pt1 | contig 14113 bp, 10 predicted proteins | sample 1957461 | NCBI WGS metagenome assembly ULTG01 (sample SAMEA4835730, study PRJEB28245) | human gut metagenome | biome: gut microbiome; material: fecal sample | place: Denmark | collected 2008
TGCGAGAACTTGAACTGCTGGTCTTCAAACAGCAGGCGCATATAGTTGTCAAGGGTGAAGCCCTTCGGCCAGAAGTAGCTAGTGTAGGAGCCAGGCTCCGCACGGAACGATGTCAGGATAATCCACATCAGCGGAAGAATCCACATGATACCGAGTACCAGAAGCACTATCTGGATAACGACATTGATCGTTTTCTGCTGCCTTGAATAGGAGCGGGAATAGTATCTGTCCTCTTTCATTACTGGAACGCCTCCTCATTCTTGTAAGATGCCGATCTGCGGAATGTGATAAGCGACAGCAGCGAGCAGATGATGAATACCAGAATGCCGATCGTCGCAGCGTAGCTGTAGTCGCGGGAGTTGACGGTCAGCTTGTACAGCCAAGTCACCAGCAGGTCGGTCTTGCCCGCCTGGTAGTAATCCAGCGTTGCCGGAGTTCCTCCTGTAAGGAAGTAGATGACGTTAAAGTTGTTGATGTTGCCGACGAGCTGTGTGATGAGGTACGGAGTAGTAACAAACAGCACATACGGCATTGTGATCTTGGTAAACATAACGAACGGAGACGCGCCGTCTATTCTTGCGGCTTCGTAGAGATCCTCCGGAATGTTCATCAGGATACCGGAAACTATCAGCATCGTGTACGGAATACCTATCCACAGGTCAACTATAATGACCGTCACGCGCGCCCATGTCGGGTCGGTGAAGAACGGGAGCGGCGAGCTTATCCAGCCAAGCTCCTGGAGCAGGACATTCATGGGACCCGCCTCTGCGAGGACGTTCTTCATTACCAGCAGCGAAACGAACTGCGGAACTGCGATAGCGAGAACGAAAAGCGTGCGGTAGAATGCCTTGAAGCGAATGCCCTTCTTATTGATAAGCATTGCAAGAATGACTCCGAGCAGGTAGTTAAGGAAGGTCGCAAATACCGCCCAGACCAGCGTCCACGCGAGGACCGGCCAGAATGTATGTCCGATGGTGGAATCGCTTCCGAGAATGACCTTGAAGTTGTCAAGACCTATCCAGGTAAAGAGGTTTGCCGGAACCTGGTGATCCTTGTCGTAGTTGGTGAACGCGAGGGAGATCATGTATACCAGCGGAACTATCGTGAACACGACAACGCCGGTAACAGGGATAAACAGCAGCGTCTTGTGGAAATGCTCGTCAAGCAGGGACTTGATGTCGTCAACGAAGCCTGGGAGCTTCTTGCCTGCTTTTTTCAGGCGTTCCGCGATGTCGGCGGAGTGAATGTTCTGAACCCACAGGAAAAGGAACACCACCGTAATGAACAGCGCGAAGATACCGTAGAGAAGTATCAGCATGGAGTTGTCGCCGTCCTGAAGTACGTCAATGCCGAGGGACTCGTCGAATTGCCAGCCGCGCTGAACTGTTCCGAGGTTCCGAAGCCCTGCGAGGAACCCGAATCCGGTGTCTATCATGAAGCCGAAATAAGCGACCTCAGCCGCGAGGTACATCAGACCTTTTATGATCTGTCCGCGGAACAGGCTGCCCGCGCCCATCACGATGTACGACAGCTTGGTAAGGATACCGCCGTGTACGAACGTCCGACCCAGCCACGCGAAGCCTCTGCCGAACTTTTTAAAGAACTTAGCGAGCGCGCCTGGGATACTCATGAAGAAATGAGCAATGCCCATGCCAAGCGCCTTGAAGAATTCCGCCACGCGGAACGATACCTTTTTGTACCATGGGAGTACGAAGTAATCAATTCTTGTCATTGCATTAACCTCCTGAAATATATCGGCGCTTTGTGCAATTTCAGTGCGGCTTTTCACAGGAGATATACAGTTTATTATATCACCATAGCAGTCGGCTGTTAATACGTTCAAAACGGGATCAAAGCGGCATTGAAACTGCATAAAGCAGATATTTTCCATTTCTGCGGGCGGCTTTGGGAGATCCGCCCGCATTATGGAAAGGGGAGAAACCTATTTATTTAGGATTGGATATCTTGGTTACGCGGACACTGTCAGCCGAGGGTAGCCAGAACGGAGTTAACGTAAGCGTCGAGCTTCTCCTGGAGGTTATCCTTGGTGCAGGTGCCTGCAATGATCTCCTGACCGAACGCTTCCGCAGGAGTCCAGAAGTTCTGGCACTGGCTGATGGAGGTCTGTACTGTTGCGTACTGAGCCTGCAGTGCAAGAGCGCCGATTGCGATGTTGGAGTTCATAGTCTCGGTATCGTTTGCGAGTTCAACGTTTGTGGGAGCGAAAGAGCGCTTCTCAAATCTCAGCTTCTGGTTATCCTTGTTGGTGAGCCATTCAGCGAGAGCCATTGCATCGAGCGGATTCTTTGTCTCGGAGTTAACGCCCATGATCTTGAAGTTTGCCATACTGCCCATCTGAACGGTTTCGCCGTTGGAGAGTGTGAACTCCGGAAGCTTGGTAGCTGCGTAGTTATCGCCGAGAGAAGCCTGTATCTCCGCAGCGTTCCATGTACCGGAAACAGCAGCTGCGAGGGTTCCGTCCGCGAAGCCTGCCTTTACGAGCGAATCATCAAAATTAGAGCCGTACTTGGGGTTGTTCACAAGATCAATGAGGTACTCGCCGACCATATAGCCGCGCTCGTTGTTGAAATCGCACTGTGTGGGATCGGTTCCATCTTCGCCGAACAGCTTGCAGCCTGCGCCGAAGAAGAATCCAGACTGATACCAGCCGTCATCTGTATTGAAAGCAAAGTTTGTGGAAACGCCCTCTATATCCTTGCTCATGATACCCTCGATGGACTTTACATCGTCCTCGCTGAGCTTGGACTTGTCATAATACATGAAGTAGGTATCGGAAACGTAAGGATAGCCGTAAAGCTCATCGTTGTTGGAAGCCGCTGATATTGACGCTTCTGTGTTTTCAGCTATTATCTGTTCCTTATTCTTGGTGACTCTGTAGAGCGCTCCTGCATCAACCAGGATCGCAGTCTGATCGGAAGCGAATGCGAATACGTCTGCGGCTGCGGAGATATCCTTCAGCACTTCCTTCTGCGCGTCAGCCTCGCTGACAACGCCATAGGTAAATGTGTACTTCTTATCGGGATTTGCGGCTGCAAATGCGTCGCACATCTGCTTTAACATCTCCTGATCCTCCTGGGATCCCCATACAGTGAGGCTCACCTCTCCGGAACCGGTTCCGTTATTCTCTGCGCCGCCGTTGTCCGCTGCGGAGCTGCTGTCCGCTGCGGAGCTGCTGTCCGCGCTGCTTCCTGCGGAAGAGCCTCCGTTGCTGCTGGAGCAGCCTGCGAACATTACGCCTGCCATTGCTGCGGCTGTGATGGCTGTCATGATCTTTCTGATCTTCATAATAAATTCCTCCTGAACTTTTCGTTCGTATTGCTCATTTCGAAACTTGCATTTTGTTTCGAAATAAAGTTTCTGAAATATTCACTCGCAGCATCTGCATGACTGCGAGTGAACACTACGGCGTGTTTCGAAATCATTTTGTTTGATTCGAAATCTTGATTTAATTATAACAGAAAAAAATGTTTTGTCAAGCGATTCTGCACAAAAAAACCTCACAATTGCCAAAACTATTGTAAATTCGGCACGATAAACAAATCGCACCATGGCGTATTTGTGAATTATGGCAACGTTTCCGGTGAAACGCGCGTTACACCGCATTGTATTACAAGGAAACCTTTCCGATGTGCCAGATATCGTTCGCATATTCGGCGATGGTGCGGTCTGAGCTGAACTTTCCTGCGCTGCATATGTTCAGCCAGCACTTCTTTGCGAAGGCAAGGCTGTCGCGGTAATCGCGGTTGGCAGCGAGCTTCGCGTCAACGTAGCTCCTGAGGTCGCCGAGCAGGTAGTAGTGATCCGGAACATGCCAGCTTGCGCCCTCCATAAGCGCGTAATACAGTTCGCGGAACGCTCCGGTGCCGCCGTCGGAAACGGTACCATCGATAAGAGAGCTTACAACGCGCTTGATCTTCGGGTCAGATTCGGCGATATCACGGGGAATGTAGCTCGGCATAATGCGCTCGAGCTCCTCGACGGTAGCGCCGAAGATATACTCGTTTTCTGCGCCGGCTTCCTCTGCTATCTCGACGTTTGCGCCGTCAAGCGTGCCGAGAGTTACTGCACCGTTGAGCATGAATTTCATGTTGCCGGTACCGGAAGCCTCGGTTCCCGCCGTGGATATCTGCTCGGAAATATCAGCCGCAGCGACCAGCTTCTCCGCATAGGATACGCGGTAGTTGCTTACGAATACGACGTTCAGCAGATCCTTTGTCGCCGGGTCGGAATTGACCAGCTTTGCGACCTCGTTAATGTACTTGATGATGCCCTTCGCGCGGTAATATCCCGGCGCGGACTTTGCGCCGAAGATGAACGTAGTCGGTGTGAAATCCTTTAAATTGCCGTCCTTGATCTCATAGTAGAGGTAGAGTATTGAGAACGCGTTGAGAAGCTGGCGCTTGTACTCGTGCAGACGCTTTATCTGGATATCGAAGATGTGACCGGGGTCAGTCTTCACGCCGTCCGACTTCTCGATAAACTCCGCAAGCTGCTGCTTCTTGGTTTTCTTTATTTCCATGAAGCGGCGGAGCACGCTCTCATCATCGGCGTACTTCTTCAGCTCCTTGAGCCTGTCGAGGTCGGTCGCCCAGCCCTCGTCACCCAGCAGTTCAGTGATGAGCGCGGAAAGCTCGCGGTTGCAGAGAGCCAGCCAGCGGCGCTGCGTGATACCGTTGGTCTTGTTCTGGAAGCGCTCCGGATACAGCTCGTACCACTCCTTGAGCACAGTCGTGCGAAGAAGGTCGGTGTGGATAGCCGCAACGCCGTTGACATAAGACGAACCAAACACCGCGATATTCGCCATGTGAACGGTTCCGTTCTTTATCAGGCGCATAACGGCGCGCTTTTCCTGCGGAACTCCGCGGCGGTGCATTTCGGATTCGAACGCCTCGCTGAGCATGATAATTACATTGTACACCTCGGGGAGTATTTTCTCGATGAGGCGGCTGTCCCACTTCTCAAGAGCTTCCTGCATGATGGTGTGGTTGGTGTAATTGAACACGCGCTGCGCCGCGCTGAAAGCCTTGTCGAAGCTCCAACCCTCGTCGCGCATTACAATGCGGATAAACTCCGGAAGCGCAATAACGGGGTGGGTGTCGTTCATCTGAATGCAGTTGTAGTCCGCGAAATTGTCCATCGTCCCGAACTGCTTCTTGTGCTTTCTGACGAGGTCGGCGACTGCTGCTGCGGAGAAGAAATACTCCTGCTTTAAGCGGAGCAGCTTTCCGGCCTCAGTCTCGTCGTTCGGATAGAGCACGCGGGAGATGTCCTCGGCTGCGCGCTTCTTCTCGCCGGCTTCGGTGTACCTGCTCTGATTGAACAGGTCGAAATCGAACTCGTCGTCGGTCTCAGCCTGCCAGAGGCGCAGCGTGCCGACATTCTCAGTGCCGTAGCCGATGACCGGATAGTCATACGGAACTGCGTTCACATCGCCGTCAGCAAAGTGGACGACAACTTTCTCCTGCTCACGCCGAATGCTCCACGGGTCGCCCTGGCGCTGCCAGTTGTCGGCGGGCTCCGTCTGGGAGCCATTCTTGATACCCTGCTTGAACAGTCCGTACTTGTAGCGTATTCCGTAGCCGTCAAGCGGAAGGCCGAGCGCCGCAGCGCTGTCCAGGAAGCACGCTGCAAGTCTGCCCAGACCGCCGTTGCCGAGCGCCGCGTCCTCTATCTCCTCGAACTCGTTTATATCCGCGCCGAGCTCCTTCAGACCCTCGGCTGTGGTGTCCAGCAGATCGAGGCACAGCAGGTTATTGTATACCGCTCTGCCTACCAGGAACTCCATTGAAAGATAGCTTGCCTTGCGTGCCTTGTCATGAGCCGCGCGGCTCTTCTCCCACGCCGGGGACAGCTCCTCCATAACAAGCCCGGAAACCGCACAGTGGAGCTGCTCAGGAGTAAGCTCCTTCGGCTGTGCGTTGTACTCCTTCTCGCAGCGGGCGGTCAGTTTTTCCTTGAAATTCTCGATTTTCATGTGATAGCTCCTTTCGTTACTTCTTATTCTTACGCTTTACGGGCGGTTTTCTGTTGGTTATTTCGGTCAGGCGGTTCAGGTACTCGGCGTTTTCGTCGGTGAAGTCCTCTTTGAGAGTCCTCCAGCGCCAGTTATTGCCCACCGTGGAGGGAACGTTGATGCGCGCTTCCGTTCCGAATCCCTGAAGCTCCTGGATAGTCGTCATGGCGATGTCTGCGGTGCTTTTCCATGCGATGTCGATGAACGCGCGTGGAAGCTCCGCCGCCTTTCTGATCCCGAGGTACTCCTTTACGAAGCGCTTTGTATTGCGGTCAAGGTCGTTGAACCAGCCCGCCGCAGTGTCGTTGTCGTGGGTGGAGGTGTACACTGCGCAGTTCTGCGATTTGTAGTTCTGCGGGAGGTACTCGCTATCGCCGGAAGGGTCGAACGCGAACTGGAGCACCTTCATTCCCGGGTACGCCGCCTGTCTGAGCAGCTTGCGCACCGGCGGAGTGATGATACCGAGATCCTCCGCGATAATGCCGCCGTTTCCGGTCTCCTGCTTTATCACGCGGAACAGGTCGTACTTCGGACCTTCGCACCACTTGCCGCCGTGGGCGGTCTTGCTTCCGAACGGTATCGCATAGTAGCTGTTGAAGCCGATGAAGTGGTCGATGCGCACGATGTCGTATATCTTCTTTGCAAAACCTATTCTGCCGACCCACCAGCGGTAATTGTCCTGCTTCATTCTGTCCCAGTCGTAGATAGGATTGCCCCAGAGCTGGCCGTCAGCGGAAAAAGCGTCCGGCGGGAAGCCTGCTGCCACAATCGGGACTCTGTCGCTGTCAAGCTGGAACAGCTCCGGCTGACACCAGACGTCCGCGCTGTCAAGGGCGCAGTATATCGGGATATCGCCGATTATCTCAATGCCGTTGTCGTTGGCGTATTTCTTGAGCTTATGCCACTGCTGGAAGAACTTGAACTGCAGGAAGATGTAGAAATCCATCTCGGCTTCGTATTTCTTCTCCGCGGACTTCACCGCAGACGGCTCGCGAAGGCGAAGGGGCTTTTTCCACTCGCTCCACGCCTTCCCGCCGTGGGCGTCCTTGAGAGCCATGAACAGCGCGTAATCGTGAAGCCACTTGTTATCATCCAGGAATGCGCGGTATTCTCCGGAAACGTTACCATTCCTCTGCAAAGAAAAGCGCCTGTAAGCGTGCTTCATCACCTTGTAGAACTGCTCGTACATCGTGGCGTAATCAATGTAGCGCGGATCCTCGCACCACTTGATGTTCTCGTACTCGCTCTTTTTTAGCAGACCTTCCTCGGCAAGCACGTCAAGGCTGATGAAATAAGGGTTCCCGGCGTATATTGAGAAGCTCTGGTACGGGGAATCTCCGTAGCTGGTTTGGGAAAGCGGCAGTATCTGCCATACGCTCTGACCGGATTTTTTAAGGTAATCTACAAAATCGTACGCCTCCCTGCCCATGGAGCCTATGCCGTAATCATTCGGCAGAGACGCTATGTGCAGGAGTATCCCGCTTTTTCTCATTCGTTTACCTCCGTTCGTTTCATGCAGACGGAATCCCCCGCCTTATACTGTGCGCGAAGCGTCACGTGACTTGCTTCGGCGCTGTTTTCGATCATGTTCACCAGCATTCTCACCGAAAGGCTCGATATCTGGTGTATCGGCTGTGAAAAAGTAGCAATTCTCGGGTTAGTGAAATCCGCGATATCAATGCCATCGAAGCCGACGACTGAAATATCCTGCGGAACCCGCTTCCCCATATCAAGGAACGCCCTGACAGCTCCGACAGCGATAATATCGGACATCGCGAACACAGCAGACATATCCTTGCAGCGATGAAACAGCGCAATAGCCGCCTCGTAAGCCGAGGAGAACGTATAACTGCACTGTTCGCACACCGGAGTCTCCGCTCCGTGCTCCGTGCATGTCCGGGCGAATCCGGAATAGCGCAGACCCGATGGACCGGAATCCAGATCGCCGCCTAGGATCCCTATGCTTCGGTGTCCCAGACGGAGAAGTTCCTCAGCGGCCATCCTACCGCCGTCAACGTCATCAACGCTCACTGATGAGAGATTAGCAAAGCCAAGCTCCTTCGCGCTTGCGGTGCTGAGCACGCAGGGAACGCTTATACCGGCGAAACTCCTGCGGAAGTTCCTGATATCGCCGCCCAGGAAGATAATCCCGGCGGGCTTCTGCTCAACGCAGAGCTGCGCGGCTGTCTGAACCTCGTCCTCCTTCTCGTCGATGTAGTTGACTACAAGCTGTAGTCCCGCACTTTCCGCTGCGGTCTGTATCTGCTCGATAAGCGGCGAGAAAAACAGGTTGCTGCTTCCGTTGACTATGAGCAGCACCGAATTCGGAGCGGTCTGGCGCATTCTCCGCGCGTTCCCGTTCGGGGTGTAGTTGTACTTCTGTATCACCTCGTTGACGCGCGCGCGGGTCGCATCGCTTATCTCGCTGCTGCCATTGAGCGCCCTTGATACTGTGCTGACCCCACAGCCTGCAAGCCTTGCTATGTCCTTTATCGTCATGCTGTCACCCCGTTCTACGATTTGCCGAAAACGTTTCCGACGATTCTGATTTTAACATATAATTTCAGATTTTTCAAGCCCTTCTGCGAAATTCCCTTTATTGCACAAAGTTTCGCTGCGTGTTTCGGAAACCCTCACAATACGCCTTAGGAGCTGTTTTTTCTCTATGGCGGTTCAGGACAGCAATAACGCGGCTGGCGCACGGAATCAATTCCGAAGCATGGTTATGCTGTCATCGGGCGCAAAAAAATCGGGTCTGCACCAGCAAACCCGATCCCGTATTTATTTGATTATCCCGTTTATCCCCCTGGCAATGCGCTGCGGGACCTTACTGAAATGCCCGCCGGATTCGTGAACAAAAACCGTCTGCGTGACCTCCGGGGAACGCTCCGCCAGCCGTTTGACTTCCATAGTAGTCTGCTCGACCTGAGCCATCAGCGGATCGGGGGAGTTCTTCTCCTTTCCGCCCAGGCTGAGGAATATCCTGCCCCTGAGCGGGTGCAGCCGCTGGAACTCAATCCAGCCCGGAAACCATGTCGACCCTGAGCAGCTTGCGGCGCCGCAGAGCCGCGGTTCGTCCCAGAGCGCGTCCGCGTAAAGCGCGAACAGACCTCCCAGTGAATATCCGCAGAGGTACACGCTGCCGAACCTCCCGAAGCGCTTTTCAAGCTCCGCCGTGAAATCCGGCAGGAACGCAAGCAGGCGTTCAGCACCGCCGCTGAAGCGCCGCCCGCCGGAGCTTGCCTCCCACGGGGAATAGTCCCTGTCCCAGTCTATTTCGCCAAACTCTGCGAGAACGAAGCGGCAGTCCGGAACAAGCCCGCAGACCTCGCGGAAAAGCTGCTCGTCAAATCCGCTGAACAGCATCACCAGTACGTCCCCGCTGCCCTCCGCGCGGCAGGAGAAGCCGTCAAGCACGAATTCCGTCATGTTCTGTGGACGCACATTCTCGACGGCTCATCGCCGCCTTCCTGAGTCACCGGGCAGAGATACTCCCAGCCGTAGCGCTCATAGAACGAATCGTGGCTTGTCAGGAGGTACAGCGCGTCTATCCCACCGGATTTCATATCGTCGGCAACGAACCCGAGCAGCCTCCCCGCCAGACCCTGACAGCGGAAATCAGGCTCTGTGAATACTGCGCACACGTTCGGCGTGAGGTCGGTGCGGTCGTGGAAATCGTTGGCGATAACGCCTATTCCCGCCGCGATACGGTCTCCGTAAAGCGCGAGGTACCACTGCGGAACCGCGCCTTTTCCGGACATGGCTTCCTCCATGCTCTCAAGATACGCCTCATACGGAATTCCCCATTTTTCGCGGAACCACTCCGCTGCGGCAGTTTTCAGCTCCGGGCGCTCCGTGATGCGGATAATGTCGAAATTCATACCAGTATTCCTTCAAGGTGGTCAAGCTCGTGCTGGATTATCTCTGCGGTTATTCCGTCGTACTTCCTGCGGCATTTGTTCATGCGAAGATCCTGGAACTCCACCTCGATCGCCGCATGGCGCGTGACGTCCTGAGCGCCCTCGTGGCACAGACAGCCCTCCTTGATGGTGTAGGTCTCGGGGCTTGCCCATTTAACTTCCGGGTTCAGCATAACAACGTATTTGCTGCCGTCCTGGAATACGATAATACGCTTGAGAACTCCTATCATATTCGCCGCCATGCCTACGCATTCTTCAGCGTGGGCGGCTATGGTCTCTACCATGTCCTGCGCCGTTGGAAGGTCGCTGCGGTCAGCCGGCGCGGATCTCTGGCTGAGCAGGAACTTATCCTTTACTATCGGACGTACCATATCATGTCCACCTTTCCTTGAGTTCAAATCTTATGCTCTGGGTTTTAAGCCCGCTTCCGCCGAAATACAGGCGTATCGGCATGAAGTTTGACAGGCACTTCACGTCCTTTGTCTGGGAAACCGGAGCTCCGCCGGTCCCGTTGTACGTGAACATACCGCAGGGGCTTCCAAGAGCGAATATGGACACGGAAGTCTGCGCAAGCTCGGAAAGAGTGCTGGACGCTGTCAGCGTTACCTTATACACGCCCGGTTTAGAGACATTCAGACCGAACGCGTAGCTGCTGCCCTTTTCAGTGGTGATCCCAGTGAGATCAAGGGTGAGATCCTCGTCGATATCGTGGAACTCGATATCCGTGGAATCAACGTCGCCTGCGTCAGCGGGACGGTTGATTATCTCGGTCTCGTCGTCGCAGCCCATTACGCGCTTCATCGCGTGGGTAGTCGTCAGGAAGCGCAGAATGTTCATCGCATTGCGCTGTAATTCCCCGCGGGTGAGTTCGCCGGATTTCAGGCTGTCAAGGGTGTTGTCATTGCATGCGGCTCCGTCCGCAGTTACCATGTACACGTCGTTCTGAGCCATAGCCATTGCCGCAAAATCCGACTTGTCAGGAGCCTTGCCGCGGCGGTTGATGTTGGCCCACCAGTCGGTCATTGTGAAGCCGTCGAAGCCCCAGTCATCGTGCAGTATTCCGGTAACGAGGCCGTAGTTTCCGGCGGTCCACACGCCGTTCACCTGACCGTAGGTCGTCATGACGGACTTCGCGCCGCCCTTCTTTACCGCCTTTTCGAATCCGCGCAGGTATATCTCACGGAGCGCACGCTCGGAAATAACGCTGTCGAGGAAGTGACGGCGGGTCTCGCGGTTGTTGCCGCAGAAGTGTTTGATCGTGCCCTCAGCTCCGGTGGAGTGCAGACCCGCAAGCTCTGCGGAAGCCATCTCGCCGGTGAGGTACGGGTCCTCGGAGAAGTACTCGAAGTTCCTGCCGTTGAGCGGGTGGCGGTGGATATTCATGCCCGGGCCAAGCAGGCAGTCCACCTGATTTGTGTGCATTTCAAGACCCATGAATGTAAACAGCTCCGTCATGAGCGGGCGGTCAAACGTGGAGGCAAGCAGCGTTCCGTTAGGCAGACTGAACGCCTTCGTGCCGCAGTCGAGGCGCATTCCGGAAGGACCGTCGTCGCAGCATGCGCAGGGGATACCCAGCGCGGTCAGCGTATCGGAAACGCCGCCGAATGCCGCCGCTGTTCCCGCAGTGACCTTCGGGGAGCCCATGCCCTCGCCGCGTATAATGCAGGAGAGGTCGTAATCAGTGAGCTGAGCGGTGAATTCCTCAAGCGTGTTCTTTCCGTTCACTACGTCGGCAAGGCGTATTCCCCTGTCGCCGGTCTGGGGAATCTCGGCGGGGAGCTTCGCGTGGTCGTGCGGGAATGCTTCCCCGGTGAGCGGAACATCTTCAAATTCCGGCTTTCCGTTGGAGTTCACCATGCGTTTGAACGCGGTAAGCGGCCCCAGCGCGGACTTGCACTGCCTTACGACGGTTTCAGGAAGCGTCAGGCTGTACGCCTCGGAAGCGCTGCGGACGTCGGCGCCCGCGTAGAAAACATAGTCGCCCTGTTCGAGTATCCACGCGGATTTGTGCCCGGTAACTCCGGAATCATCGTAGGAAGCGACGCTCTCAAGCGGTATCTCAAAGCTGAGGATCTGGCTCTCGCCGGGCTGGAGAGTGCGCGTCTTATCGAAGCCGCAGAGAACCCTTGCGGGCTTTCCGAGCTTCCCCTGCGGCGCGGAGCAGTATATCTGCACGACTTCCCTGCCGGGGGTGCTTCCGGTGTTCTTTACGTTCACGCTTCCGGTGAACTTATCGCCGTCAAGTTTGAAATCGGAAGCAGTGATGTCAAAACTTGTGTATGACATTCCGAATCCGAACGGGAAGCGCACCCTGTCCTTCGCGAATGTCTCAAAATAGCGGTAGCCTACGTAGATATCCTCGCCGTAGCAGTCCATATCGCCGCTTCCGAAGAACTTATCCGAGGGGTAGTCGGATATTTCGTATGCGATGGTGTCCGGGAGCTTTCCGCTCGGGGAAACCTCGCCGGTAAGAACCGCCGCGGTTCCGGCGCCGCCGACCATTCCGCCCTGCCATACGTACATGACCGCGGAAACCGGATATCTGTCCATGAAGCTCATGTCGATAAGCCCGCCCGTGTTCAGCAGGACAACTGTCTTGTCGAACGCGGAGGTCACGCGCCGGAGCATGTCTTCCTCAAGGTCGGAGAGCAGGAACGCGCCTTTTTCAAGCTTGTTGTCCATCTCCTCGCCGGCGGTGCGCCCGATGATGACTATTGCAGCGTCGGCACGGGAAGCCGCGCCGCCCACCAGCTCGTCGGTAAGTGGCATCTCCTTCTGAGACCACGGCTCGCCGCCCCAGCCCTCGCCGTGATCGAATGGGTTCTGTTCGTCCCATTCGCGGTAGGCGTTCAGAAGCTGCTCGTCAAGCTTGTAGCCCGCGTCGAGCAGTCCGTCGGTTATCCCGATAACCTTTGAAACGTTCACCATGCCGCCGCTGCCGGTTCCGCTCTTGTAGTAATGGAGCTGTATCCTGCCGAATACCGCCGCAGTCCCGCCCTGCTTCAGAGGCAGAGCTCCGTCGTTCTTCAGCATCACAATGCCGCCGGAGACCGCTCTGGCGGACGCTTCAAGGTACTTATCCCAATCGAGTGTTCTTTTCATATTGCCGCTCCTTTAAATATCATCTGCCGCCGAAAAGCCCGCCAAGCTCACCGAGCTTGCCCTTGAGCTCGTCGACGTTCACCTTAGCCTTAACGCCATCGACTATCTGCTTTATAACGTCGTCGGGAAGGTCTACGCCGAGGATACCCTCGACGGTCTTTATCGGATCCTTCTGGAACTTTGAAGCGATGTCTGGGTCGCTCTTCACCTTGTTTACTATTTCGTCGATCTTTGCCTTGATATCCATTTCGATTACCTCGTTTTCGTCATTACTGCCGCTGTGCGGTGTTGATTTCAGTATAGCATAACTTCGACAAAATATCAAGAGGTAAGCATTAATGAAACGCCGCAGGATTTTTTGGGGAAAATCACTTGCAATTGTGCGCATATCTTGATATAATAAGAATAATAGTACTTTTCAGAAAAGAGGAATGACTTTGGATATTTTGGACATGATAGCGGCCGCTCCGCGGGTATTTATGTCGATAACCATACCGGACGTTATAGATATAATCCTGCTGACCCTGCTGCTCATCGCGGTCATAAGGTTCATGAGCGAGACCCGCGCCACTCAGCTGCTTAAAGGTATCGGGCTGATAGCGCTGCTTTATCTGCTGGTATGGCTGGGTCAGCTCAAGGTCATGACATACCTGTTTCAGAACTTCTTCCTGCAATGGGGTCTGGTCGCGATAGTCGTGGTATTCCAGCCGGAGATACGCCGCCTGCTCGAGAAGGTCGGCACAACCGCAAAGGTCAGGATACCGTTCCTTGCGTACTTCGAGAAGGCTGACGCGCAGAAGGTCATTGAGCGCGACACGGCTATAACCGCGATCTCCGACGCATGCGAAAGGCTCAGCCGCACCAAGACAGGCGCACTCATAGTTATCGAGCGCCAGACGAAGCTCCAGAACATAATCGAAAAATCCACGATCGTTGACGCAAAGCCCTCCCCGGAGCTTTTCTGCAACCTGTTCTTCAACAAATCTCCGCTCCACGACGGAGCAATAATAATCCGGAACAACAGAATATACGCGGCTGGGTGCTTCCTGCCGCTGCC
>ULTG01033019.1_pt1 | contig 13754 bp, 9 predicted proteins | sample 1957461 | NCBI WGS metagenome assembly ULTG01 (sample SAMEA4835730, study PRJEB28245) | human gut metagenome | biome: gut microbiome; material: fecal sample | place: Denmark | collected 2008
ATTTCTTCAGGTGGAAGGCCCGGTACACGAGAGGGGAACTCTCTGCATTGATAAGCACGCGTTCCGGTCAGGATATCGGGCTGCTGGAAAGCATTGAACCTCTGAAGAGAGGCCCTTCAGGACGCATAGAACTGCTGTCGATAAAGGGCTCGAAAAGCTCTATGGTCATAGGCAAGGAGCTGGTTATCAGGAAGTTCCTGTCCACATCTCATCTGAAAAGTTCGGCTTTTGTCGTCCGCGAAGAAAAGTCGCCTGACAATAATGCTGAAAATGATACGATTACGCTTCTTGGCGCCGGATGGGGCCACGGGGTGGGTCTGTGCCAGATAGGCGCTGCGATGATGGCAGTGCGCGGCTATAGTTACCGGGACATTCTGCTTCACTATTATCCGGGAAGCGTCTGTGCCCGTCAGGAGGATTTGAAGTGAGCGCCCCGGACCAATGTTACCTAAATTAGAAACTACACATAATACAATAATGAACCGACCTCTTTCTTTGAAATCTCCGTGGTGGTGGATACCCACATTGTACTTTGCAGAAGGAATACCTTACTTCATAGTGAACAACATTTCCGTTACGATGTTTACCAAGATGGGCGTGCCCAACGGCCAGATGGCGCTCTTTACCAGCCTGCTCTATCTGCCGTGGACATTGAAACCGCTCTGGAGCCCGATTGTGGACCTGTACAGGACCAAGAGATGGTGGATAATAATGATGCAGATATTGATGTCGGTGTCATTTGTCCTGCTCATCTTCAGTATCCCGCGTCCATCTGACGAGATGATAGCGTCCGTCGGAGTGCCTATATCAATGTTCACCATGACATTGATCCTGTTTGTCATAACTGCCTTTGCGTCAGCCACTCACGACATATCGGCCGACGGATTCTACATGATCGCCCTCGACCATGGACAGCAGTCGTTCTTCGTGGGCATCAGGAGCACGTTCTACAGACTCTCCTCCATTTTCGGACAGGGAGTGCTGGTCGTGATTGCCGGCATTCTGGAAGAGCGTACAGGCAACATCCCGACAGCGTGGATGATAACGATGGCCGTGACCGCGGTTATGTTCACGCTTATTACATTGTACCATACCTTCACCATTCCTTCTCCGTCGAGCGACAAGGCGGCTGTGGAGGCAACCGGCTCATTTGCAGGCGGTTTTGCCCAGGCGTTCGTGTCATTCTTCAAGAAGCCGGGCGTCTGGATCGCGATCGTGTTCATGCTTCTGTACCGTCTTCCTGAGGCTTTCCTGCTCAAGATGGTGAATCCGTTCCTGCTTTCCTCAGCTGAAAACGGCGGCCTGGCATTGTCCACATCGACGGTCGGAATCGTATATGGAACCATCGGAGTGGCCGCTCTCACAGTCGGCGGCATCATCGGCGGCATGGCAGCGTCCAGATGGGGACTGAAGAAATCATTGTGGCCGATGGCCGCCTGCATGACACTTCCATGCCTGACTTTCGTATATTTGAGTATGGCAATGCCTCACAACATCATAATCATCAGCATCTGCGTGGCCATAGAGCAGTTCGGTTACGGTTTCGGCTTCACGGCATATATGTTGTTTATGATGTACTTCTCAGAAGGGGAGTTCAAGACATCCCATTATGCGATCTGTACCGCGTTCATGGCTCTCAGCATGATGATACCTGGTGCATTTGCAGGCTACCTCCAGGAATGGATGGGCTATGAGATGTTCTTCTGGATGGTAATCGTCTGCTGCCTCGGAACCGTGGCGGTGACCAAGCTCATCAAGGTGGACCCCGAATATGGTAAAGTGTCGAAAAACGGTTAGTTATGAAGAAAATTGCACTTGCGCTCGCAGCTCTTGCAGCAGTATCCTGTGGAGCACAGAGAAAAACAGTATCAGATAACAAGTCGGATGTCGCACCAGTTGAAAGCGTGACCGCAGTGAAGTCCGCTGCCTCCGCCGAGACCGGAAAAGTGGCTTTCGCCCTGTCTCTGTTCAATGCATCTCTTTCCGGCAAGAGCCTCTCTGCCAATGTCGTAGTCTCTCCGTACAGTGCGGGAATGGCATTGTCAATGCTTGCCGAAGGCGCCTCGGGACAGACGAAGGAAGAGCTGACATCTGCATTGAACCACGCATCTTTTGCAGGCGACAAACTCAAAGGTGACAAGTCTTGTCAGCTTTCGAGTGCCAATTCCATCTGGCTGCGTGACGGTTTCAGTGTGCTTCCTGCGTACAAGTCATTATTGACCGGCTCATATTCGGCCGAGATAAATTCGAGGGATTTCAGCAGTCCGGCCACTGTCAAGGAAATCAACAGATGGTGTTCGGACAAGACCAACAGGAGAATACCTGAAATCATCGATGAGATATCTCCGGAAATGGTGATGTTCATACTCAATGCTCTGTATTTCAAAGCTCCGTGGGAATATCAGTTCGACAAGAACAGCACGGTCAAAGATACCTTCCACAGCCCTTCAGGCGATCAGGAAGTGGACTTCATGCGCATAAAGCGGCAGTTCAGCTGCGCGGAATATGAAGGCGGCCGCTTCGTGATATTGCCGTATAAAGGCGGCGCATGGCAGATGATGATCTGTCTGCCGGACGAAGGCGCTGATATCCAGAAACTTGTCTCTTCCGTAAGCTCAGAGATGTTCTCAAAGGCTGTCGCCGGTGCCGAATACCGCGAGGTGGCATTGTCAATGCCGAAGTTCAAGATAGACAATACATTGATACTCAACAGCGTGCTCCAGTCTCTCGGTGTGAATCGCGCGTTCACCCCAGCAGCGGAGTTCGGCAATATGACACAGTCGTCGGTAGCCGTGGATGAAGTGAAGCAGAAATGTTTTGTCGAGGTCAATGAAGAGGGTGCGGAAGCTGCCGCAGTCACCTCCATCGGTGTCAGACTTACTTCTGTACGTCCGGAGCCGATTCCGTTCAGGATGACTGTGGACAGACCGTTCATATTCTCCATTTTCAATTCGGAGGCCGATGAAATTCTCTTTGTAGGAAAAATAGGAACCATTAACGACTGATGCTTATGAAAAAGACCAATGCCTTGGTAGTCAGCGCATTGCTGCTTATTCTGCCTGTGTTCTCCTCTTTTGCAGCACGTAAGACGGTAGTTCGTACAGGAATCGAGGTGCTTGAGGAACGTGGATTTGCCGGGCTCGTAGGAAAACGTGTGGGCCTGGTTACCAATCCGAGCGGCATTGACAGAAACCTGCGCTCCACCATCGACATCCTCAATGAGGCGCCTGGCGTGGAACTGGTGACACTTTTCGCTCCGGAACACGGTGTGCGCGGCGATGCCTATGCCGGTGACAAAGTCGCTGATACAGTGGACCCCAAGACCGGTGTCAAGGTCTATTCCGTGTACGGCAAGACAAGGATGCCGTCCCAGGAAAAGCTCGACGGACTGGATGTGGTTGTGTATGATATCCAGGATGTCGGAACCCGCTCATATACATTCATAAGCACATTGGGCCTGATGATGAGGGCCTGCGCCATGAAGGGAATCGAGGTGATGGTGCTGGACAGACCGAATCCGCTCGGCGGCGAGAAAGTCGAGGGGTGCAATGTCGAGGCCGGCTTCTATTCCTTCGTCAGTGAATTCAGCATCCCGTACATCTATGGCCTGACGGTCGGGGAACTTGCCATCATGATCAATGAAGAAGGTCTCTGCCGTGGCGAGCGCGGATATGAAAGTCCGCTCAAATGCAAGCTCAGTGTCATCCCGATGGACGGATGGCGGCGCAATATGACTTATGTCGAAACCGGTCTGCCGTGGGTGCTCCCTTCGCCGAACATACCGTATCCGCAGTCTGCCATAAACTATCCGTCTTCCGGTATTGCCGGCGAGTTCAACGGCTATCTCAATATCGGCATCGGCTACACTCTTCCGTTCGAGACTTTCGCTGCCGAATGGATTGATGCCGAGAAACTTAAAGCAGAACTCGACAGTTATGCCCTTCCCGGCGTGGCTTTCCGTACGATCCATTATAAACCGATTGCCGGAAGTTCTCAGGGAAAGTTGGTGCACGGTGTCCAGTTCCACTATACCGACTATGCGAAGGCGCATATAACATTGACCCAATTCTATGTCATGCAGGCGGTCAACAGGCTTTATCCCGAGCACAATCCGTTCGTGATTTCCAAGTCGAGGACCGGAATGTTCGACAAGGTTTGTGGTACGGATTATGTAAGAAAGACTTTTTCAGAGAGACTTGAGGTCGCAGATATCATAGACTACTGGAACAAGGATGTAAAGGATTTCAAGGCTCTTTCCAGGAGGTACTACCTCTATAAATAACCACGGTTGTGGTTTTGTGCCGCACCCAAAACACTGATACGTTATGAGAAAATTAACTAACATCGCATTGGCATCACTTGCCGCTTTTTCCCTGTTCGCGGTGACAGATGACACTCTTGCGCAGACAAGACGTTCTACGACTACTACTCAGCAGCGCAATACTTCAGGCAGTTCTTCATCACAGACTCGTTCTACTGGTTCACAGTCCCGTTCTACCGGTTCGCAGACCAGGTCTTCATCATCACAGACCCGCTCGACCGGCTCACAGACGCGCTCTTCCGGTTCTTCGTCCCAGGTGCGTTCTTCAAGTTCGCAGACACGCAGTTCCGGCAGTTCTTACCAGTCCCGTTCGAGCTCATCCCAGACCCGCAGCTCGGGCACTTCTTCTCAGGTAAGAAGCTCAGGAAGTTCTTCACAGACACGTAGTTCCGGTACATCCTCACAGGTACGCGGTTCAAGCTCCTCGTCACAGGTCCGTGGTTCGAGATCCTCCTCACAGGTCCGTGGCGCGAGCTCCTCATCCCAGTCCCGTTCTACCGGCACAAGGACATCCGGTTCAAGCTCCTCTTCTCAGGTGCGCGGCTCGAACAACCGTTCCAGCTCATCCTCACAGGTGCGCCAGTCAGGAAATTCCACTCAGGTGCGTGGCTCTGAGTCCGATACTTATATAGTAAAAGACGTAAATCAGGTGGATGTCTCAAATCAGATAAATAGAGAAAGCTCATCAGATAGCCAGGTGCGCCGTTCCAGCTCATCTTCACAGGTGCGTCAGTCCGGCAGCTCCTCACAGGTACGTGGCTCCAGCTCATCTTCAGGGCAGAGTTCGCAGGTACGTTCCTCGTCTTCGAGCTCAGTAAGGAGCAATACCAATGTTACCAAAGGCGGTCTCGGCACAGTTACAAGCCAGATGCGTTCACAGTCCGGCTCCAATACCAGAGTTTCAGGCGGCAAGCCTGGTTCGAGAATGAACAATGCTGATGACTTCAGGATCAACGACTACAATGTGGAGCGTATCCCGCCACGTGACCGCGGATTCATGCCTTACGACCGTCCGGGACATTTCTACGACCATCATCACCCTCATTGCTTCGGTTTCAGAGTTGAGGTCCTGCCTCCGAGATACAGGGTCGTGAGATATTTCGGCGTGGACTACTACATCTATAACGATGTGTATTACAGACCTTACCACGGACATTACATCGTTTGCCGTCCGCCGTTCGGTGTCACGATTACTGCGGCTGTCGCCGATATGACATTCGCGGCAGTGAACTTCGCTTATTATAACAATGTTTACCGCACATACAGCGCGATAGATGCGAACAACAGGTACATTGACCAGCAGAACCGTATCATCGCCCAGAACAATGCGACAATCATGGCTCAGAACAATGCAATTGCCATGAACCCGACAGCGGCGCTTTCTTCCTATGAGATAGCAAGCCGTCTGGGACTGGTCCAGAGCTATGCTTTCGCTGACCGCAATTATTTCTATCAGGACGGTATCTTCTACATTGTAAACATCAACGGACAGTACCAGACTATAGTTCCTCCTGCAGGAGCATTGGTCCAGAGCCTTCCGGAAGATTATGATATAATCACTCTTAACGGAGTTCAGTATTACAGGGTGGATGACACAGTCTATAGACTGACTCTTGTCGGCGGTGTGCCTTATCTCGAAGTCCTCGGTCAGATGTACGGACAGATGTCCAGAACTTACAACAACTACGGATATTAGTAGTCAACATTCTAATTATGATTAAGATAGGAGTCTTCGATTCCGGTGAAGGCGGGTTGTCAGTCCTCAAGGAGATAACCCGTCTTCTTCCTGAAGCAGAATATGTATATTACTCTGACAATGCGCATTGCCCCTATGGGGAGAAGTCACCGGAGTACATTCAGGACCGTGCGTGTGCGATAACGGAGCGGTTGCTGAGAGAGGGAGCGGACGTTATTGTCGTGGCATGCAATACAGCTACTGCTGCGGCGATTTCCGTGCTCCGGTCAGAGTATTCTGATGCTTCTTCGCAGGAGGTGCGCGACAGGGTTCAGAAACTGACTGGAGGCCGGCATGACCATATCTGCTTTATCGGAATGGAACCGGCGGTCAAACCTGCCGCGCTAGGCACCCGCACCGGCGTCGTCGGAGTTCTTGCCACAGCCGGCACGCTCAAAGGCTCCAAATATCTCAAGACCAAGGAAAGTGTAGATGACCAGGTCAATGTCTTCGAACATGTCGGACGGGGCTTCGTGGAGCTCGTGGAAGAGGGCAGACTGTCCGGTAGCGAAGCGGAAGACGTGGTGAAGGCAAGCCTCGGTCCACTGCTGTCCGCAGGTGCGGATATCATTGTCCTGGGCTGTACGCATTATCCGTTTCTTCTTCCTGTCCTTCAGAAAGTTGCCGGGCCGGATATCAGATTCATTGACCCGGCTCCTGCTGTCGCGCGTCAGCTGGTGCATGTCCTGGAAAGGGACGGGATGCTCAGTGCCGGGGAGGCGTCTTCTGCACTGGCCCGAAATGTCTCTGCTGTCCTGTCTTCGCCTCACGTGAAGCTCCTTTCCTCAGGTAATCCGGAGCCGCTCCATCATCTGTATGGAACTATTTTTACCAATTCTTGAGAATTGCTTTTTATTGTGGACTTAAATTCTTAAGTTTGCCATACTGTTTTTCCGACAAATTATCAGCAATTTTACTGATTGGAAGAAAAATGCGAAGTAATAACACTAAATTGATAACAATATGGCAGATAAAAAGATGGAGCTGTCTCCAAACATTGTAGCGACATATCTGAGAAAGTCGCCGGAGTCCTTTATCAAGGCTGATATCGTGGAGTTTATCCGTTCTTACGGTATCAAAATGGTGAATTTCATGTATCCTGCAGAGGACGGAAGAGTAAAGACATTGAACTTCATCATCAATAGTCTCGAATATCTCGAGACGATTCTCAGTCAGGGCGAGAGAGTGGACGGATCCAGTCTGTTCCCTTCATTTGTGGAGGCGGGCAGCAGCGATCTGTACGTGATTCCTCGTTTCAGGACGGCGTTTGTGGATCCTTTCGCCGAAATTCCTACTCTGGATATGCTCTGCAGCTTCTATGACAAGGACGGCAGACCTTTCGAGTGCGACCCGTACCTTACTGTGCTGAATGCGTCAAGGCAGTTCACCAAGGCTACCGGCATGACGTTCGACGCCATGGGCGAGCTCGAGTATTATGTGATTGCTGACGAGGATGAACTTTTCCCGGGAACTGACCAGAAAGGCTATCACGAGTCGTCTCCGTTTGCAAAGCTCAATGAGTTCAGGACAGAATGCATGGCCCGTATTGCTCAGGCCGGGGGACAGATCAAGTATGGCCACAGCGAGGTCGGCAATTTCACCAGAGACGGGAAAACCTATGAGCAGAATGAAATCGAATTCCTTCCTGTTCCTATCGAGACCGCTGCTGACCAGATTCTTCTTGCCAAATGGGTAATCCGCACTCTTGCATGGGAATATGGCCTGGATGTCACTTTCGCTCCGAAAATCATCGTAGGCGAGGCCGGTTCAGGTATGCATATCCACATGAGAATCATGAAGGACGGCAAGAGCTGCATGACCGAAAGCGGCAAGCTTTCAGATATAGCGCACAGAGCCATCGCCGGCATGATGACTCTCGCTCCTGCTATAACCGCGTTCGGCAACAAGAATCCTACTTCATATTTCCGTCTGGTTCCTCATCAGGAGGCCCCGACAAATATCTGCTGGGGTGACTGCAACCGTTCTGCACTCGTGCGTGTCCCATTGGGCTGGTCCACTGCCAATGACATGTGCGCGGATGCGAATCCGGTGGAGAACCACTGCAAGTATTCTGACGGTTACGAGGTCTCAGACGCCTCAGCCAAGCAGACTGTAGAGATGCGTTCTCCTGACAGTTCTGCGGACATATATCAGCTTATGGCAGGTCTCTGCACCGCATGTCGCTATGGCTTGGAAATGCCTGTGAAAGAGGCTCTTGAACTTACTGGCCGCACTTATGCGGGATTGAATATCCATACCAAGGGGTCCAAGGATTTTGCTGAATTGCCGGGCTGCTGCAGTGAATCTGCCGATGCTCTCGAGCAGGAGCGCAGCGTGTTTGAGCAGGACAATGTCTTCTCTCCTCGCATGATAGACGGTATTATCAGGTCCTTGCGCTCTTTCGGTGACAAGGGTCTGCTTGCCGATGCTCAGAAGGATCCGGACAAGGTCAAGGCTCTCGTGGACAAGTATTTCTACTGCGGATAACAGCATTGACTGAATAACAAAAGAAGGTGGCCGGAATTCTGGTCACCTTCTTTCATATCTGTTGTACAGTTCTCTGTCGCCAATGTCCTGACAGAGGTGTCTGCTACTGATTTACGCGCTTGTATGTCAATGCCTTAGCTCCCGCAGATTTCATTGATGCGCTGGAGATGATCTCATCGCTTACATCCGGTGCCTGGAAAATCTTTCCTTCTGCGAAATCCTTTCTTGCCAGATAGTACATGGAGACTGGTTCGTCATTGCCTTTTTCCGAGCCGTTCAGGAATTTGGAGAACTTGCCCTCTGCATTCATTCCGCAAGGCCATAGAGCCGTCATTTCGGCACCGAGATCGCTTCCTGTATATTCTTCTCCCTCAATCTTTATGACAGTCTTGTTCTTGTTCCCGATATAGCCGTGGAAGCCTACTTTCCATGATGGCATTATTTTAACTGCATACTCTTTGTCATATGGCTCATATAGACTATTGGTGGCGCCTCCGCTTATCTGTGAGAGTACGAACCAGGAAGTGTATGCCCATTCTGTCTCGCCCTCGGTCTTGATGGTCTGAGGAAGAGTAATCGTGAAATGCTCGTCGATTTTGTCGGTCGCGTTCTTGTAGTCGATGGTAATAGGGCTTGAGTTGAATCTGTTCCTGTCACCGCCCCAGCCGGTAATTGTCAATGTATTGCTGCCAGATTTGGCTATCGTCACATTGAACGGCTTGCTTTCCACCACTTCCAATGTGTTGTCTTCCTTTCTTGAATATTGTCCGTTCGGCATGCAGACCCATTCTCCTACAAAGTCATCAAATGTGGCAGGGTGAGATTTGGATGCACCGTGGTTTATAGCATAGAAAGGATAACTCATGGAAACGTCTGAGATGATCTCAATGCCTTTCTTGGTCTTCTCCACAGCTGCAGCAGTGAACATCATATCATCAGCTCCGTCGAATTCGAAACCGCACTGGCTATTTCCTTGGATGATATACTTGTCCTTTACAAGTGATTCCCATGTCTCGCCTTTGTCGATATGGTTCTGGATATCTGTCTCAATCCAGGATTTTGCATCACCCTTTGAACTGTATGCCACAGCACCTACCCAGTAGTAAATGCCGTCATCGCTCGGTTTTACAAATGCGCTGTAATACAGGTAACCGCCTTTCTTGTCGTAACATTCGTAAGGAGTAATCTCGAATGTGATGGCCTTGCTGTCTGTGGTCACGTCCTTGTAGAACCAGTTTGACGATGCCTTGCCGTCCTTTGTGGCAGCGATTCTGACTGTGTATGTCCTGCCAGGGTGCAGACCCTTTGCGATATAGTTTGTCTCTTTGATGTTCTCCTTCACTACATCGGCATTGATACCGTCAGCGAGGTATGTGATTTCGATTCTGTAACCGTCTGCTCCATTGACAGGATTCCACATTGCCGTCAGCGAAGTGGCTTCTGCAATTATCTGAACATCAGGTGCTGCAAGCGCTCCGTTATTTCCGCCCTGCTCTTCGTTGCTTTTTGTGCAGCCTGCAATGGCCATAACGGATAACAATATTGAGAATATTTTATGTTTCATTGTTTCTGAAAAATTTGTTGCCGAGGGTTAAAATTCGGCAAATGCCCTAACTCGATGTGTTTGTTTTTTGTCCAGTTTGTCCGTCTCTGTTACGGAGGTTCCCGACTGCATGTCGAAAGCATATACGATGCTCGGACCGGTCTCATTTGAAGACCAGTATATGCCGTCTGTCAATGCCGTTCCTTTCTTGTCGGTCAGACATTTGTTGAACCAGGCCTTGCTTGATGAATCATCAGCCTTGGACTTGATGGAACCGGTACCCTGCTCAGTGTCATTGGCTTCGTGACCGGTATATGCCTTGTAGAGATGGGCAAGTTCATTCATTGAAGGTATGAACCAGTCCTTGAGCGAACCTACATTTTTTCTGCTGCACCAGTCGAATGCCGGATACTGGTTTCTCCAGTCGTTCATCTTATAGATACATTCAGTGTTGTATTTTCCGGTCCCGGGCTGGGAACCCATAGCCTCCTCGTTTTTGTAGGACCATACGGCTTCCGTCTCATTAAGCGAAACCACCATTCCGTGCTCGCCTTTTTCGTCCACGCTTATGACAATGCCCTTTACAAAGCCCTGTTCATAGTAGTCACCTACCTTATAAACTGGTGCTGATGGCTGATCCGGCTCGTCCGGCTTCTGCGGCGTGTCTGGATCATTGCTCTTGCCGCAGCCGCCCAGAAAGGCAACTGCCGCAAGTGCCAATGTTATGAATCTGCTGAAGTTTTTCATTATCGTGCAACAGCTATGGTTTCAGTCTTGTCGATTTTGACACCTTTCCACATGCCACTTGTTCCACCTTCTGCTTTAGACAAGTGGCTTGTCTTGACAATGTCAGAAATTATACCGTCTGAGTCATATGCAACGGCGTAGTAGTAGAACATTTCTCCTCGTGGGCCATTAAATGGTTGAATGTTCTGGCATACTAAATATCCATACAGGTCCTTTGCGGGTAATATAGGGGTTTCTTTCAGGAGCAGTGTCACCAGTTCTTCTGAACTCTTTCCAGCCCACTCGTCTGTTCCTGTAAATGCTTTTGTGTAAAGCTTCCCGGCTGAAGCATAAGGTACAGCATCCGCAGAAATATTGTATTGTGTCTGCCCTACAAAACTTCCTCCGAATTTATCCATATTTCTGGCATTCATGGCCATAGATATGCTTACCTTGCTCTTCTTCTCCTCGATGGTCTTGAATGAGGTCTTGAATGGCTCAGTCGTGTAAGTGCCGTCAGCCTTGATGCCGATTACATAAGCATAGTATTCTGTGCCGGCAGTAAGTCCTTCCCAATCCACGTATGTTCCCGTGCCAAACTGTGATTCTCCTGGGAGGAGTCGGGAAAGGAATTCTTTCCTGTCGAGTTTTGCATGGCTTTCATTCCATTCCTTGAGTGCAGCATCAATCTTTGCGTCCATGTGCTTCTGCAGGAATTCTTTCTCGCTTGAGGCTTCCACACCTGCATCGAACTCTGCTTTTGAGACATAGTTGAGAAGGAATGTCTGTCCTGTAGCCTTGTCGTCTCCTGAGACATTGACTCTGGCTGTAGTCTTGGAGATGTTGGATACTTTGATCGTATAGGTTGCACCTGTCGGACTTGCTGTCTTGGTCCTGATAGGGACTTTTACGATATTGGCCTTCTCTCCTGTCTTAGGGGTGCCGTTCGTGTTGCATGCGAAGATGAATACGTAGTAATCTTCATCAGGAATCAGGTCCGTAAATGAGCCTTTTGCCCTGTCTGCAAAAAGATATGCGGAAATGTCGCCTTTATTTGCGGCTACCAGGTCTGCCACCATCTGCTCATCGGTTTCTCCCTCGAAGTAGATGGCTCTTTCCATCATTACGGCGAATGCTTCGCTATATGCCGCGAGAATGTTGAACTCGTATGTGATGTCGCTGATGGCGGACTTGGTTACGGTATATTCGTTGCGCGGTGTTTCCCCTGTAGTGACTTTTACTACTGTAGGATTTGTCGAGAATGAACCGTCATTGGCGATGCCGATAGCATACACATAATAGTCGTACTCAGGAAGAAGGCTGTTGTTTGTTTCTGATGTCTGGGTGTCGTATGTGTATTTGCCTCTTTTTGTAAGGTATGTGACAAATTCTGCCCAGCTCATCGCCTTGAACGTGTCGTTTTCAGTCTTGAGAGATGTTATGAATGTTTTTACGAAACTTGGAATGTTGGCCGGGTCATTTGCGCACTGGTCTTCATATTCATAAGCCGGCATAATGTCGAAGAAATAGAAAATGTCAGGGTTGCTCGGCTCGATATCGAATACGAAGTAGGTGGACTTTATCTCTGTCGGTGTGATGTTGAATGTCACCGTCTCATCCAGCTTTGGCTCAAGTGTCTTGAACTCATAGTAGCTCACCGCGGTGGTGGCGTTTCCGTCGAGGTCGAGGCCATATACGAAGAATACATATTCAGTGTTCGGTACGAGTGCAGTATATGGCTTATTCTGCATTCCGCTTAAAAGTGCTTCCTTGAGAATGTCCTGCAATGCCAGTCCGTTTGCCGTGGCAATCTGCTCGAACCATGCCTTGTAGGCTGCTGTAAGTTTGTCGGAGTCGCTGCTGTACAATTTGGCGAAATCCTCTTTGGAGATGACGTTGAAGTAGTAAGTGCCTTCATTGTCCTTAGGTGTGATGCGAACGCCGAAGGAACCCTGTGTGAGGTCCGTCTGTTCGATAGTGAAATCTTTGCTTTCCGGGCCCGGAGCAGGTTCGGAAGAAGATTTTTTGCAGCTCAATGTCAATGTTGCAGCTGCACAGAGTAATGCTAAGATGCGTTTCATTTTCATACCTCTTATCTTATTGTTTGTTCTTTATTTCCAGTATTTATTCGGGTTTCTATATCCGCATAAATGTACGATAATTTGAAATATCCGCAAAATTTTTTCACAGAATCGCAAAAATATTTTACTGAATGCTTAATCTGGATTGCTTACTAAGTCTAAACAATCCAAATCTCATTCCAAACATCGCTGACAACAATTCCTGATGGTAGTTGATTTGCAAAACACAGTTTGTCCGTAAAAAGGGGTATCTCACGGACAAGTAGCTCAAAATTAACAACTTATCCGTGAAAAGGGGTGGTTTTACGGACAAACTGTAAAAACGAGTCAGCTTCGTGTACTGGATTTTTATTATTTTTGTGTCCGGGGAGTATTATCAAAAAAACAGACAAATAAATATGAAAACGGTTACACTTAACAATGGCGTGGAGATGCCGGTTCTCGGATTGGGAACTTACAAGACCACCGATCCGAATGAATGCCTGACGAGCGTAAGGGATGCGCTCGAACTCGGCTACAGGATGATAGATACGGCGCAGTTCTATGATAATGAGGAATTCGTCGGTCAGGCGGTTGCCTCCTCTGACGTCCCGCGTGAAGACATATTCATCACCACTAAAGTATGGCCGACAAGATTTTCCGATGCAAGGGCGTCATTGATGGAGTCAATGAAGAAGCTCCGCACAGACTACATTGACCTTGTCCTGCTGCATTGGCCCTATGGCGACATCTATGCCGCATGGCGCGACCTCGAAGCGATGAACCGCGAGGGCCTGATCCGTGCCATCGGAGTCTCCAACTTCAATACCGACAGGCTCATTGACCTGATGAACTACAATGAGATAGCGCCGGCAGTGAATC
>ULTG01002590.1_pt1 | contig 13753 bp, 8 predicted proteins | sample 1957461 | NCBI WGS metagenome assembly ULTG01 (sample SAMEA4835730, study PRJEB28245) | human gut metagenome | biome: gut microbiome; material: fecal sample | place: Denmark | collected 2008
GATCCTCTTCATTCTCCACAATGCTTTTTCCGGTGGTGAATTTTTCGGCGGAGTCCATGGCTGGTTCTGCTGGATGAATCTCGTAGGTCTGGCCATATTCCCGACATTGGTCTCCCTCCTGACCCTAGCCATGGCCACCAGAATCATCGGCGCGACCAGAACGTCCGTCCTGGGAGTCTTCGAACCTGTCACCGCAATCGCCGTAGGAACCATTTTCTTCGGTGAGTCCCTGACACTCAATATCATAGTAGGCGTTATCATAACTCTCATCGCCGTCACTTTCATGGTTGTCACCGGGAAAAAAAGTTAAGCAGTTCCGTGCTTTAGTTCATGGCAGGTGTCGCTATGTGCAAGTCGCGTTTTAAATGACGTGGAGCGTAACCTGGTGAATATTACCGATTTAACCATTTTCAGAGTTGCGATTCCGGTGACTCTGAAAATGGTTAATTGATTATAGTACAATGACTTGTGCTCCACGCCTAATGTCCCCTGTTCTGTTACGCTCCACACCGAAGATCTAACGCGCGGTTATCTCCAGCCGGGCCTGCGGTGAGCTGTAAGAAAGGGCTCTCCTCGGCTCGACGAGGATAACCGCTGACCCCTATGTTATCTCATGCGACCTGGCATCCGGGGCACCAAAGACCTCGCGGTTCCTTGTCGTGGCCGTCAACACGAGGATCCGTCGGGACGCGGCCACGGGCAAATCCGTAACTCGCTGTTAATCAAATATCAATTTTACAAGGGCGTGGAAACTCAGCCGTTTTTTGGCCGCGTTTCCACGCCCTTGTCTTATAACTCCTTGCAAATTAATCTCTTGCAAACCTATAGCGTGGCCGCGTCCCGCCACCCCATCAGGTGGAGGGCCAAGATCTGGTGGAGGAAGGCACATGTCACGGAAAAAACACCGGGAAAGACCATGTGGAGGGAGAAGCCCCGGCGGAGGTGGAGCCTCTGGAGGCATGGTCGCCCATGACCTTGTGAATGGGTGTCAGGCGACAGCCTGACGGGATGAGCGGAGCGAACCTCCAGAGGCTCTACCTCCGCCGGGGCGTGTGAAAGCTCACGGGTCGTGACATATAAGGCTCTGTTTTATAATGAATTAGTTATTCTCAGAGTTGGCAAAACTATAAATCTGAAAATAGCGTACTATCTAATAGCCAACGATTTACGCTCCACGCCTAACAACAGCTCTCAATATAGTGAGAATGCTAATTGTGCACGTTGTTTGCATAATTTTTGATTTTCTTGCGGTATTTTTCCTAATGTTTCGTAAATTTGACCTGAATACAAGCAAAATTCCATATAGAAAACTTATGGCAACTAATAAGCACGCCATGATCAGGTATCAAGCCCTTGATGCCTGTTTCGCCAATCGGTATAAGAGGTTCTACATAGAGGACCTCATAGAAGCGTGTAATAAGGCGCTTAAGGAGTTCTACATCTCCAAGGAAGACCCCATCAATGACGTTGAATATTACGTTAAAAAACGCACGATATTTAATGACATCGCGTTTATGCAGAGCGCGGAGGGTTGGAATGCTCCCATTAAACGCTATTATGTGGGACGGCGGTGTTACTACCGTTATGAGGATGAGGGCTTTTCTATCAACAAGAAAGACTTCTCTGAGGCCGAACTAGATAAGATTGATGAAGCTCTCATTATGCTCAACAGACTCAATGGTACTTCCGGTTTTGACTGGGTTAGTGAGTTCGTCGCGAATTTCGAGGATAAGCTGGGTCGCAAGAGGAACACCACCCCGGTCATCGGGTATGAGAAAAATCCCTTCCTAACCGGTATCGAGAATCTATCTGTACTTTACAACTATATCGTTAATAAACAGGTAGTCAAGATAAAGTATAAGCATTTCACTAGAGGCGAAATGAACCACATTATGCATCCCTACTACCTCAAGCAGTATAACAACAGGTGGTTCTTGTTTGGTATCACAGAGCGTGACAAGGACGTTTTGACCAACCTGCCTCTGGATCGCATTATCAGCATTGAGCCGGTACAGATAGAATACATACCTAACACGGAATTTGACTTTGAGGAATACTTTGATGACGTTGTGGGCGTATCCGTTCCCCGTGAAGGGAAGCCAGAGAAGGTAGTGCTGAAGTTTAATAAATTCCGCTTCCCTTATGTGGTTACAAAGCCCCTTCATCCTTCCCAGGTTGAACTGGATAGGGAGAATTGCATCATTCAGCTGAACGTTTTTCTTACTCCGGAGCTAGAATCACTCATCTTCTCCTATGGCGACCACGTAGAAGTTCTTGAACCAGCCTCCTTGAGAGAGACCTTTCGCCAGAAAATAAAATTATTGACAGAAAAATATAATTGTGCAGAATGAGTGCATAGTAAACCTTTACCTTTGCACTCGTAATTCCACAAACACACAAAAAACATAATCCAAAGCGAAGCACAGCTCGAGCAGCAGTTCCTGGAAAAACTCCAGGAGATGAAATACACATACCGCAGCGACATCCGAGACCTGGATGCGCTTGAACGCAATTTCCGCCAATAATTCGAGCGGCTCAATTTCGTCTCTCTCTCGGATGACGAATTCAGAAAGCTCCTGCAGGAGAACATCACGGCCGATGTGTTCACCGCCTCCAAGCGCCTGCGCGAGAAACAAACATTCGTGCGGAACGACGGCACCACCTTCGACTACAGCCTTGTGAACCTGCGGGACTGGTGCAAGAATGACTATGAGGTGGTGAACCAACTCACTATCAATACCGCCAACAGCCGACAACGCTACGACGTCATCATCCTGGTCAACGGCCTGCCACTGGTACAGATTGAGCTCAAGCGCCACAGCGTTTCGCCGATGAAGGCTGTTGAACAGATTGTCCGCTACAAGCAAGATCGCGGAAACGGCTACACCAATACGCTGATGTGTTTCATGCAGATCTTCATCGTCAGCAACGGCGGCAGCGACACTATGTACTTTGCCAATAACAACGACGAGCACTTTCACTTCGACGCCACCAATAACTATCTTCCCGTCTATCATGCAGCCGACGAGAGTAACCACAAAATTGCGGAGCTCTTCAAATTCTCCGACATGATGCTCCCCAAGTGCTCCCTCGGGCGCCTCATCAGCCGTTATATGGTGCTCGTGGAGACAGAGAAGAAGATTCTTATTATGCGTCCCTACCAGATTTATGCTGTTGAAAGCATCGTTAACTGTGTCTCGGAAAACAATCATAACGGCTACATATGGCATACCACCGGCAGCGGCAAGACCCTCACCAGTTTCAAGGCCTCGACCTTGCTCAAATACAACAGTGACATTGAGAAATGTGTCTTCGTCGTGGACCGCAAGGATCTCGACAAGCAGACCCGTGATGAATTCAACAAATTCCAGGAAGGCTGCGTCGAACAAAACGCAAACACCGCAGCCCTCGTAAGTCGCTTGGAAAGCACCGACTATGCCGACAAGGTCATCGTTACAACCATCCAGAAGCTCGGCATCGCCCTGGATCCGACCAACAAGAACAAGTTTCACCAGCGCCTGGAGCGCCTGAGAGACAAACGCATCGTCTTCATCTTCGACGAATGTCACCGCAGCCAGTTCGGTGAGAATCACGCCGCTATCCGGGACTTCTTCCCGAAGGCCCAGCTTTTCGGCTTCACAGGCACTCCGATATTCGAGGAGAATAGCAGCTATACACGCATAAACGGCCAGCAGGCCGAGTATGTCACCACCAAGGATATATTCCAGAAATGCCTGCACCAATATACCATCACCAACGCCATCACGGACAACAACGTCCTTCGCTTCAAGGTGGAGCACTACGGTAACACGGATGCCGACGGGAATCCTATCAATGAGCCCCTTACCATCTGGCAAATCGTCAAGCACATTCTGGACAACCACGACACCCTCACGGCAAACCGTCGTTTCAACGCGCTCCTCGCCACACCTTCCATCCCGGAAGCAATCATCTTCTATGAATTATTCAAGGAGTTGCAGGATGCGCTTGTCAAAGACGTTCCCGATTATGTGCCCTTGAATGTCACGGCTGTGTTTACGCCGCCTATGCGGAACAGCTCCGACGAAGACCTGCCCCAGGAAGAAGCCGACAATAATGAGGATCCGGAACGCAACAAAAGCGAGATCGGCAAGATTATCGACAACTACAACGCCCAGTTCGGCACCAACTTCACCGTAGGTCTCTTCGACGAATACTACCGCGATGTGCAGCAGCGCGTCAAGGACCAGAAGTATCCGAACAAAGAACTTCCGCACGCCAAGAAGTTGGATATTGTAATCGTCGTGGATATGATGCTTACCGGCTTCGACAGCAAGTTCCTCAATACCCTCTACGTCGCCAAAGACCTCAAATGGCACGGACTCATTCAGGCCTTCAGCCGTACCAACCGCATTCTTGACGGAACAAAACCTTACGTAAACATCATCTGCTACCGCAACTTGGAAAAACAGATGGACGACGCTATGGTACTCTTTAGCGGATTCGACCACGACAAAGGAAAAGAGTACTGGCTGGTGGAACCTGTCGAATCGGTGGTGGAGAAATACAAGGAAGCCATCACGCAACTCCAAACCGTGATGAACGGTATGGGTTTGGAATGCAAACCTGACGAGGTGATTAACATTCCTCAGGGGGAGAACACCGGCGAATTTATCAGTGCCTTCAAAGATGTCCAGCGTCTTGCGCTCAAACTGGACCAGTACGTGGATATTCCGGAAGAAATGAAGGATGCTATAGAGACCGCTATGCCGGGGGACACCCTCCAACAGTTCCGCACGGCATATCTGGATCTTGCACGTCGTCGCAGAAATGAAAAGGGAAGCCAATCCAAGGAAGATCCCGAGGACGAGCCGGACTTTGAACTCTCCCTGTTCAGTTCCACCTTGGTGGATTACGACTATATCATGAAACTGCTGGCCAAGTACACCGACACCCACTTTGAGAAGGTGAAGATTACCAAAGAGCAGCTTCTTGATATCCTGTCCGGCAGCGTGGACCTGATGAACGAGCGCGACTACCTCAAAGCCTTCATCGAAGAAGAACTCCACAAGGGTAGCGGCATCAGTGAGAAGGAGATTCGTGAGCGCTACAAGGCCTACAAAGACAAGCGCTTCAATCAGCAGATTGCCGCTCTCGCCGCAGAGTACGGCATCGAGTCTGCCGCACTGGAAGCCTTCGTGGCCGAAACCACCAAGCTCCGCCGCTTGGACGAAGACGCCCTGCGCGAACTCCTAAGCCATATCGACGGCTGGAAGCAGCGCAAAGCCGTCAAGGAAGGACTCCTCGCGGACCTAGCACCACTATTTGCCCTTCTCTCCGGCGGCAATACCATCGAAGGTCTTAATGCATATGTGAAATAATGATTTGTTATTATGGAGAATAATATCACGATTAACAATAGAATACCTCAGCTCCGTTTCCCGGGATACACTGGAGATTGGGAGGAGAAATCATTTGATGTAATATGTCACACCATAACGCCTCCTTTGAAGCTGCAATCTTCGCAATATTCATCATCAGGCAAATTCCCGATAGTAGACCAATCCCAAACATTGATTTGTGGTTGGACAAATGATTCTTCGGGATTGTTAAGGAACGCGCCTTATATTATCTTCGGAGACCACACCTGTGTTCTTAAATACATTGATTTTCCTTTCATCCAAGGAGCTGACGGCGTAAAGATATTAGGTTCAAATAAAAAAGATAATTCAAAGTTTATATATCAATTATTGCTATCAAATCCTGTGAAACAGGATGGCTATAAACGTCATTTCTCGGATCTTAAAGAGAAGATATTCTTACTTCCTCCTACTCTTGAAGAGCAAACTAAGATAGCCGAATGTCTGTCGTCTATCGACGAGATAATTTCTGTCGAAGAAAGCAAAGTCGAATCCCTCAAGGTTCACAAAAAAGGTCTCATGCAGCAGCTCTTTCCGCAGCCCGGCACCACCACCCCGGCCCTCCGTTTCCCTGGCTTCACCGGCAAATGGCAAGAGAAGAAACTGAACAAAGTGTTTTCTAGAGTAACACGGAAAAACGCTGAGAATAACCAGAATGTCCTGACTATTTCTGCACAATATGGTCTGATCAGCCAATTGGAGTTCTTCAAGAAGTCTGTCGCTTCATCCGATGTTACAGGTTATTACCTCTTACACAGGGGTGAATTTGCATACAATAAGAGCTCTTCGCAAGGCCGGCCCGTTGGCGCAATCAAACCGCTTAGGCTATACGATAAAGGTGTTGTATCCACGCTTTATATCTGTTTTAAATGCAACAATCCTGAAGAAATAGCTTTCTGGGAGCAATACTTTGATGCCGGAATTCTCGATAGCGAGATTCTCTCAATTGCACAGGAAGGCGCCAGGAATCACGGGCTGTTGAATATCTCTACGGGGGATTTCTTTGGGCTGAATGTCATTCTTCCAACTCCCCCTGAAATGAAGAAAATTGCAGAATGCCTTTCTTCCTTTGATGATGTAATCACGGCAGCGGAAAACGAGTTGGACTCACTCAAGGCCCACAAAAAAGGTCTCATGCAGCAGCTGTTCCCTCAACTCTAAAAGTAATTACGCAACGATATGGCTTTCAACGATGTCATTATTAAGGCCCTCCGCAGAGGATTCGAGGTCGATGACCGCGACCAGTTTACTAACTGCGCGCTGGTATTCGCTTACAACGGTACCGGCAAGACGCGCCTGTCCTATGACTTCGCCCACTTTGACCGGGGCGAAGGTGTACCCCAGCACACCCTCTACTACAATGCCTACACCGAGGACCTATTCACCTGGGACAACGATCTGGAAAATAACACCGACCATCATCTGATGATTAACCAGAACGCGGCGCTGATTCAGGGTCTTGCGGGTTCCAGTTTCAGCGTGGATCTTGGAAAATATCTGCAAATTTTCACTGACATCGACTTCAAATTTCACTACGATGAGGAAAATACCGAGATTCCTGACTATGTTGTGTTCAGTAAAAAGATAAAGAAACCTAAATTCATCGACGGGAAACGGGAATACGAAGAGATTGAGATAGAGAACATCAAAATCTCCCGTGGAGAAGAACGTCTTTTTGTATGGTGCTTTTTCCGATGCATCCTTGATCAGGTATTAAAAGGGAACGACACCTACAAGGATATCGAGTACATCTATATCGATGACCCTATGTCATCGTTGGACGACAATAATGTCATTGCCTTCGCCGAGCAGCTCTATAGTGTGATCCGGAGCCAGATAAAGCAGGAACTGGACGCTTTCCGCGCCGGTCGCACGGATTTCCGTCGAATCAAATTCGTCGTGTCGTCACATCATGCTCTCTTCTTCCACACAATGCTTCACGGCCTGATGTCTGACAGGAAGCTCGGGAAATACTACTTGAGTCGCGATAAAGAAACGAATCGCTTGACGCTCAAGAGCATGAGCGACAATACGCCGTTCTATTACAACGTGGCCATGATGAGCGAAATCCAGCGGGCTATCAAGAGCGGAAAGCTCTACACTTATCACTTCACGGTTTTGCGCAGTGTGATGGAGAAAATCAAGGAGTTCTTTGGACATAACGACTTTGGATTCATCCTTGAAGGGATTACATACCGTGGAGAGGTTTTGGATGAAGATGAACTCGCCGAGTTTTACTCTCGCGTTGTAAATGTTCTTACCCACCAGGGCTCCATGTTTTCGCCCACGATGATGAATGACGATAACAAGGAACTTGCCACCGCGCTTTTCAGCCACCTGGTGAAGAAGTATAATTTCATTCTTCCGGACCTGGGAGACTTCCACTCCGAGGCATATATTGCCGCACACGTAGACAGATAATACGAATAATAGAAACAAAAAAAGACATAGAAAATGGAAAACACAGCGAAAACCCCGCTGACCAAGCAAGAACGAGAGCAGCTTTTCAGGGCCCTTTGGAACGTGGCCGACCTCCTTCGTGGAGCTATGACTGCAGATAATTTCCGGGACTATATGCTCTCGCTGCTGTTCTACCGCTACATCAGCGCCCGCTACGAATCAGCCGCCCGCCTTGAATTGGGAAGCGACTTGCCCGAAGACAAACCCCTTTACGTTTGGTACGAAGAGAACGCTGCGGACGTATCGGAATTCGAAGATATGATGCTCAAGAGCTCGCACTATATCATCAAGCCCCAGTACCTCTGGAGCGCAATCTATGAACTGGCCCGCACCCAGGACGATTCCCTCCTGACCGAGCTCAAAGACAGTTTTCGCCACATTGAGGAGGAATCATTCAAAGGCGCCTTCAAGGGGCTCTTTTCCGAGATCAATCTTGATAGCGAGAAGCTTGGCAAGGACCGCACTGCACGGAATAAAATGATGTGCAATATCATCGCTAAGCTGGAAGAGAAGCTGATCGAATTTGATGAACGTGGAGACATCCTAGGCGATGCTTACGAGTATCTCATCGGTCAATTTGCTGCTGGCAGCGGGAAAAAAGCCGGCGAATTTTATACGCCGCAGCAGGTGAGTACCATCCTTTCCCGCATCGTCACGCTGGATTGCCAGGACCCGGCTACCGGTCACAAAAAAGAGCTTTCCAGCGTCCTGGACTTTGCTTGCGGATCCGGCTCCCTGCTTCTCAACGTGAACAACGAGATGAAAAAGCATGGCGGGAAAATCGGCAAGATCTATGGCCAGGAAAAAGAAGTAACCACCTTCAACCTCGCCCGGATGAATATGCTGCTTCACGGCCTGCACGACTCCGAGTTTGAAATCTTCCACGGCGACACCCTTACCAACGACTGGACCCTGCTGAAAGACAGCAACCCCGTTAAGCCGGTGACATTTGACGCAGTCGTAGCCAATCCGCCATTCAGCCTCAAATGGGAGCCCGATGACGAAGTCTCAAAAGATCCCCGTTTCCAGAACTATGGCGTTGCGCCCAAGAGTGCAGCCGACTTCGCTTTTTTGTTGCACGGCTTTCACTATCTGAGCGACAGCGGTACGATGGCCATTATTCTCCCTCACGGCGTCCTGTTCCGTGGCGGGGCTGAGGCTGCCATCCGTCAGAGGCTCATCGCCGATGATAATATCGACTGCATCATCGGCCTTCCGAGCAACCTCTTCTACTCCACTGGTATCCCCGTCTGCATAATCGTGCTCAAGAAATGCCGAAAGACCGACGATGTCCTCTTTATCAATGCCGCAGAATACTACAACAAGGATAAGAAGCAGAATACCCTGTCGGAGGAACATATCAGCAAAATAGTGGATACCTACCGTTTCCGCAAAGAGGAAGACCGGTATAGCCGCCGCGTCAGTATCCGTGAAATCGTAGAGAACGACTACAACCTCAATATCACCCGCTACGTCTCTCTGGCGCGGGAAGAGGCGCAAATTGACCTCTCTGCCAATCAGGAGAAACTCTCTGAGATAGAACGAACACTTGCTGATGCCAGGGCAAAATTCAACGGCTATCTCCGCGAGCTTGGACTGAAAGAAATCTGATCTTATTATTGTGCAGATAGGGTGCATAATAAGGATTTATCTTTGTGCCGTCATTAGGAAAGAGAACCTAGTGACGGTGTTTTTTTAACGGGTAGAATTATATACAAATATGTTGCACTGTTAATTTTTATAATCAGGAAGGTATATGGCAAAAAAGAGAGCGGGAAATGCGACCGCACATACAATAGCGAAACTATGGGCGAAGGCCGCCGGCCGTTGTGAATACGCCGGCTGCAATAAATTATTGTACAAGGATGACTTGACCTCAGAGGAGATTAACCGTGCATTTGTGGCTCATATTGTAGCAGCATCACCGGATGGTCCAAGAGGCGATAAGACCTTATCTGCCCAGCTGGTTGACGATATTGACAATGTGATGTTGATGTGTCACGACCATCATCGGCTGATTGACCATGAACAGGTAGCAGAGCACACTGTCGAGAGGCTGCGGGAGATGAAGAAAAAACATGAGGACAGGATTCGTATGGTTACGGAAATCGATGCTGCCAAAGTCAGCGTACCTATCGTATATGGGGTGAATATTGGAAAGGAACCAGCCTCCATACCAAGAAGGGAACTCGCCATGGCGATGCTGCCGGACAACTATCCTTCTGAGAATACGGTTCGGCTTTCCCATCGTGATTCCAGTATCTACGACTCTATGGATAGCTATTGGATTTCGGAGACTGTTCAACTTGACCAGAAGTGTTTTGAATGCCTCAAGGCGCTTGTCGGCAGAGAAGATATAGACTGCGTTTCTGTTTTCGCTTTGGCGCCGCAACCTCTACTCGTAAAGCTCGGAACCAAACTTGCCGACCTCCACAAAGTAAAGGTGTATCAGAAGCATCGAGAACCAGATACCTGGAAATGGCAGCCCCTCAACGAGCCTAATCATATGAAGATTATCCGTCCTGACGACACGTCAAAGATGCCAGTGCTCGTTTTCTCGCTAAGCGCAACTGCCATTGTCCATCGGGTGAAGTCTCGTTTCGGTAATGAAGTCAGCATGTGGGTTGTGACGGCAGAGAATCCCAACAACGATATGTTGAAGTCGGAGGGGCAGCTCGCAGAATTCCGAAAGATTACCAGGCAAGTGTTGGACGAGATTAATGCTGCCTCACAGGAACAATCAATAAAGGTATTCATGGCCATGCCGGCGGCTTGCGCTGTGGAATTGGGCCGAGTATGGATGCCGAAAGCCGATAAACAGTTGGTGCTGTTCGACAAGAACAACGCTGTTGATGTAGATGATACTGAAACGATAACAATTAAACATGATTAGATATGACTACAGATCAGCAAAAACAGATTTCCGCCCTGCTTAATGAAATTGGCAAAGCGCTCGACGTGACGAAGACAGAGTATGAACAGATTACGACCAGCTATAAAGCTGTGGGTAACTATCTGGCCGAAGATCCAAGCCCTTTGAAAGCATATTCCCCGCAAATCAGGCCGCAGGGCTCGTTCTTGTTGGGTACTGCAGTGCGACCGGTATCGGAAGATGCCGATCTGGATATTGACCTTGTATGCGAGCTGACTAAAAAGCCGTTCTATTGGACACAGTATTTTACCAAAAATGCAGTTGGCGACAGACTAAAAGAGTCAGACCGTTATCGCAATATGTTGGATAAGGAAGGAAAGCGCTGTTGGACGCTGAAATATGCAGACGGAAAATATCATATGGACGTTCTGCCGTGTGTCGTTAACGAGGGGTATGTAACTGCATTGGAGAGGATGCTCGCTTCTTCTGATTCAGTGGTTTCTGACACGACGGCCATTCGTATTACAGATAACACCAGGGCAGACTATATGACGGAGACTGATTCCGATAAGTGGCAGAAGAGTAATCCTTTTGGGTTCGCAAAGTGGTTCTACAACATAGCTTATCGACCTACGGATTTGCAGCGGTCAATTAACTTAAAAGAGGCTATTGCACCCGTTCCTAAATTCTATGAGACCAAGGCTCCTCTGCAGCGCGTGGTTCAATTAATGAAGCGCCACCGTGATATTATGTTTGATGGTAACGAGGATGATAAGCCCATTTCTATCATTATTACGACACTCGCGGGGAGGACGTACAATGATGCAACGGATTTGCTTACTGCTCTCCAGCATATTTCCCGTAATATGACATCCTTCATTGAAGGTACGCAGGGACATCGTGTTGTCAAGAATCCTGTCAATTCTTCCGAGAATTTCGCAGATCGATGGACGCCGGAGAATAAGAAGGAGGAGTGTTTCTATAAGTGGGTCAGCAAGCTGCAGGTTGATGTTGATAGGTTAATGGCCGCTGCCGGGCATGGATTGGATAAGCTTCAGGCCTTGTTTGAAGAACTGTTCGGAGAGAAGGTGTCAAAGGCCTCATTTAAGGCTTACGGCGATATGATACTTGCCCAGAGGAAAGCAGGGAAGTTAACAGCGGCATCGGGCGCGGCAACACTTGGAGCAGGCGCTGGAACCAAGGTCGCAGCCCATAACTTTTTTGGAAAGAGTAAGTAAGATGACGGTTGTGCCAATATCAGGACAAGTTAAAGTGCTTGCCAAAAAGTTTCCAAATGGAGAGGTGAGAATGCAGACGCCTCGTCATCTTATTTGGGAGATGGATATTACGCCCTCACCCAACAGTTGTTCGTATAGAATTCGTATTGACTATACCTTTGGGAATCCACCTAATACATTCGTAATAGAGCCCACTCCACTAAAAAAGGCAGAAGGCGCTAGATCTTTGCCTCATGTTTTTGATGATGAGAAGCAACAGCTCTGCCTTTATTACGGTAGGATTGGGGAGTGGGATTCATCAATGTTCTTGGCAATGAAAATAGTGCCGTGGGCTGCGGAATGGCTTCTGTTTTACGAAATATGGGCAATAACTGGAGAATGGTGCGGTGAGGGCGTGGGGCATTCCAGAAAAACGCCATATATTAAAAGTGAATAATAAAAGACGAGAAAGATGAGGGCTATTGTTGCCATTAAATACTATCAATTATTTTAGGTCGTTGCTTTTTTGTATATTTGTGCCAATGAACATTTGACGCCATGATGGACAACGAAACATACAGCCAGTTGCTTGACCAGATGATTGAGCGGAACCGGAAGGAGAACCGGTTCCTGGAGTTTAAGAGCAATTATCAGGATGCCCAGCATTTGGGAGAGTATATTTCGGCCCTGTCCAACGGTGCCTGTCTGGACAGGCAAGACTATGGATACCTGTTCTTTGGGGTGGATGACGATACCCTGACCGTCAAGGGAACCACCTTTGACGTGACAAAATTGAAGGCAAAGGGAAACCAGGCGCTGTCACTCTATTTGAAGTTATACGTTGATCCGAAGATTGATTTCCGCTTCGAAGAATTCCTATATCACGGTGCGGAACGGATTGTAGTAATGATCGTTCCTGCCGCGCATGGGCAACCTACCTGCTTCATGGGAACGCCCTATATCCGGATAGACAGCCATGTGACGTCTCTAGTTCCGTATCTGGATTGGATAAGGGAAATCTACAACAGCGGGCACGATTGGACAGCCGAAATAGTTCCCGGAGCATCGCTTAAAGATTTGGATGTCGAGGCTATTAAGGAGGCGCGAGATGGATTCAAGGAACGTTTTCCGGAACTATCGAAGGAGTGTGATAAGTGGGATGACAAAACTTTTCTGGACAGGGCAAAGCTGACTTATGACGGGAAGATTACGCGAACTACACTCCTGCTTGTCGGCAAAGAAGAAAGTGCGTATTTCCTGGAGCATATCTCCCAACTTGTATGGAAGCTTCACACGAAGACGGAGACAGCCGGGGAGATTTTCACGATTCCTTATGTGCTCACTACAAGCCGCCTTTTGAAGAAAATCCGCAACTACCGATTCAAGATTTATCGAGATGACAAACTGATTCCTGCCGAGGTGTGGAAATATGATGAGGAGATGGTGCTTGAAGCCCTCCACAATTGCATTGCCCACCAGCAGTTCGAGCGCAATTCAAGGATAATAGTGACGGAAACGGAGAACGACCTGACCTTCTGGAATGTCGGTGGTTTCTTTGATGGTTCCTACGAAGATTATATTTTGGGAACAAAGACTCCGAGCAAGTACAGGAACCATTTTCTTGCAGATGCGATGGTGAACATCAAGATGATTGACTCGAAGGGATTGGGCATCCACACCTTGTTCCAGAAGCAGCGGGACCGTTACTTGCCATTGCCGGAGTATGATCTGTCCGACCCCGGTGCGGTAACATTGACCATCCCCGGAAGTGTCCTTGACCTGGACTACAGTTTGATGCTCATCAA
>ULTG01005552.1_pt1 | contig 13625 bp, 12 predicted proteins | sample 1957461 | NCBI WGS metagenome assembly ULTG01 (sample SAMEA4835730, study PRJEB28245) | human gut metagenome | biome: gut microbiome; material: fecal sample | place: Denmark | collected 2008
TCTTCGTTTACCGGAGCGATGATCTTCGGATTATCTGTCACGCGTACGGCGGCAGATGTGCGTCCGTGGAAGGCATGTTTGAAAGCGACCACCCGTTTCTTCCCGTTGTGGAAAGAAGCTAACTTCAAAGCATTTTCATTGGCTTCGGCTCCAGAGTTGATCAGAAAGAGCGAATAGTCGTCATAGCCGGATGCCTTGCCCAAGCGGTCTGCTAACTTCTGTTGGAGACTGTTGAGGACAGAGTTGGAATAGAATCCTAACTTGTTTACCTGTTCGGTGATGGCCTTTACATATGTGGGATGGCTATGGCCGACCGAGATTACGGCGTGTCCGCCATACAGGTCGAGGTATTCGTTTCCCTCTGCATCCCATACATGACATCCCTTGCCTTTTACGATCTCTATATTGAATAATGGATATACGTCAAATAAATTCATGATGAATAAGTGTGTTGTTTATAAATGATGATTTATGGGGTATGAATTAATAATAGCAACTCGTAGGGGTGGGGTTCTACTCCGCCCAATGTCAATAACGTTTGTCTTGCGGATTCAAAGAGCAGAGCAGAGCCCTGCCCCTACGGAACGACAATTATATTTGTATATGATCATGCCATCCATGTTTCACACCCATAAATCAGCATTCCGAATATAAATTAAAATGCCGACGGTTTCAAGTGCAGTCCAACCGTTTCTTCCAGACCGAACAGCAGGTTCATGTTGTGGACCGCTTGTCCGCTCGCTCCCTTCAACAGGTTGTCTATCATCGAAACGATAAGCAATTTGTCTTCCTGTTTCAGCAGATGGATCAGGCACTTGTTCGTATTTACCACTTGTTTCAAATCCGGGTTCTTGTCAGTAACGAAAGTGAATGAGTGATCGGCGTAGTATTCTTCATAAATACGCTTGATCTCATCCAGTCCGATTTTGCAATCCAAATAAGTCGTGGCGAAGATACCTCGTGAGAAATTCCCTCTCACTGGGATAAAGTTGATCGCACTGTTGAAACTGTTTTGCAATTGTCGCAAGCTCTGTCCGATCTCTGCCAGATGCTGGTGCGTGAACGGTTTGTAAATCGAAATGTTGTCGTTTCGCCAGCTGAAATGAGAGGTAGACGACGGCTTGACGCCTGCTCCTGTTGATCCCGTGATTGCATTTACATGCAATTCCGAGTTCAGCATCAGATGTTTGGCCAGGGGTAAAACAGCTAATTGGATACAGGTGGCAAAACATCCGGGGTTTGCAATATGCCGGGCGTTGCAGATACGGCGTCGGTTCAGTTCGGGCAGACCATAAACGAAATCGTGTTCAGGACTTTCGATACGGTAGTCCATGCTGAGGTCGATGATCTTCACGTTTTCGGGTACGGTATGGCTTTCCATAAACTTTTTCGTGTCGCCGTGAGCGGTACAGAAGAAAAGCAGATCGATCTGTTCCAGTGGAAGCTCGTCGGTAAACACCAAGTCTGTTTCGCCATAAAGTCCGCTATGCACGTCTGTGATCTTGTTGCCGGCATTGCTCGTACTGTTCACAAATGTAATCTCGGCGTCCGGATGGTTTAGCAGCAGGCGGATCAATTCGCCTGCCGTGTATCCAGCTCCCCCAATAATTCCGATTTTGATCATATCTCTTCGTTCTTATGGTTGTTGTAGTAAACACGCAGAGGAGTAGAAGTGACCTTGATGAAGCCTTTTGCATCTTCTGCTGTCCAACCTTTCTGCATTTCTCCGTATTCTCCGAACTTGGTCTTTACCAAATCGTCTTTTGAATCGACGCCGACAGTAGAGAACGAAAGCGGGCGAAGTTCCAGAATGACTGTACCGTTCACATTGCGCTGTGATTCTTGCAACATGGCTTCGATGTCACGCATAACCGGTTCGAGATACTGGCTTTCGTGGAGGAACATTCCGTACCAGTTGGCAACCTGGTCTTTCCAGTATTGCTGCCATTTGCTCAGCGTATATTTTTCGAGGAAGCGGTGAGCGCCGATAATCAGCATCGGAGCGGCTGCTTCAAACCCGACACGTCCTTTGATACCGATGATCGTGTCTCCTACATGCATGTCACGACCGATACCGTATGCTGCACCGATTTCTTCCACTTTCTGGATGGCTGCAATTTTGTCTTCGAATACTTCACCATTTACGGCATGGATTTCACCATTCTTGAATTCTATACGAAGTTCTTCGCTGCCAGTCTTTGTCACCTGCTTCAAATAAGCGCTTTCCGGCAAGCCTTGTGTGGAGTCGAGAATTTCACCACCACAGATGGAAGTACCCCACAAGCCTACATTGTAAGAATATTTCAGTTTTGTGAAGTCCGCTTCAAAGCCATGTTCTTTCAGATAATTGATTTCGTAGTCGCGGCTCAATGCCATATCGCGTGTCAGCGTGATGATCTCGACATTAGGAGCCAGCACCAGGAATGTCATGTCGAAACGGATCTGGTCGTTTCCAGCTCCTGTAGAACCATGGGCGATCGCGTCGGCACCGATCTCGTTTGCATAGCGTGCGATTGCCAATGCTTGGAAGATACGTTCCGAGCTAACGGAGATAGGATAAGTGCCGTTGCGGAGCACATTTCCGAAGACCATATATTTCAAACTCTTTTCATAATATTCTTTTGTAACGTCGATTGTCACATATTTAGTTGCACCTAACTTGTAGGCGTTTTCTTCGTTTTGTTTCAACTGTTCTTCGCTGAAACCACCTGTGTTGGCACAAGCTGCATACACTTCGTATCCTTTCTCCTTGGCCAGATACATAACAGTAAAAGATGTATCCAATCCTCCGCTAAATGCGACTACTACTTTTTTCTTCATTTTCGTATATCTCTTTAATTATTAATTTTTTAATTATTAATTGCCCTCGCCTCTCTCTCGGCCCGATGCGGATCATCCGGATCGAAAAGCATTCCGGTGCAGATGCAGTAACGGCGGCCGGTACGTTCGAGGACATCGTGGTTAACACAGCCTTCGCAACCTCTCCAGAAAGCCTCGTCGTCTGTCAGGTCAGCAAAGGTAACCGGTACATATCCTAATTCCGTATTCATTTTCATGACGGCGGCGCCCGAAGTCAGACTGAAAATCTTGGCGTGGGGCCAGCGCATACGAGCCAGTTGGAAGGTCATCTCCTTGATTCTTTTGGCAATGCCCAATCCGCGAAAGTCGGGATGCACGATCAGGCCGGAGGTGGTCACATATTGTTTGTTACCCCAAGACTCGATATAGCTGAAACCTGCAAATTTGTTGCCTTCCAATGCAATGACAGCTTTTCCTTCCTTCATCTTCTGGGCAACGTATTCATGCGTACGCTTGGCGATACCGGTTCCGCGTACTTTGGCAGCGGCTTCGATCGTGTCGAGGATGATATCTACATATTCCTCGTGGCAAGCTTCAGCGATCATCACATCAATTTTTCTTTCTTGTTCCATTTTATGTTTGTTCTTTTTATCTTCCGTATTATTAAATGAAATGTGCCAACGCTTTGACTATCTTATCCCGACTGATCCCTTCACGCGGAATGATCAGGATCGTGTCGTCTCCGGCAATCGTTCCCAATATTTCGTGAGGAGCATGTGTATCGATATCCGAAGCGATCCCCATTGCATATCCGGGACGGGTCTTGACAACGGCTAGGTTGCCTGAAAATTCGATATTGGGATGATGTTGTGTCTGCTCTTTCACTGGTTGCATAAGTGCCGAATAATCGGGCAAGCGATATACATAGTTCCCGTTTCCGTCATGTACTTTGACGACTTTCAGTTGCTTGATGTCGCGTGACAGGGTCGCTTGGGTAACCTGGAATCCGCTATTCTCCAATTGTTTAAGCAGCTCTTCCTGATTCCCTATTTTCTCGGTCTGTATAATGCGGCAGATGGCATCCAATCGTTCTTTTTTTGTACTCATACTTGTATATTTATGCAACAAGGCTGCAAATATAAAGAGTATAATTGAATAATTATACAATTTAGTCTTCTTTTTTTGTATAAACCTCTATATTCTCCGGCTTTCGGATAAAAAGTGGAGGTGTCATATTGTTACCTTTGCATGCGGAAAGCAATACAATCTGAAACGTTAAAAAATATTAGCTGCTATACTAATTCCAAATATATGGGGTACTAATTCGATTTAGATGGGAGGGCAGTGACATTTTGATAAAACCGAAAGTCGTATTTTTGAAGAGAAATTATAATTTTGCAGGGTATATGAATAAAGAACAGAAAATGAAGAAAATTACAGGTTTATTCGTCGCAATGTTACTGTTGTTGAGCAGTTGCGGAAGTGTTCCGTTGACTGGAAGGAAGCAGGTATTGCTTGTCTCGGATCAGGAGGTGTTATCGTCCAGCCTGACCCAATATTCCGATTATATGAAATCGGCCAAGAAATCATCATCGAAAGATGGTGCCGCTATGGTGACACGTGTAGGTAAAAAGATAGCGGCAGCTACCGAACAATATTTGAAAAACAATGGGTTGGAGAGTGAAATCAAGAATTTTGCCTGGGAGTTTAACTTGGTGAACGATTCGCAGGTCAACGCGTTCTGCATGCCGGGTGGTAAAATCGTTGTCTATGAGGGATTGATGCAGCTGGTCTCATCGGACGATGAATTGGCCGTCGTGGTCGGTCATGAAGTAGCGCATGCCGTAGCCAAACATAGCAACGAGCGTATGAGTCAGCAATTGATGGCGCAATACGGTGCGCAAATATTGGGACAGGCGTTAAGCAATAAATCGGCTGCCGTCCAACAGATCGGTAACTCTGTTTACGGTTTGGGTGCTCAATATGGTGTTATGTTGCCATTCTCCCGCAAACACGAATCTGAGGCTGATTATATGGGGCTGGTCTTTATGGCAATGGCTGGTTATAACCCCGAAGTCGCCGTCAATTTCTGGCAAAAAATGTCTGCCGGCAAATCCGGTTCTACCCCCGAATTTATGAGCACGCACCCCAGCGATGCCACCCGTATCAATGAGATTAAGCGACATTTGCCGGAGATAGAGAAGTACAGGGTAAAAAAGTGATCTGGTGGTAGATGTTTCGTCCTGATTTAGGTTGACCATGTCCCTAGCTTCATTTCCACAATGTATTTAAGTGAAAAATAAGGATGCTACAATTTAAATTAATAGATAAATACACAGTTATTTGCAGCGATTACTTCCACACTTTAGCTTTTCGCCCTTAGTCGAAAAGGTTTTTGACGAGTGTCGAAAGAGTTTTTGACCAAGGGCAAAAGTCCATTCTTCTGCATTTGCCGTACCGAAAGAAAGCGTGTCATTAGCTTCGGTTACGATTGTGAGGGTGTTCATCGTTACATCACAGATGACTCCTTTTACTGTTGAGGTTTTTGGTGAACAGGACATTGAGAGTCCTGCCCACAAAGCCATTGCGGCCAAATTCAAGTTATTCATCGTCCTCTTTTTGTTTAATGCCTCGAAGGTATGAAAATAACCTTTTCCGGAGAAGGATTATCTGAAAACTTATTCGAAGTAGTACAGGAAGATCGCAACGCCTTCCAATGCTTTCTTCGGCTGGTCTTTAATTTCGATGGCAAACTTGATCTCAGCTTTGGCCACGCCGCGCAGATTCGTCAAAGTCTGTAGCTTGGCAATTAGGCGGATGCTTTGTCCGGTCAATACGGGTTGTCCGAATTTCATCTTGTCCATGCCATAATTAATCATCATCTTCAGGTTATTCACCTGGATGATCTGGTTCCAGAGGTGCGGAAGGAGTGACAGTGTCAGGTAACCGTGGGCAATTGTGCTGTGGAACGGGCTTTCCACTTTGGCGCGTTCGGGATCCACGTGAATCCATTGGTGATCCAATGTCGCATCGGCAAAAAGATGGATGCGTTCCTGTGTCAGTTCTACATAATCTGAAATTCCTATTTGCTGGCCTACCAGCTTTTCAAAGTCTTCGTACGAGTTGATAACTACTTTTCCCATTATTCTTTTGTTTAGTGATTTATGATCTTATATGTCCGCCGTCAAGTAACCGCGATCTGTTTATACCGCCGTAACAGAGGGTTTCTGCAATTTTCGCAATAATTCTTGGAATAAACAAATATTGCAACTTAACTCTGTTTATTTTGTTGATTTTATATAGATAGAGTTAAGTTGTAATCTTATTTGAGTCTTATGGGGAAGACAAAGAAAGTCTTAGGATATACGTTGGGGATCGCAATCGTGCTGACCGCCGCTATATTCTTGCTCAATCTTCATCTGACCAAACGGCTCGAACGGTATCTTCGGAAGGAACTGATTCACCGGACGGCCGAGGCTACGGATGGCTTCTATAGGCTTTCTTTCGATAACCTCTCCATCAGTTTTTTTAAGGGTGAACTGAAGCTTGAGGGAATAAAGCTATACCCTGACCCATCGGTTTTCCGGGATTGGGAGAGAAAGGACAGCTTGCCGTCTACCTATGTGACGGCTGAGGTCGGCATGATCGATTTTAAAGGATTGAACCTTACCTGGCGTTGGAGTTATAAGCAATTGCATTTTGATTCGTTTGAAATCAGGAAACCGGATATACAGGTGTTTGACCCTTACTATTCGACACGGGCGGAGGTGAAAGTGAGGAAGGAAGCGGAGGCCAAGACTTTGTATGAGGTAATCTCTCCTTATATTAACGTATTGACTGTCCGAGTGCTGAACTTGGAGAACGCCAGTGTCTCCTATTCCGTGGAGAATCCTGTTTCCCCGATTGTCTATGCCTTGAATGATGTCAGTTTCCATGCGTATAGTTTTCGTTTGGATGAGAATTCGTCTGAAAGCGGAAAGTTGCTCTATTGTGATAATTTTGATTTCATTACTAACCGGTCGCAGACGCTACTGACCAATAATGACTTTCGTTTGCAAACGGACCGGATTCTGCTAAGTACGGAAGATTCTATTATCTCTATCTCCAATATTACGCTTACTCCCCAAGGTGAATTGTGGGAGGAGCGGAAACAGCGGCCGGACAGCTATCTGAATGCGTTGATCAGGGCCATTGAAGTGAAAGGAATACAGTTCCGTCGTGAAAATGCGCTGAATTACCTTACGGCACGCTCGTTCGATATCATTTCTTCGGATATACAGGCCTTTAATCTGGCGGGAGAAAGCCTGCCGCCCGCTAAAAAAACGGAGAAGAAAAGCCTGAATGAGGCGGAAGAGGATTCTCTGGTCCGTTCCCTGTCTCTTTATGAATTGATTTCGCCTGTCTTGCATACGGTTTCTATCGGTACGATCGGGATCGGGCAGGCAAAGTTGCAATATTCTTTTGCAGTTAAAGACACGATCGAGGTGTATAAACTGGCGAACTTCGATTTCCGGGCGAACGATTTCCGGATAGATTCCGTGTCGGAGGCTCAGCATGGGTTCTGGTATTCGCGTGCTTTCTCGTTTGAAGCGACTGGTATTGAGGGGGTGATGACGGCACGTAACCACCGGTTTACGGTGAAGCGCATGGCATTGGATACGGAAAGCGGAGATTTTAACTTGGAACAGATCCGGTTACGTCCTTTGTCAGTGCGCGGACAGAATGATTATATGGCAGGAAGTATTGATACGGTTGGAATCCGAGGTTTATTGTACGATAAGGGGATCAGCGCCCGGTTGCTGAAAATCGACCGACCGAATCTGCGTTATGTGATGGCTCCTTCCTTTAATAAGAAGGGAGTGAAGTCGGTAAAGCCGGTAAACAGCCGTGTCGACGTGGAAGCGATCCTAAATCCTTTCCTCCGTTATCTCTCTGTTAAACGGGTGAGTCTGAATCATGCGTATGTGACGGTCGATGATAAGAATAGGCCCGATCCGATTACTTATAAATTGAACGACTTTAATTTCTTTGCAACCGATATTTTGGTGAACCGGCAGACGGGGAAGGGGAGTGGCCTGTTTTTCGATTACGGAAATATGGGATTTAACTTTAGTCGGTTCGATAACTATTTGCCGGGGAAAGAATATCGCCTGTCTGTGCGGAAAGGGCAGTTTTCGACCATAAAGGGAATTTTGGAATTACAGGATATCAAACTGCTCCCACAAGATACGGCGGAGAAGAAGGCGAAAACATATATCCGGTTTTCTTCACCGAGACTTCGTATAGGCGGGCTAAAACGGATACCTGAAAGGCTGGACCGGAATATTCGGGTGGCATCGTTCCGGGTAGATTCGCCTGATGTCCGGGTGTCCAGACCGGACGGAAGCGGCGTGTCGGCTTTATTTAAAAGCTTGGCGTTGGAAGGAATTTCTTGGGATAGCACTTTGTTGAAGTTAGATTCGGTTTGCTTGGAAAGTCCTGTGGCGGATATTTATTCCAGCCATTTTCACGATACTTTATCACACCAAACAGAGGCGGGTTCGGCTGATTTTTATACAGCTTTAGGGAAAGTTGCCGGACGAATCTCCTTAGGTCGCTTTTGCCTGACGGATGCAAATATCCGTTATGCCTATTATGGGAAAAGCGATTCTTTGCAACATCAGAAGCTGGATACGACAAACCTGTTTGTTGAAGGCTTGGCTGTCGATACCCGCCTTCGTACATATAAATTGGATGATATCCGTTTCTCCACCCGTAACCTGGTGTTTCCTTTGGATAACGGTTTTTATGCACTAAAAGTAGGGGGTATTGATTTGACCGGATCGAGTGCGGTCATTGATCGCATCCGTCTTATCTCTCCCTATCCTAAAATGCAGTTTGCTTATTTGCAGCCTCATCATAAGGATTGGTTTGATGTGAGTGTCGGGCAGGTTGCGCTGACAGGTATCGATTTGCCCTCTTATTTTTCGGAGAAGGTGCTTCGGATAGCTGATGTACAGGTATCGGATGCTGTATTACAAAATTTAAAGAATCAAAAAATACCGGTCCCCCGGCGTATTGTTCCGATGATCTATACCGGACTCCAGAGAGCTCCGGTTAAACTGGATTTCCAAAAGGTGAGCGTAAAGAATTTTTCCGTCGTTTACGAAGAGCTGGCAAAGAAGGGAACAGTGCCCGGAAAACTGTTTTTTACGAATATGAACGGTACGTTTACCGGTTTTACAAATATCGTCTCCCGTCCTGATCAATACATCGTTTTGAATGCTAATGGCAAATTGATGGGGAAAGGGGACTTTACGGCTACATGGAAGTTGCCGGTAGATTCATTGAACGACCGTTTCCTGTTGAATGCCCGCCTGGACAGTTTTGACCTGACGGCGTTGAATGAATTGCTGGTCCCTCTGGCTTCGGCGGAAGTCCAAAGTGGATGGGTCCGGGAGATGGTTTTCAGTACGGAGGCTTCCAGCAAAGGAGCAACTGTGGAGATGCTTTTTCTATATAATGACTTGAAAGCCGTTTTGCTGAAAGAAAAAGATGGTGTATTAACGGATAAGAAGTTTCTGACTGGTCTGGTCAACCGTATATTAAAACAGGATAATCCGGATAAAACAAGGAAAGGTTTTAACAAACCGCGTCATTCGAGTGTTTCAATAATAAGAGATCCTTATCATTCCACTTTCAATTATTTGTGGCAGATATTAAGACCACCGTTGATTGAATCGGTCGGTGTTTCCAAAAAGAAGCAGGATGCAGCCAAAGGAATTATGACTTTCTTTACAAAAGTGAAGAACTTCTTCCGGGGTAAAAAGAATGTTTCAGGAAAAAACGTTCCGGAGGAGGAAGGGGAGGAGGCATTATTATTAGAAGTTAAACCTGTAAATAATTAAGAATATGGATTACATTATAACTCATTATCCGGATAAGAAGCGCTTTGAAACGCAGGTGGATGGCGTGACTGCTTTTGTACAGTATCGTTTGTCTGGGGATAAACTGGATATTATCCACACGATTGTTCCTCCTGCTATCGGAGGGCGTGGAATTGCTTCTGCTTTGGTAAAATACGCTTATGATTATGCAATCGAGAATGGCATGAAACCGTTGGCGACCTGTAGCTATGCGGTCACTTGGTTACATCGGCATCCCGACTACGCCGGATAAGGTGTTCAGTCTTTGATCTCTATTCCCAGTATTCGTGCCAGCTCCAGAGCCTGTAAAGAGGAAACGGAAGCTCCTCTCAATTCGCTATTGGCAAGGTTTGTGATGCGGATGCCAGATATTTCAGAGTTCGACAGATCGATACCTTTCAGGGATGTGTGGTAAAACTCTGCTTCCATCAGGTTGCAGGCGTCGAATGAGACATTCGTCAGTTGGCAACCTTCTATTCCGGCTCCCTGTAGGTTGGACCGGGTAAATTGTATATGTCGCATTTTACTCATTGATAGATTCATGTATTCTCCCCGGCACTCTTCGAAAGTGATATGATTGAATATCCCGTCCGCCATATTAGTTCCCATTAACTTACAACCGATAAATTCTACCCGATGAAATCCGCAACCTGTTAGGTTTACATTCGACAAATCGCAGTTTTTGAACACAACATCGCTGAATTGAGATTTTCGTATATTGCATGCCCCGAAGCTGCAATTGGAGAAAACACAGGATTGCACTGAAAGGTTACCTTTCTTTACCCCTTCTATACGCAGGCTTTTAAAGGAATATCCGGTTAGATCCTCATCGTTCTTTTCTAACATTATCTGTATATTTGTGCTTTCATGAAGGGTATTCGACAAGCGGGGTTGTGTAATTTTCATATACTGTCTGTTTTATAAATGAGAAAGTGAATGTATATATTTTATCCGTATAAATACAAAAACGAGGACGTATCTTTTGATATATCCTCGTTTTTGTAGTCGGGATGAGAAGACTCGAACTTCCGACCTCCACGTCCCGAACGTGGCGCGCTAGCCAACTGTGCTACATCCCGTTTTTGATTACGGCTGCAAAGGTACAACTAATTTTTAAACTGCAAATAGTTTTGCTGTTTTTTTTCATGTGAAACGTGATTTTTTTCTAGATCTTCCTTAAAATGCATTTTATTTGAATATTTTTCATTGAAATGTTTGGAGTGTAACAAATAATGTTTACCTTTGCACCCGTTAAACAAAACAACGGTGCCATAGCTCAGTTGGTAGAGCAAAGGACTGAAAATCCTTGTGTCCCCGGTTCGATTCCTGGTGGCACCACTTTTTAAGAAAGAAAAATGATGTAAATCCCTGAATTTCAAAGAAGTTTGGGGATTTTTCATTTCCAAGAATAGGCAAAATCAGTGGGATTAGAGCAAACTATACGTCCTTATTCAAGGGACTGGTTTTAAAAACCCGAAATGTTCCACTGAGAAGTATTTACTTCATTCTTTTACAGCTTGTTGCGCTATTTTACATAACAGGGTTCTCGGTTCGATTTCCTAACTTTGTATCATTAAAAATTGAGCCGTATGGAAAGAAAAAGATTCAGCGTGTTGTTCTTCATCAAGCGTAGCAAACTGTTAAAAAACGGGGAAGCACCCGTGCGTGTGCGTGTCACTTATGACCGCCTATACGTGGAACTTCAACTAAAGCGGAGCGTAAAAGTCCCACTCTGGTCGCAGGAAAAAGAGAAATCGACAGGCAAAGACCGAAACTCCGTAGAACTTAACCATTACATTGACGCCCTGCGTGTGAAATTCTATCAGATTTACCAAGACTTGGAACTGGAGGGAAAGATTATCTCCGCACGTGCCATAGTGAACCGCTATCAGGGAAAGGACGAGACTTTCAAGACATTATACAATGTGTTCAAGGAGCATAACGACAACTGCCGGAAGCTAATCGGGACGGACTACGCCGATATTACCGTAAGACGTTACGATAATTGCCTTAAATATCTCATGGAACTGGTTAGACGTGACTACAAGGTAGATGATATGCTACTACGTGAGGTAAACGGGGAACTGGTGCGTAAATTCGATTTATACCTAAAGACAGAAAAGCATTGCGCACAGAATACCGTTATCCGGTACATGAAATGCTTCAAGAAAGTGATAAACCTTGCCATTGCCAACGAGTGGCTGACAAAGAACCCGTTTGCCGGAATCAAGTTTCACGAGGTGGAGGTAAACAAACAGTTCCTAAGCCAAGCCGAGATAAACCGGATATGGCAGAAAGAATTCAGGATTGAACGGCTGGAACTGGTACGGGATGTTTTCATCTTTTGCGTATATACCGGACTGGCATTCATAGACGTGTATAATCTGCGCCCCGAACACGTTTTAGAGGACAGCAACGGCAACCTGTGGATAGTGAAACCCCGTGAAAAGACAAACAACCTCTGTAATATCCCGCTTTTGAGCATTCCCAAACAGATACTTGATAAGTATAAGGATAACCCCTACTGCATGGATAAAGGAACTTTGCTGCCCGTTCCCTGCAATCAGAAGATGAACAGCTACCTGAAAGAGATTGCCGACCTGTGCGGTATCAAAAAGAACCTGACCACGCACATGGCCCGCCACAGTTTCGCATCGGTTATCGCACTGGCTAACAATGTATCACTTCCGAATGTATCTAAAATGTTGGGGCATTCGTCTACGAGAATGACACAACACTACGCAAAGGTATTAGACCAAACCATTCTAAAAGATATGCAAGAAGTTGAAAAACGATTGATATAATCCTTTATAGCTTAGGTAGTGTGTTGCAACAATCTAACACACTATTTAAGTTATAATTTAAAACCTGATGCCCGAAACACATGTTCAAGGAAATTTAATGTGATACCAATGCTATTACCAGAAGGCACTTCAAACTTTAATAAAGTATGCTCCGCCATAACATTAGAACGAACAGTTGTACGTTGCGTTAAGACAGCAATAAATTGTCCTTTACTATCTATAATCGGCCCTCCAGACATACCTCCATGTGCACCATTGTCAATATGTAAATATTGATAATGTAAAGATGGATTTTCAACATAAACGTGTGTTGTATGCGCCAAAATACCAGATTTGTACGTTGGTGGTTTAAGCGAGCCTTCGTTTAATTTCATCTCTCTTTTAAATTCTTCATTTAATTGACCTTTAAACATTTTTGCCCCAATGGACTGAAAATCCATGAAGTTAGGAGTTTCCTCTGAATAACCACAAATCAATAAATCGCTTCCCATCTCTACATTTATTTGTGAGATTACAGGAACTAAATAATTATCAAATATTACAGGCTGTAGTGGTTCCAACAAAGCTAAATCAATTTCCAATTCAAGCTTTTCATCCTCTATCAAAGGCATCCCGATAAAAAACTGAGTAGAGCACAGTTTATATAAGAATCGCCCTTTAGCTGTAAAAACAAACAAAGAATAATCCTTTTTTTCATTTACATAGTAATTACATGTTTCAACAACATGCCAAGCTGTTAATACTATACCTGTTGCACTTATAATAGTACCTGTACCTTCCGATACAATTTCTCCCTCACAATAAAGAACTATTCTAACAATACTTTTATTTGTATTCTTTATAACAGGAACCCATTCATCCATAATGCTAAAATTTAAAAATATTGCGAATATAACAATTAAAATAATAAATCAAGTATCAATTACACATTCTTTTGATAAGAGGATTCTAACAATTCCATGATGTCACTTTCCCGATAGATGATTTTTCCCGGAAGCTGCACATACCCCAGCAGCCCCGTATCCCTGTAATCCTGCAACGTCCGTTTGCTGATGTAAAGCCGCTCGCATACTTCCTCGCCCGTCAGGTAGTGTTCACCGTTCAATACCGGGCGATA
>ULTG01035828.1_pt1 | contig 13573 bp, 9 predicted proteins | sample 1957461 | NCBI WGS metagenome assembly ULTG01 (sample SAMEA4835730, study PRJEB28245) | human gut metagenome | biome: gut microbiome; material: fecal sample | place: Denmark | collected 2008
CGTGGAGTTTGGTTCCGCGTCTGTTTTCCGGAAACGGATACGATTCCTGTGCGTGGACGATCTTCCTGCATTGCAGATAGGAGCGGAAAAGGAAACATCCGTGAACAGGAGTCCGAAACCAAAGAAAACCCCCGAACCGGTGAGAGTTCGGGGGTAGTAGTGAATAAAACCTGTTATTGATGATTATTCATCTGCTTCGGGTTGAGCTTCGGGACGCATGGTGACCTGTATTACGTTGCCGCTGTCGAGGAGCTTCTTCGCCAGGTCGCGGATCTCGTCGTAAGTGATGCTGTTCAGGGTCTTTTCGTAGTCGGCGAGCAGATTCTGCTTGTGACGGTTGTAGTCGTCGATCAACCCGAACCAGGTGCCGTTATTTTCGAGCGTATTCTTGAATTGCTTGACCAAGTATTCGCGGGAGTCGTTGATGTCTTTGGCTTCCGGTCCTTCAGTCGCGATTTTCTCGATTTCATCGAAAACGATCGGCACGAGTTCGTCGGCCATCTCCTCGTTGGTGTCGAACTGTATTTGCAGGAGGGCCTGTTTTTCGGGACGATACGAGAGAGTATAGCTTACCTGTACTCCGTACGTGCCGCCTTTCTCCTCGCGGATGGATTTCAGGTAACGGTTGTTCAGGGCCATGTTAAGCAGCAACATGGTTTGCTTGTTGCGCAGCGTGTAGTCCGCATCGCTCGAGAAGAGCAGGAACTCCGAAACTTTCGGCTGCAGCATCGGGGTGCGGAAGTCGTTCACGACCTTGCCTTTGGCTGTGCGGAGTTTGTCGTCCGTGAACTTAAGCACGTGTTTCGAGGTGGGAATCGAACCGATATATTTCTCGACCAACGGCTTCAACGTTTCCAAATCCACGTTGCCTACGAAGGTGAACGTAAAGCTGTTCGCACCCGGGTAGAGCGTTTTGAAGGTTTTCGGCAGATTTTCGAACGAGATGCTTTCCAGGGCCTCGATCGTCAGCGGCTGCTGACGCGGATTGTCGCTGTAAAGCGTTTTGATCGTTTCTATCTGCATGATGTAGTCGGGATTCGAGGTCAGGTTCTGGACGTATGCCTTGTAGCTGTCCATCGTCGTGTTGAAATCCTCCTCCGAGAAGCGGGGACTTGTGAAGTTCTGGTAGAGCAGTTGGAGCATCGTTTCGATGTCTTTGGGCGAGCAGTAACCGCTCATACCGTTGCTGTAGTTATTGACGTACAGGTTGATTCCGGCTTTCTTGCCTGCGAGCTGCTTGTTCAGTTCGATTGCAGAGAATTTGCCCACCCCCGACTGGGCCGCGATGACCGGAAGGAATTCACCCTCCTTCACCTCAGTATCGGCAAGCTGCGACATCCCGCCGTCAGCCTGTACCTGCAGCAGGACTTCGTCCGCCTTGAGTTGGGTCGGTTTGACGATGATCTTCACACCGTTCTTGAGAATCCATTCGGTCGTTCCGAGATCCTCGTTGTATGCGGTCTTTTTCACGGGCGAGCCTTTCAGCTTGATATCTGCGGGGATCAGAGGCTCGCTGACGGTATTGTCCTGGTAAGCCTCGACGTCGGATGCCATGACCTCGCTGCGGATGGCCAGAAGTTCGGCTTCGGTCGGCTCGGTCAGTCCCTCTTTCTTCGGTACTTCGACGGTGATAACCTGGTTTTCAGGTGTCAGAAGTTGTTTTACCCAAGCATTCACATCGTCGAGGGTCAATGCTTCGAGGTATTGTTTGTCGAGGTTGTACTGCGTTTCGGCATCTGCCATAGCGGTATTTTTCTTGTAATTCGCCAGGTAGGTTTGAACATATTGTCCGTTCGTAAGGTCGTTCCGATTGGCATAGGTAGCCTCGGCCTGACGCAGGAATTCAGCTTTCGTACGATCGAATTCGCTCTGTGTAAAGCCGTAACGCTTCATCTTTTCCATCTCTTCGAGGATAGCTTTGTAACCGCAGAGCAACTCTCCGTCTCGAGTTTGTACGGCGACCATCGTGAGATCTTGGGTCGGATTCACTCCCAGTATGTTGCCTGAATCCATCCCGGCACTCAGGAACGGAGCATCGGGCTGCATGGCGATTTCATTCATGCGATCGTTCGCCATGGCACTTGTGTAGGAGTTGAGTACATCGTACATTTGGCTAATTATCAGGTTGTTGTATTGCTTGGGGAGAGCGGGTCGTTTGATGAAGAGCTGCATGACCGAAGCCGTCATTTCGGGATCGGAAAAGATGCTGACGATGGGTTCTTCGTTTTCAGGAACTAGGTAAGCCTCTTTCTGCGGGGCATCTGCAGGGGAAACCGGAATATCCGCCATCAGGGTTTTGATCTTGTTTTCGATCCGATCGACGTCGATATCGCCGACTATGACGATCGCCTGGTATTCCGGGCGATACCACGTTTTGTAGAAGTCGTACAAGGCTTTATGGTCGAAACTCTTCAGACCGTCCAGATAGCCGATTACGTTGCGGTGCTCGTATTTCGAGCCTCTGTTGACGGCGGCGTTGCGTCGTACCATGGCGCGCCATCCAGCTCCGTCGCGGGTGCGCAGCTCCTCCATGATTACGCCGCGTTCGTTGTTGATCTCCTGAGGCTCCAGACTGATGAACTGCGACCAGTCGTGCAGGATCAGCAGTGCGGTGTCGATCGTCGCAGGGTTTGCTGTGGGCACATTGTCCAGGTTGTAGCATGTTTCATCGTAAGAGGTGTAGGCATTCAGGTCCGCACCGAATTTGACGCCGTTACGCTCCAGATATTCTATCATCTTTTTGCCCGGCAGGTTCTTGGTGCCGTTGAAGGCCATGTGTTCGAGGAAGTGGGCGAGGCCCTGTTGGGAATCTTCCTCCTGGACAGCTCCTACGTGGTGGAAAATGTAGAAGGATGCCTGCCCCTTGGGTTTTTCGTTGTGACGGATGTAGTACGTCATGCCGTTTTCGAGCTGTCCGACACGCACCTCTTTGTCTGCAGGAATCGGCATGTCGGGCCGCAGTTGCGCCACGACATTCGTCATTGCGAACAGCGTGACAAGTAAAAGAATGAACCTTTTCATAAAATGATTGTTAATTGATTTTGGGTGAAATTATTTGTATTGCTTTGTCATTCGGTCGTTTCTTCCGGTCGGTATTCGATGATGTCGCCCGGCTGGCAGTTCAGTTCGCGGCAAATGGCTTCCAGCGTTGAAAAGCGGATCGCCTTGGCCTTGCCGTTCTTGAGAATGGAAAGGTTGGCCGGGGTGATATCGACCCGCTCGGCGAGCTCGCCGAGTGACATCTTTCGTTTCGCCATCATGACATCTATGTTGATGATTATCGCCATGTCTTGCGTCCCCCCCCCGTGTATATATTGTATATCGACATTTATTTTTTCTTTAGATCGTGAGTTTTTGCTCTTCGCTCAACCGGGATCCGATCGAGAAGACCTCGGCCGAGAAGAGTACCAGAATCGCCATGACGATGTTCCAGTAATTGAGCGGGAACGAGGCGGCGACTTGCAGGGGCGAACCTTCGAGAAGCGTCCGGGCCGTGCAGTGGTAAATATAAACGCCGAATCCGGCGCAGACTTCGGCCAGAATCAGCAGAAATCCTACGGCACGCGTGTAGATGATGATACGTCCCGGCAGGGGTTGTTCGTCCCGTACCGATTTGCGCAGGATGTTGATAATCAGCGCTACCAGGATCAGAATAGAGAGTTTGGCCAGCAGGGCCGGGATGAACAGCAACAGGGTGTAGTTGATTTTGTTCAGTGCCCGGACTACTGTCGGATCGCTGTTTTCGTCCGTTTTGACGTAGATATTAACCCCCGTATATTCGGCTTCGGTGGAGATCGATGCGTGTCCGGTTTCTATCGGGAAAAGAATTTCATTGCTCTGGTCGTTTTGCAACCGGGCCGCCAAAAAGTAGGTATGTTGCGCGATACCGTGTTTTTCCTGCATCCGAATGTCTTCGGACGCAGCCTGCCAACCTGTCGCCAGACTCGACGACACGTGGGGCACGAAGCTGTGGATGAATCCTGCGGCCAGAGCCAGGAAATAAAAGATGTAAATGACCAGCAGATGGCGCCGCAGAGATTTTTTCTGTTTTTTGTCCATTTTCGGTTTGCTGAATACGTAATGCGAGGTGTTCGACCTGTTTTTAACCTCCGGTGAGGCAAAGATAGTAAAGAACTTCTGCAAAACAAATAATTTTTATCGTTTTTCGATAAAAACATAATAAATATAACGAATGATGTTTCGCGCCTGAATACGGAGCGGAATTTTCCGGACTTTCCTCGAACCGGAGATCGGACGGGCAACCCGGCTGAAACCTACCGAAGGTCGGACCGGCAGGGAGCATCCCCGTCTTGGAGGCGAGGCCCCTGCAAGTACGGACGATCGAAACGAGAAAGCCCCTCTACGAGCTTCGTTACGCGGGGGAGCCGAAAACAAAAGTTGAATTTGGTTCTCCGCTCTTCTTGTTATTATCTTTAACTTCGTCTTGGACACTCCGCGCCGGTAAAACGCAAATAAATTTGTTTTTGCACCCGGCTTATTCGTATCTTTGCACGAAATGCAGTCTGCACGGCCGGAAGGCTTCGCTCCATTTCCGGCATACGCCGCTACTGTCCGCAGGAAGCCGGGCGGGGGCGTTTTTGTAGGAATGGAACCATTCGGTATCTACGGCTTTCTCCCGGCCCGGCGGATTGTCGTTTCGTTGCATTTGAAATTGAAAAACGCACTGAAATATGGCAGAAAAAACAGGTTACACTTATTATGCAGACCCTCAGCAGGTCGATTTCACACTTCGGATGACCGTTCCGGCTTTGGCGAACGAGGTCCTCAATACGGCGGGTGTCGATGCCCAGCGCAAAGGGTTCGGGATCGATAAGTTGAATAAGGAAAACCGCTCGTGGGTGCTTTCACGCATGGCGATCGAGATCGACGACCGCCCCGAACAATACAGTTCTTATGAAATAGTGACGTGGGTGAACGAGTACAACCGGATGCTCTCGACCCGTAATTTCACGCTGCACGATGCCGCCGGCCGGGAGTTCGGGCGGGCCGTGACGCAGTGGTGCATCATCGACTTGGGTGCCCGCAAGGCGATCGATCTCAATACGGTCATCGGCACCTGCGCCGATTCGATCGTGGACGCTCCGTCGCCGATCGAAAAGCCGCGCAAAGTGACGGGGATCGTTCCGCAGCATATTGCCGAACACCGGGTGGTTTACAGCGACATCGACTTCAACCGTCACGTCAATACGATGCGCTATATCAACATGATGTTCGATATGCTGCCCATCGAACAGCTGACCGCGATCCGCCCGGTGCGTCTTGACATTCATTTCATGCACGAATGCCGTTACGGGCAAACCCTTACGGTCGGGTACGAACAACGGGACGGCTTGTCGCTGTTCGAGGTTTCGAACGGAGAGGAAGCCGCTGTCCGGGCGGCGCTCGAGTGGCGTTGATGTGTCGTATTTCGTGGTGGCGGGCGAGGCAGGGAGCCGAACCGAATCGACTTCGTTTCGGTCCGTTTTTACGATCGGCTTTGTTCCTTTCTGGAACGGGTTTTGCTGATATAGAGACAAAACCTTTATTATTATGGAAAAGATCAAAGTTGCGAACAAGTACCAGAAAAGTATCGATCTATTGAACGATGCTTTGGGAAAAGAGATTGCCACCTCGCTCCAGTACATGTATTTCCATGTCCATTTCGAAGATGCCGGTTACGAGTATCTTTCCAAAAAGATGCGGATGATTTCCATCGCCGAAATGCGTCATAGCGAGGAGTTGTCCGACCGTATCCTTTTCTTGCAGGGGGACGTGAATATGAATCCGTCGTTTACGACGCGCCAGATCACCGATCCCAAGGAGATGTTCCGTTTCTCTATGCAACTGGAACAGAGTACGATCGATAGCTATAACGATGCCGCTCGCATTGCGGCCGAAGCCGACGATTCGGTAACGCACAAGATGTTCCAGGATCTGGCCGTCGAAGAGGAGGAGCACCTGGACTATTTCCGCAACGAGTTGCAGAACCTGTTCGATTACGGCGACAAGGAGTACCTCGCCTTGCAATCTTTTGCACGCAGCAAGGCCGAAGCCGAAAGGAAGGTTTCCGAGTAGTTTTTTCTCGCGGACGCGAGATAATGCGTCCCATACGTGGTTTTTGAATAAAATTTACTATCTTTGTGGGGTAAACTTAAAACTACAGAGATATGAAATTTTATATCCGTATCGTGCTGCTGGCGACTTTCCTGACGAGTTTGTTGTCGGCTCACGCGCAGTCCCCGACCATTACCTGGGACAGCACTTTGAAGGACCTCGGCGATTCGAATTACGAAGTCGTATTTACGGGTAAGATCCTGCCGGGATGGCATACGTACGACCTGCATTCGGACGTTTCTTCGACCCTGGTGGAGTTCGAGCCTGCAACGGGCCTGACGCTCGACGGCGATCCTTATGAGATCAACGCTTCCAAACGCGAATACGACGATATTTTCGAGGTCGAAATGGGTACTTATTTCGATGAAATCATCCTCGGTCAGAAAGTCACCCTGACGGGTGAGGGCGCCGTATTGAAAGGCAATATCAACTGGCGTTCCTGCGAGGAGGAAAATTGCAATTCGCCCGAGGATTGGGGATTCGAGATCACGATCGGCGATCCCGAGGCGGCCCGGGCATCCGTTGCGGCCGGGGATGCTGCGGATCAACCTGTTTCCGGCGACGGAGCCGGAGAGTCCAAAACCCTGTGGGGTCTGATTATCGAAGCGGTTCTTTGGGGCTTCGCGGCGCTGCTCACTCCTTGTGTATTCCCGATGGTCCCGATGACCGTATCGTTCTTTATGAAAGGCAGCGGATCGCCTGCTGCGGGACGTTTCAAGGCTTCGATGTACGGTTTCTTCATCGTAGCGCTCTATACGCTTCCCATTGCGGCGATCATTCTGATTACGCGTCTGGTGGGCGGCGATGCCGTGACGGCCGACATTTTCAACTGGCTGGCTACGCACTGGCTTCCCAACCTGATCTTCTTCATCGTGTTCATGATTTTCGCCGCATCGTTCTTCGGGGCCTTCGAGATCACGCTTCCGAGCTGGATGGTCAATAAGAGCGACCGGCACGCGGACAAAGGCGGTTTGATCGGTATCTTCTTCATGGCTCTGACGCTGGTGTTGGTGTCGTTCTCCTGCACCGGGCCGATCGTCGGCAACGTCCTGATTCGTTCGACTGCCGGCGAATTCTGGGTGCCTATCGTGACGATGTTCGCTTTCTCGCTGGCTTTTGCCCTGCCTTTTACGATTTTCGCTTTCTTCCCCTCCTTGCTGAAAGACCTGCCCAAGAGCGGCGGTTGGCTCGGTTCCGTGAAGGTCGTTCTCGGTTTTATCGAGGTCGCCCTCGGTTTCAAGTTCCTGAGTATGGCCGACCAGACCTACCACTGGGGGTTGCTCGACCGCGAGGTTTATCTGGCGATCTGGATCGTCGTGTTCACATTGCTGGGCTTCTATTTGCTGGGCAAGATCCGCTTCGCTCATGACGACGAACTCAAGCACGTTTCGGTGACCCGGCTGACGCTGGCCATCGCTTCGCTTTCGTTCGCGGTCTATATGTTCCCGGGTATGTTCGGTGCGCCGCTGAAAGCTCTTTCGGGCTATTTGCCCCCGATGCATACGCAGGACTTCGTAATCAATACGCAGGGCGTCGTTACCGCACCGTCAGCAACGGCACAGACGACTGAAAAGATCAAATATGCGGATATCCTGCACTGGCCTTACGATCTGCCGGGGTATTTCGATCTGGCCCAGGCCGAAGCCGCTGCCAGGGAGGCCGATAAACCTTTGTTCGTGGATATTACGGGAATCAGTTGTGTGAATTGCCGCGAAATGGAGGCCCGCGTCTGGAGCGATCCGCGCGTGCAGCAGATCCTGCGCGACGATTACGTGCTGGTTGCCCTCTATACCGACGACAAGACCAAAGTACCCGAGAACGAATGGGTGACCACTGCGGGAGGCAAGGTTCTTAAGGACATCGGTCGCATCAACTCCTACATCGCCCAGACCCGTTTCGGGGTGAACGGACAGCCCAACTACCTGATTCTCGGCCGTGATGGGCAGGAATTGGTTCCCAAGCGGGCTTATAACCTCGACGTGGAGGCATACATCGACTTCCTGAAGAGTGGTGTGGAGGCGTATAATAAAACGAAATAGGATGGATAGCGAAACCGGTTCGGGCAGTTTCTGCCGAACCGGTTATCGTTATCTCCTTGTTGCAGGATTCGGTAGGGTATTTGTATTTTTACTAAAACTGCCGTACGTCGTTTTTCGAAAACAGAAGGGCCGTACCGAAGGTTTGAATCCGTTCGGGGATTCGATTTAATTTTCAAAATAAAGTTCGGGATATGAAAATTTCGATCGTGGGGCCCGCCCATCCGTATCGAGGGGGCTTGGCCGTAATTATGCAGAGCATGGCCCGGGTTTTCCAACGCCGGGGCGACGAGGTGAAGATCAAGACTTTCACGCTCCAGTATCCCCGTATTTTCTTTCCCGGAAGGAATCAGACGGTGCAGACACCGCCGCCGCCCGATCTGTACATCGTGCGGTACGTGAATACGATGAATCCGTTCAACTGGATCGCCGTGGGGCGGTGGATCGCCCGCGAGAAGCCGGATTTCGTGCTGATGAAATACTGGACCCCCTTTATGGCGCCCTGTTTCGGTACGATCGCCCGTTTTGCCAAAAAGAACGGTACGACGCGTATCCTTTGTCAGATCGACAACGTCGAACCGCATGAACGCCATATGACCGACAAGCCGTTCAACCGCTATTTCTTGAGGGCGGTGGACGGCTTTATCTATATGTCCGAGCAGGTGCACCGCGAATTGCGCCGATATACGCAAGTTCCGGCACTCTTCTCTCCGCATCCGCTTTTCGAAAATTTCGGTATCGTCATCGATCGTACGGAGGCCTGCATCCGCCTCGAACTGGATCCTTCGAAACGCTATGCGCTCTTTTTCGGTTTGATTCGGGACTACAAGGGGTTGGACCTGTTGCTCGATGCCTGGAAGGTCTACAAGCGGGAGCATCCTGCCGAAGACCGGCGCCTGATCGTGGCCGGTGAGTTCTATGCTCCGAAAGAGAAGTATTTGAAGCAAATCGCCGACAACGGACTGGAGGACGATGTGATTCTGCACGACTATTTTATTCCGGACGAATTGGTGCGTTACTATTTTTCCGTCGCAGATTTTTTGGTGCAGCCGTATCGTTCGGCCACGCAGAGCGGCGTGACCCAGATCGCTTATCAATTCGACCTGCCGATGGTGGTGACCGACGTGGGCGGTCTTCCGGAGATCGTGCCTGACGGTCGTGTCGGTTTCGTCTGCCGTCCCGATGCCGTAGAAGTCGCCCGGGCCATCGACCGTATCTGGCGGGACGATGTGCTCGCGGGATTCCGTGCGAACATGGAAGAGGAGAAGAAGCGCTTTTCGTGGGATGCGATGTGCGATCGCATTACGGAGCTTTACCGATTGGTTAAATAGGAAGCGTAGAGGGGCGATCCGATTAAATAGGAACTCTTGTATCTCGAAAGCGGAATCTCGTACGATCCTCGTCGCTTTAGTCGATAGACTCTTTGTTACAAAACCCCCGCTGCAATTTGCAGCGGGGGTTTACTCATCATTTTTCCGGTAGACCGGGGATACGGATTATCGTTATTTCTTGATGTTGGGAAGCTCCAGGCCGTAGTGCTTTTTACGATCTTCGAGCTTGAGCCAGAAAGCCAGCAGGAAAGCCAATACGCCGAGGCTGGCGAAAATCAGCATCGGAACCGTGTAGTTGTAGCTTACGTGTTCACCGGCTTTGATCGCTTCTCCCACGCCGGGATTGACCTTGTTGAGAACCCAGCCGATGATCATCGGGAAGGCCATCAGTCCGAGGTTCTGGATCCAGAAAATCGTTGCATAGGCAGAACCCATATAGCGGTTATCGACCAACTTGGGTACCGAAGGCCACAGGGCGGCGGGAACCAGCGAGAAAGAGAGGCCGAGCAGGATGATCGCCGAGAACGCGATAGCGGGGGTGAGGGGAACCAGTGCGAAAGTCATGTGGCAGATGAACATCAGGATCGCACCGATCATCAGCATCGTCGCGCCTTTGCCCTTGTGGTCGAGGAACCAGCCGAGCAGCGGAGTCAGGATCATGGCCCCCATCGGGAACCAGCGGAAGATGTCCGAAGCCTGCTGGTTGGTGATGCCCAGATTACTTTCGAGCATACCCGTTGCGAAACGCTGGAACGGGAAAATCGCCGAATAGTAGAGCACGCAGAGTGCCGAAACGATCAGGAAGGTTTTGCTGCTGAAAAGGTTCTTCAGATCGGCGACCTTGAAGGGCTCTTCGGTTTCTCCTATCGGGGTGTCTGCCTCGGTTTGTCTGTCGAGTTTGAAGTCCATGACCGAGAATGCGATGTAGGTCAGCAGGCCGATGCAGAGCAACAGGCCGACAACGGCTACCGGACGTGCTACGCTCGGATCGCCGCCCCAGTTAGCCACCCAGGGCGACAGGCTGAATACGGCGAATACGCCCAGTCGGGCAATAGCCATTTCCAGGCCCATCGCCAGAGCCAGTTCTTTCCCCGTGAACCACTTGACGATTGCGCGGGATACCGTCACACCGGCCATCTCCGTACCGCAGCCGAAGACCATGAAACCCAGGCAGGCGAGCTTCGCGCTGGCCGGGATGTCCGTGAGGAACGAACTGAGGAACTCGTAACCGAATCCGCCTTCATAGAAGTAGTTGCTCAGTCCGTAGAATTTGATACCGGCACCGAGTACCATCAGCGAGGCCGAAAGAATACCCGTAAACCGTACGCCCATCTTGTCGAGGATGATACCTGCGACGAGCAGGAAACCGCAGACGTTCAGAATGAATTCCGAACCGCCGTACAGTCCGAAAATCGTGGGGCTCCAGCCTCGGGTGCTTTCGAGCATGTTCTGCAACGGCGAGAGGACATCGACGAACATGTAGCCGAAGAACATGGTGAGCGCCACCAGAATCAGTGCGGTCCATCGGGCGAACGCCGAGTCGTTCAGTTTCTTTTGAATAGCTTGTGTCATAGTTTATTGAATTGGTTATTGTTAGTTAAAAAGCTTCTGTATGCTCCCCCGTGTAACGTTTGAGGATTTCGTAGGCCGAGGTAATGCCCAGCTCTCCGGCTTTCGAGAGGTCGAGGCAGCCCTTGCGCGTGTCTTTCATATAGATTTGGGTCATGCCCCGGTTGTAGAACGCTTCGGCGAAGAGGGGATTCAGTTCGATGGCTCTCGAGAAATCTTCGAAGGCCTCGGGCAGTTTGCCTGAAAGAGCCAGCAGCGTTCCCCGGTTGTAGTAGGCTTCGGCGAAGTTCGGGAAGAGGCGGAGCGTCTTGTCCAGATCGGCGATGGCTTCGTCGTAATTGTAGGTGCGTGTATGGGTGTTGGTGAGTTTGTTCGCCGGGTCGGAGTCGATCGAAATTCGCTGATAGGGATTGTCCAGGCCCGAAATGAAGTCGATCATTTCGGCCCGTGTCACGGCCCGGTTGAAGTAGAGGAATGGATTGGCGGCATTGTCTGCGATAGCCGACGAATAGGCGCCGACCGAATTGGTGAATTGTCGGATCAGCGATTGCGAAATGGCATATTGTACTTGCAGGAGCCAGTCGCGCGGATTCTGGCACAGGATTTCGGCATAGCGGCTGTCGAGCATCGCCAAAGAGTCCGCATCGATGTTCGTAGGCCGGTTGGAGAGGACGAGGTAGGGATTGTCCAGTTTTTTCTCGAAGTCTTTGACCCGTTGCAGGGTATAGCGGTTCGACGCCTCGATCCGGGAGGTATCGGGCTGCATCAGGGTGAAGCGGAACAAGGGTAGCAGACGCATGTTGCTGCGGCCCAGGCTCGGTTGTTCCGAAATGCGGTCGAAGTAGTTGTTGGTGAATTGGTTGTCGAAGGCCAGCAGTTTGTCCATCCGTTGCGTCGTATCGGCATAGATCGAGTAGGTGCTGTCCTTCAGGTGGGATTTGTATTCGGCGATCTTGCGCTGGGCGATCTCTTCGTCCCGTTTCGCAGCCTTGGGGTTATGCAACGCATAACGCAGGGCGCTGCGGTTCAGGTAGGCGTTGGCGAAGTCGGGGTAGAGTTCGATGGCCCGGGTGTAGTCGCGCTCGGCGCCTTCGAGGTCGCCCAAGCGGGTTTTGAGCATGGCACGCAGGTAATAGACCTGGACATTGCCGGGAGAGTAGAGCGCCACGCGGTCGAAGTCGTCGAGTGCGCGGTTGTAATCGCCGATCTGGGTGCGGAGAATCGCCCGGTTGAAATAGGTGAACGAGTTGGTCGAGTCCAGTTGGAGTACCCGGTCGAAATCCGCGAGGGCCTGCATCGGACGGTTGGTGTTGGAATAGACCACCGCCCGGTTGAAATAGGGCGGCAGGAAAGCCGAGTCGCAGCGGATCGACATGTCGAAATCGGCTTCGGCTCGGGCATACTCCTCTTTTTGCAGCAACAAGGTTCCGCGTTGGTAATAGCCGTTGGGATTTTCGCGGTTGGTGCGGATCGCCTGGTCGAAATTTTCCAGGGCCCGTACGGTGTCCTTCAGGTACAGGTAGGCTGTGCCGCGGCCGATGTAGGCGTCGGCTACCTTGTTTTCCTGGAAGATGAATTTGTCGAAATCCTCGATCGCCTCCTCGTATTGCTTGTTCTGCAGGCGCGTATAGCCCCGGCTGTAATAGGCGTCCGGCAGGTCGGGCCTCAGGTCGATCGCCTCGCGGAAATCCTGCAGCGCGTCGTCGTAGTTGCCCATGCGCGTACGGGTCAGCGCCCGGTAGATGTAGGCGGTCGTGAATACGGGGTTTTTGACGATGGCAGCCGAAAAGTCGGTATCGGCACCCAGCAGGTCGTCGAGGTTGAATTTGGCTACGCCCCGCAGGAAATAGCCCTCTGCGGCGTCCGGATCGGCCCGCAACAGGATGTTGAGCACACGAATCGCCTCCTGATATTCGCGGTTCATCAGGCAACGGCGGCTGGCCCAGTAGAAATAGTCTTTGTTGTATTGGGCGTCGGCAGTGGCGGCGTTGCTCAGCAGCGTCCCCAATAGGATGATTTTCAGGATAAATTTGCGCAATGCCACGACACCCCGATTTGGTTGTGATTATTCTTGTTCGTACCCGAAGCGCTTGAGTTGCCGTTCGTTATCGCGCCAGTTCTCGTTTACTTTGACGTACAACTGCAGGAAGACCTTCTTGCCGAGGAATTGCTCCATGTCCTCGCGGGCCTGCTGTCCGACTTTTTTGAGTTTCTCGCCCTTGTGCCCGATCAGGATACCCTTCTGGGAGTCGCGTGCGACATAGATGACCGCCGAAATGCGGTCGATCGTCGGTTCCTCCTTGTAGGCTTCGATCGCGATTTCGCAACAGTAGGGGATCTCCTTGTCGTAGTTGCGCAGGATCTTTTCGCGGATTATTTCCGAGGCGAAGAATCGCAGCGTTTTGTCCGTGAGCGTATCTTTGGAGTAGAAGGCTTCTCCCTCGGGCAGCCGTTCCAGAATCAGGTCGAAAAGTCCCTTGATGTTGAAATTCTCGCGTGCCGATACCGGGACGATCGTGGCGG
>ULTG01007773.1_pt1 | contig 13442 bp, 10 predicted proteins | sample 1957461 | NCBI WGS metagenome assembly ULTG01 (sample SAMEA4835730, study PRJEB28245) | human gut metagenome | biome: gut microbiome; material: fecal sample | place: Denmark | collected 2008
TTAAACCCATATGGTGAAATAATCCAACAATGTTATTGGGATTTGGAACATAAATACCCCAATATCGAATGTTGCGAATATGTTATTATGCCAAATCATTTCCATGCGATTATAAAAATCGATCGGGGTGCATTTAGGGCGGGCGAACCCCGCCCCTACGTGGTGACACTGGGGCATATTGTGGGATATTTTAAATATCAATCGACAAAAATGATTAATCTACACGGTCAAAAATTATGGCAACGTAATTATTATGAACATATCATACGGGATGAAAAGGCGTATCATAATATATCCAATTATATATTAAACAATCCGGCACAATGGGCATACGACCGATTACGCTAATTCATTGTGGCGATTCCATAATACCCATTGCATACTACCACGAAGCAACAGATATACCAGAAATGCCATCCATAATGCATGGTTGCCCATCATCCCGGAAAAGAGGTAATAGATCAAAAAGAAAGTGCCGGAAGCGACTAACATAGAATAAAGCATCAGGCGGGTGGCTGTCGCACCGATCAGGATGCCATCCCACAGGAAGGCGGCAAAGCCGGCAAGCGGGACAGCCAACACCCAATAGAAATAGGTTCCGGCCTCTTGTATGACAGCAGGATCATTTGTCAGGAGAGACAGAAAACCTTTCCCTCCTACTCCATAAAGCAGGGTAAACGAAAGGGACAGCCCGATTCCCCAGCCAAACAGCAAACGGATCGTCCGGCTAAGAGCTATTTTGTTACGGGCGCCGATATAACGTCCCGCCAAAGCCTCGCCCGCATAGGCAAAACCATCCATGATATAGGAGAAAAGCGTAAACAGCTGCATCAACAACGTATTAACAGCCAAAACGATATCCCCCTGTCTCGCACCCGTAGAGGTAAAGAATGTAGTAACCGCCACCAAACAAAGCGTACGAAAGAAAATATCGCCATTCACCTGGAAGAAGCGACGCATAGCGACCTTATCCATGACCTCATGCCAGCAAACACGAATATTCAACCGCTTCCGATAGAATGCGAACCACAGGAATACAGCCATCCCGAAGCCCCCATATTGGGCGATCAGCGTTCCCATCGCAACCCCTTGTACCTTCATGCCGAACACAAAGACGAAGATCAAGCTCGCCACGATATTCACGATATTCTGGGTGATCGCAATAAACATCGGGAAACGGGAATTCTGCATTCCGATAAACCAACCGGAAAAGCCATACAACCCCAACACAGCCGGCGCGCCCCAAATACAAATATTGAAATATAAGGAAGCCAACCGTTCCACCTCATCTGTCGTATCCAGCAGGGAGAAAGCTATCTCCCGTATCGGATACTGGAGCAAAAGCAGAGCCAGAGAAATCAGAATCCCGACACCGACCGACCGGAACAAAACCCTCGTTACTTCCAGGAAATCCAGTCTCCCCAGAGCTTGCGAAGTCATCCCGCTCGTTCCCATCCTCAAAAAGCCGAACAGCCAATAAATAATATTGAACAACATTCCCCCTACCGCAATCGCCCCTATATAAGAAGCAGCCCCCAAATGCCCGACAATCGCCACATCGACCAATCCCAACAAAGGGACCGTTATATTGGAAACGATAGAAGGAAGCGCTAACTGAAGTATCTTTTTATTCATTATTCATCATACCTATAAAAAAACTATTCCTAACTTTGTCGGCAAAGTTACAGATTACTTTATAAATAACCAGGGCAACCAAACTCATAAAGTGCCCATCTACTTTTGCCACCGATACGGACAAACGTATATAAGTGCTTTTGCAAGAACAACTACCATACTATCATAATTATCCATATATTGTTTTAAAACAATACGTTACTGCATGACAGTTGCCGTTTTATACTATCATTCATCTATCATAACTATCATGGTAAAAAACACTAACATACTGTGTATCAATCTACGATAAAAATAAAGACCAATCAGGAATAGGTGCAAAACAGGTTAAAAACGATATCTTTTTTCATCAAGACTGGCTTTTCTTTTGCCAAAAACAGCTTGGAAAGCTATTCGGGACCCGGATGTCTGTGCCTCTTACATCCGGGTGTGTGAGAGGTGCAGACCCGGATCTTCGGGGATTCCTACCGGAGGTGCAGGAATGTTTATCTGCCATGTCAGAGACACTTTTATGTCCTGTTTTTACATCTTATCCGGCGGAAAAAGGCGTTTTTTTTCAAATGGTCCTCTTTGGGGCGATGGCTGTTTTTGTCTCATGCAAACATAAGCAGCATATTACCAGACATATAAACAAATCCACAAGTAAAAAGCATGATAGATACATAGTCCTTTGATCCAGGTCTGCATACTCTATCTACGGAAGCTATTTCTCAAATCTTCGATTGAAGGAAGAAAGAACGAGACAACTCCGATCATCCCGACCAATACACCTCCGATCATAAAGGTATTGCCGATCCCGATTGTATCCGCCAAAAACCCCGTACTCAACAACCCAATCATGGAAGGAAACATATTGACACTCATATAGAAAGAAAACACACGCCCCATTACCACCGGATCGATACGGGCCTGGACTACAGTCGTGAAAGACGCCATATAAAGGGAACCTGATATTCCGCCGACAGCCGTCAACAGGACAAATAACGGATATCCGGAAACCGGTAAGATTCCAGACAGCACGAATGTAAAACCTAACAGGATATACATCCAATTAATTAGCGAGATCTCATTCAACCGGAATTTCTTCAAGCTGAGGAAAGTCCCTCCCAACAATGCCCCGATCCCCCAGGCAATCTCTACCAGGCTGATCTGATAAGCATTCCCCGAATAATGATTAAGCGTCATAAGCGGATAGAGCACACTCACCGGCATGATAAAGAATGTTCCTAAAATAGACACCATAAATAACAATGACAATCCGTTTTGACGACGAACTTCCGTAAAAGCCTCCTTTGCTTCTTTTAACAGCTGGACCTTTCGAGTTCTTTCCGCATTATCCGGATTAGGGATCGTCACAAATAATAGTGATGTACATGCCAATGCTGCGCCGATCACATCCAACATAAGAATATTTGTCATCTTCATAAAAGAGATGAAAAGAGCCGCTAGCGCCGGCCCAGCAATGTTACAAACCGATTGTATAATCTGGTTGATCCCGGCAATCCGGATCAACTCCGATTTAGGAGCCAGTAAAGGTACGGATGCCTGCATAGCCGGCATATGGAAAGCAGAACCGGCCGAACGCAGGGCCAACAAAAGATAGACATGTCCTATCTTCGCTATATCCAGGTAAAATAGGACTGCCAGAATCAGCGTACAGAAAGCGATAAAACTGTCAGCCAGGATCATAACCCGTTTTCTTTTCCACCGATCCACAAAAATACCAGTAAACAGTCCCAATACAGATTGGGGAAGCATAGCCATAATAGTAGCCAAAGCCAATACCTCTGCCGATTTAGTTTCAAAACTAAGCCATAAGACAATTGCAAAATTAACGATCGAGCTGGTCAGAATAGAAAAAAACTGTCCGGTCCATATAATAGCAAATACTTTTTTCCAGTTATTCATAGTAAATGCAAGTATACGAATAAAATCCGAATCAACAAACCTAATATAAAAAACGAAGGCCGCGGGATTCACATCCGACGGCCTCCTACACTAACCCTTAACTTTAACCAATGAAAAACAATAATCTACTTTATTAGTTTTTTAATGAAGCGATTGCGGCTTCGTAATTCGGTTCGTTTGTTATTTCGGAAACCAGTTCCTCATAAACAACTTTACCAGCTTCGTCGACAACTATCACGCCGCGGGCTAATAAACCCTTCAGCGGACCATCGACCATCAGCATCCCGTACCCATTTTCAAAACAAGAACAACGGAATGCAGAAAGTGGAATCACTTTATCAATACCTTCCGTGGTACAGAAACGTCCTTGTGCAAAAGGCAAGTCCTTTGATACGGCAAGCACCACAGTATTAGGAAGAGAAGCGGCTTCTTTATTAAAACGTCTTACCGATGCGGCACACACGGCGGTGTCCAAACTCGGGAATACATTGATCACAACTTTCTTACCTTTTAAATCTTTCAGATGCAATTCGGATAAATCGCTCTTTACACCTTTAAAATCAGGAGCCTCTGCTCCAACTGCGGGCAATGAACCGTTCGTATTGACTTCATTACCTTTAAATGTTATCTTTGCCATCTTTTGTAGTATTTTATGTTCTTTATCAAAAGCGGCTTACAAATATAAGCTGCTTTGTATAACTTAAACAAAGGAATCTGAATAATGTTTTTCCTTTTAACTCTTTTTAATTACTGCTCACGATAACTCTTTTTCTATCTTTGGCCCAAAATAGAAAGAAATGGATGGGTTGATTATTTGTTTACTTGTCGTAATCATTGCTTTACAGGTCTTTTTCCGTCCCCGGAAAGACCATTCGGACATCGCGGGCGAGCTGAAACGGTTGCTCGACGAAATGCAACGTTCATTTGAACGTATCGAAAAAAACTTTCGGGAAGATTTTCGTCTGAACCGGGAAGAAGGCCGTATCGTCGCCAGAGACAACCGGGAAGAGCTGACGCGCTCCATGAACGAATTCCGGGATGCTTTCGACCGGGGGATCGCTTCGTTCAACACCCTGCAACGGGAAAAGTTCGCCAACCTGGACGAACAACAACGCCTGCTTATCACTAACACAGAAAAAAGGCTGGAAGAAATCCGCCTGACCGTAGACGAGAAATTGCAAAAGACACTTAACGACCGGATCGGCCAATCCTTCCGGCTTGTGACGGAACAACTGGAAAGCGTACAGAAAGGACTTGGAGAAATGCAAACGCTGGCACAAGACGTAGGCGGCTTGAAACGTGTCCTCAGCAATGTAAAGACACGCGGCAACATCGGGGAAATCCAGTTAAGCATGCTTCTCGAACAAATCCTGGCACCGGAACAATACGAAGCGAACGTGCATACCCGCAAAGGATCGGATGCCGTCGTGGAGTTTGCCGTCAAACTTCCGGGGCGTGACGACGTCCGCGAATTCGTATATCTGCCGATAGACGCAAAATTTCCCAAAGATGTCTACGAACAGCTGCTCGATGCATACGACCATGCCGACACACAGGCTATAGAGACAGCCGGAAAGCTACTGGAGACAACCATTAAAAAGATGGCAAAAGATATTTCCGACAAGTATCTGGCTCCCCCCGCCACCACTGACTTCGGCATCATGTTCCTGCCTTTCGAAGGAATCTATGCGGAGGTAGTACGCCGTTCCTCCCTATTGGAAGAACTACAGCGCAACTATAAGGTGGTCGTCACCGGCCCGACAACACTTGCCGCCATCCTGAACAGCCTGCAAATGGGATTCCGTACGCTCGCTATCCAGAAACACTCCGGCGAGGTATGGACCATCCTGGGAGCGGTAAAGAAAGAATTCGAGAAGGTAGGCGGCATGTTGGAAAAAGCACAGAAGAACTTGCAGACGGCCAGCGGACAGATCGAAGAGGTGCTAGGAACACGCACACGCGTGATCCAGCGCAAACTGAAAGATGTAGACACCCTCAGCGACAGGGAGGCACGCGCTATCCTTCCGGAAATAGGTTCATTAACGGATGAAGAAGACGAAAACGGATTATGAAAAAGAGACAGATTCCACATACATACGCCATCATATTTTATATCATTCTTTTCTGTGCCGCCCTCACCTGGATCATTCCGGGTGGACAATACAAGGAAAGCATCAATGCAGCCGGGGAAAAAACGGTTGTCTACGAAGCGGTAGAACATGCTCCGCAGACCTGGCAGGTGTTCTCAGCTTTTTACAAAGGGTTTGTCGACAAGGCAGATATCATCGTCTTCATCCTGATCATCGGAGGGGCGTTCTGGATCGTCAACGACAGTAAGGCCTTCGATATCGGAACCGTCAGTTTCCTCGGCCGCGCCCGTAAAATGGAAAACAACCGCTTCTTGCGTAAGATCGGAGTGGAGAATTTCTTGCTGACGTCCATCATGCTACTATTCAGCATATTCGGGGCTGTCTTCGGGATGAGCGAAGAGACCATTGCATTTTGCTTAGTACTTGTCTCGATGGCGATCTCGATGGGGTATGACTCCATTACAGGTGTTTGCATGGTCTTTGTCGCCGCCGGATTAGGATTTGCCGGAGCGATATTGAACCCGTTTACAATCGGTATTGCACAAGGACTGGCCGGTATTCCGCTCTTTTCTGGAATCGAATACCGGATATTTTGCTGGATCGTAATCAACCTGATCGGTTTCGCCTGGATACTGCGTTATGCTGCTAAAGTAAAGAAAAATCCGAAAGCATCGTTAGTCTACGAAGAGGACCAGTATTGGCGGGACCTGCACAATAATAACTCGCAGGAAGTAAGCTATCACACGCCACGTACCGCCTGGATCAGTTTTGGTATATTGGCAGTCATACAAATCATTTTCGCAGCTTATTACCCTGCAACAACTTTACAAATCGGGAACAACATAATCAAAGGATTGCCTCTCCTTCCCATTCTAACGGTTGCTTTTATCTTGACTTCCCTGTTCGCCCTCCGCAAGACAGTCCATCTTTATATCCTGAACCTCCTCTTCTTCACGATTTTTTATCTGATCACGGGAGTGATGGGATATGGCTGGTATATCATGGAGATAGCCACCCTATTCTTCGCCCTCGGACTGGCAGCCGGCATCGCTAACAACCGGACTCCGAACGAATTGGTCAAACTGTTTCTCGACGGGTGCAAGGACATTATGAGCGCAGCTTTGGTAGTCGGCCTTGCTGGCGGTATTATTGTGATACTGAAAGACGGGCTTGTCATCGACACCATTCTCTACAACTTGGCGAAAGGGATGGAAGGGCTCGGACAAGTGGCGACCGTCGGTATGATGTACGTGATCCAGACCTTGATCAACCTGATCATTCCTTCCGGAAGTGCCAAAGCGGCCCTGACCATGCCGATCATGGCTCCTTTCTCCGACTTGATCGGATTGTCAAAGCAAGCGACCGTGATGGCCTTCCAGTTCGGAGACGGATTCACCAATATGATCACCCCGACATCCGGAGTGCTGATCGCTGTTCTGGGTGTCAGCCGTATCCCCTACGATAAATGGTTTCGCTGGGCATGGAAATTCATATTGCTTCTGGTAATAGTCGGATTCCTGTTGCTCATTCCGACAGTATTGGTTCCGATGAACGGATTTTAATGGAGCGGAAGATCATACATATCGACATGGACGCATTCTACGCTTCTGTGGAACAGCGGGATAATCCGGAACTTCGCGGAATTCCGCTTGCAGTCGGCCACGCGGAGGAACGGGGTGTCGTAGCGGCAGCAAGCTACGAAGCCCGGAAGTTCGGCGTACGTTCCGCCATGTCGTCACAAAGGGCTAAACGTCTATGCCCGCAACTCACGTTTGTTTCCGGACGGATGGATGTCTATAAAGCGGTGTCCCGACAGATACACGAAATCTTCCACGAATATACGGACATTATCGAGCCGCTTTCACTGGACGAGGCGTTTCTGGATGTTACCGAGAATAAACAGAACATCCCGCTTGCCGTCGACATCGCCAAAGCAATCAAGCAAAAAATCCGGGAGGAGCTGCATCTGATTGCCTCGGCTGGGGGATCGTATAATAAGTTTTTAGCTAAAATCGCCTCTGACTACCGCAAGCCGGACGGACTGTGCACCATCCATCCGTCCCAAGCGGAAGAATTCATCAAACATCTGCCGATCGAATCCTTCTGGGGGATCGGCCCGGTCACCGCCCAACGGATGCACTCATTAGGCATCCATAACGGTGAACAGTTGAGAGCTTGTTCACAAGAAATGCTCACCCGACAATTCGGAAAAGCGGGAGTTTTATATTATGAATTCTCAAGAGGGATAGACCTGCGCCCTGTCGAGGCCGTCCGAATCCGCAAATCCGTAGGCTGCGAACATACGCTCGAAAAAGACATTTCGCGGCAATCGTCCGTTATCATCGAATTATATCATGTTGCAACCGAACTGATCGAACGGTTGCAACGGACCGGTTTCAAAGGAAACACTCTTACTTTAAAGATTAAATTCCATGATTTCAACCAAAAGACAAGAAGTATCACCCAAAGCCACGAACTGACTACTTTAGCCGAAATACTACCTTTAGCCAAAGGGCTGTTGAAAGACATCGAATATACGACTCATCCGATTCGCCTGATCGGTCTTTCAATCTCCAACCCTTACGAGAAAAACGAAGAGAAAGCTCGCTGGGAACAACTCAGTTTCGAATTCAGCGACTGGGATTACTCTAAATAAGTATATCCATACAAGCCGGAACGATAGTTGGAAAGGAATTCCTTACCTTCTTCAACCGAAATCTTTCCTTCCTTTACGGACTTAGTCACCCAAGTTTCCAGCGTCCTCACCAGTTTTTTAGGATTATACTGAACATAATCGAGCACTTCGGCAACCGTTTCCCCGTCGATAACTTGCTCGATGTTGTAACCTTTTTCATCCACCGTTACATGCACGGCATTCGTATCGCCGAAAAGGTTGTGCATGTCTCCCAGAATTTCCTGATAAGCTCCCACCAGAAAGACACCGATATAATAAGCATCTTTTCCTTTCAGCGAATGTACCGGTAGATCATGAGAAACATTGCGTGTCGAAATAAAGTTGGCGATCTTGCCATCCGAATCGCAAGTTATGTCCTGCAAAGTCGCCGTCCGGTCAGGCCGTTCATCCAACCGCTGGATAGGCATGATCGGGAAAATCTGATCGATCGCCCAAGAGTCCGGCAAAGACTGGAAAAGCGAGAAATTACAGAAATACTTATCAGCCAACAGTTTGTCCAGCTTGCGAAACTCATCCGGTGCATGTTTCAGACCGGAGGCGATCTGGCTGATCTCACGCGTCACAGACCAATACAAGCGCTCGATCTGGGCACGAGTCTTCAAATCGACAATACCATGACTGAACAAATCCAACGCCTCCTCGCGTATCTGCTGCGCATCGTGCCAGGCTTCCAGCATACGACTCTGGTTCAGCTTATCCCAAATCTCATACAGTTCATGCACAAGTTCATGGTCGGATTCACTCACTTCAAAGTCTTCATCCATTTCGGGAAGCGTAGCTGTTTCCAGCACCTCAAATATCAAAACGGAATGATGGGCAGTCAACGAACGCCCGCTCTCCGTTATGATATTTGGATGAGGGATGCCGTTCTTGTCACTGACATCGACCATTGTGGAAATAGAGTCATTCACATATTCCTGGATAGAATAATTGACACTGCTCTCGCTATTGGAAGAACGGGTACCGTCGTAATCGACTCCCAGCCCGCCGCCAATATCCACAAACTCGATATTGAAGCCCATCGCATGCAGCTGCACATAGAACTGCGACGCTTCGCGCAACGCCGTTTTGATACGGCGTATCTTGGTCACCTGACTGCCGATATGGAAATGGATCAGCTTCAGGCAATCCGTCAAATCTTTCTTTTCCAAGAAATCAAGTGCTTCCAGTAACTCGCTGGACGTCAAACCGAACTTGCTGGCATCCCCCCCGCTTTCTTCCCATTTGCCACTGCCGGAAGAGGCAAGTTTGATACGGATACCGATATTCGGACGGACATTCAGTTGCTTGGCCATCTTAGCGATCAAAGTCAGTTCGTTGATCTTCTCGACAACCAGAAAGATGCGTTTGCCCATTTTCTGTGCCAGCAAAGCCAGTTCGATATAACTCTCATCCTTGTAACCGTTACAGATAATCAAAGAGTCCGAATCTGTATTGACCGCAATCACCGCATGGAGTTCCGGCTTTGAACCGGCTTCCAACCCTAAGTTGAACTTCTTGCCATGACCGATAATCTCTTCCACCACCGGACGCATCTGATTTACTTTAATAGGATAGATAATGAAATTCTGCGCCTTATAACCATATTCATCGGAAGCCTGCTTGAAACAGTTCGCTATCTTTTCAATACGGTTATCCAGAATATCTGGGAAACGGATCAGTACAGGAGCCTCCACATCCCGTAATTGCAGTTCGTCGACCAGCTCTCTCAGGTCTACACCGACGCCGTCTTTACGAGGAGTTACCACTACATGACCTTTGTCATTGATACCAAAGTACGAAGTACCCCAACCTGTGATGTTGTAGAGTTCTTCTGAGTCTTCAATACGCCATTTTCTCATTTCTTCTTCAGTGCAAAAAGTATGTACCTTTCAAAATTGTTGTAAATATAAGCAATTGATATACAATTACGGCAGATTTGATCAATAAAAATATCAGCCAACATCCAAACAAAGCATCCAAAGCATAAAAAAATACCCGGTAAACAATTAATATCTACCGGGTATTTTTTCAAATTATGTGATTCCGGAGCGATTCGAACGCTCGACCCACGCCTTAGAAGGGCGTTGCTCTATCCAGCTGAGCTACGGAACCATCCTTATTTGCGGTGCAAAGGTAGTAATATTATTTTAACAAGCAAATATTTCCGTTATTTTTCCTCCAAAATTCATAAGGATAGAGTCAACGGAAAAGCTATATTCACAAACATACCGTTTAGCATTTCGATAGCGAAAGAGGGTTATTGCTATCAAACAGAATGTTAAAAAATATTAGCCTTGCGGGTAATTTTAATTAGAAGCCATACAAATTCAAATTTCATGGTATAACACTATCATTTTGATAATCGACAGATCGAATACAAAAGACTATTATCCTCCAAAATCAGAACGGATATCCCACTGCAAAATGCCAAGCGAAGTTACTGTGAAAATTCGGATGAAGGATGGCCCATTTCCTTTTGCCACTTTCCTGCGGATTATAGGCTTTCATACCGGTATCGAAGCGGATCAAGAAGAAATCGAAATCGAGACGGAGACCTAATCCGTATGAGACGGCAATCTCTTTGTAGAAACGGGAAAAATCGAAGTTGCCGTTCGGACGGCTCTCATCTTTATGGAAAGTCCAGATATTACCGGCATCGATAAAAGCCGCCATCTCAAATTTCCAGAATAGCTTCGTCCGATATTCCAAATTCAGATCCAGACGGATATCACCGATCTGCTGGGCAAAGGACTTAACCGAATCGAGCGGCATGCTACCAGGACCGAGCGAACGGACGGACCAGCCGCGGACACTGTTTGCTCCTCCTGAGAAATAGCTGCGTTCGAACGGCAGCATCTTCGAGTTGCCATACGGATAGCCGACTCCGACACCGACGTGGAAAGCCAACTTGTTACGATTGTCCAGCACGATGCTTTTGCTGAAATCGATATCCCCTTTCACAAACTGGGCATAATTAATCCCGAACAATTTATAGCGCCCTTCGTCATCCTTATCCGCACCGGTCAGGTGGGAAAGCCCGTACAGCAGGTTGCCCGCCATCTCGAAGGAGAAGCGAACGGAATGCGTATTCCTCAAACGATTCTGAGGATCATAATTATTAAAAGAATAAGTATAACCGGAACCGACGATAAACTGGTCGGTAAAATTGTAGAGCAAAGTAGATTCAGGCAACGAGTCTTTAAATGACTGGCTGATCTTCGGCAAATGCACATAGTCGATGTCCAACAACTTGAACACATGGCGTGCCTGCATATTACTCCGCTCCTGCCAGATATAATTCCATCCAGCAGAGACGATGGCTCTTTTGAACTCCGGACGTGTCTGTATGCTGTAACTCACCTTCAGTTCGGTCGTTGCACGAATCTTACGACGGAAATTCTCATGCAGGAAGGGAAACAGGAAACGGGGGAACAAGACAGACGCCTCCGTACCGAACTCCCAAAAGTTGTTTCCTTCCGACTGGTTGCCGGATAACGCCTCATAAGCACCGCGGACTTTAGCCGAGAAAACCTCCGACCCCTTGAACAAGTTCCGGTGCTGATAGTTCAAACTCGAAGCAAAACCAAAATCTCCTGCCGAGTTTGTCCCTTCCAAGTCGACCCCGAAACCTTGTAGTTTGGCAGGAGAAGTCAGGATCGTACAGTTGAGCTTCATCGTGTCGTTCTCTTCGACCTCCGAAAAACGGATATTCACATTACGCAAAGCACGCAGCGTAGCAAACGAAGAGTAGGTCTGCTCCACCGTCCGCTCGTTATACAAGCGTCCCGGCATGATATAATTGCTCTTGCGCAAGACTCCCGGACGGATGCTTCTGCCGTTCTTTCCGTACAGGATATCGATACCGCCGGTTCGGACCGTATCGTAAGGCATAGCATTGTTTTCTTCCAACGTCAACGGATCATAATCGGTCACAATCGAAACGTCTTTAATATAATACTGTCGATGTAATGTGTCGACCACCGTCCCGTCTGGCTTCTGCAAACGGTACGGTTTCAGCAGCATATCCAAGTCTACGATATTCCGGTTCAAAGAGCTATCGGCAATATAAGACAGGTAATCCCGGTTGAAGGCATAATAACCACGCCGGCGGAGCAAAGTCGTAAGGCGCTGCCGTTCCTTATCCAGTACATCGCGGTCAAACAAGGCACTGTCTTTTATCAGGGAAGTATAATCGTCGGAATAAGTACGGAAAGCCGAAGCCAGTACGGAACGGTGAGGCGGTTTGAGCTTGGCGATGCTGTCGATCTTCGGATCGCTCAAATCCATCGAATAGTTATGGATGCGGTAAGGAGTGTTAGGGACGATCCTATAGGTCACGACAGCCTTTTTACTTCGCGAAGTATCGATAGAAGCCGAAACTTCAGCGTTCATATATCCTTTATTGATGAAGAAGCGTTTCAACTCGTCGACCGACTGCGTTACCAGCGTCGTATCCAAGATAACAGGCGCCTCTCCCATCCGACGAAGCTGCTTATTAATCCATTTCTTCTCATTCCGGCCCGACCAGTCGTACACGAACAACTGCCATTTCATCAGCCCAAAAGCCTTAAAGTTGGGTTGCTGGCGCAAATAAGGCTTCAAATCGCTGTTTTTATAAGTCTTGCCATCCGACACGATCTCCACTTTGTCCAGGAGGTATTCTCCCTCGCCCACATATTTTGTCGAGCTACAGGAGACTAACAGCAATAGGAAACAAATGAAATATAGTGTTTGGATTCCCTTCATCATTCAAGCTTTTACGCACGCAAAAATAGGAAGAAAAAATCATAAAGCGTGGTGCGTAACGAAAAACATTCTTGTCATATTGTCACGCCACACGTACCAACGTATCTTTGCACAAAAAATAACGTGAATTTGAATAAATCCCTGTACATTTGCACTTGAAAAAAGAGAATAAAGATGCTAAGTAAGGGGAAAGTCAAATACATCCATTCGTTGGAAATGAAGAAATATCGGAACGAACTGAATGCATTCGTTGCCGAAGGAAACAAGCTGGTAGCCGACATGATGTTTGCTTTCGAATGCGAACTGATTCTCGCCAAACCATCCTGGATGGCGATGCAGGGGAACAGGAACTGTTTTTGGCAGGTTCTCCGGTACGATAATTGATA
>ULTG01039809.1_pt1 | contig 13325 bp, 10 predicted proteins | sample 1957461 | NCBI WGS metagenome assembly ULTG01 (sample SAMEA4835730, study PRJEB28245) | human gut metagenome | biome: gut microbiome; material: fecal sample | place: Denmark | collected 2008
TTTATTTTGCTATAGCTAAAGTGATAGATAAATCCAAATTTATATCTCCACCACAAAACAACCCCCAACCGCAGCAGCTGCGATTGGGGGTTACATACATATTATTTATTCCTTGCGGGTTTATCAATCCGTTACGGGCAGGCTCTCTATAAGATCGGTCAACTCGTAGTAGAAGCTGAGCGTCTGTCTCTTTGTGCTCTGCATTCCGATGACCGTGCCGTGGTCGCCCTCGCGCGTGGGCATGACGTACCATTTGGCGGTCTCGAGCTCCATGCCGGGGGTGTAGTCCTCATGCTCGTCGGTGAACGGGTAGCGCGCCGATACGACGTTTACAAGTCCGTCATTCGGAAGCCACGATGCGTCTATCTTGTAGTCGGAGAACAGGTTCTTCGAGTATGCGCCGAGAAGAGTGGCTGACGGGCGCAGAACAACGAGCGTCTTTATCTTCGGAACCTGGGTTCCCGCAAGCGTCTTGCGCGTGGTCTGATACGAATAGGAGAAATAGTAGACTCCGTCTACCGGCTTTGAGAACTTGTTTATCTCCTCGGCTCTCTCGGGATACATATCGTCCGCCGCGGTGTCGGTGTGGGTCATAATAGTCATGAAAGCCTTTATGAACGCCTCCTCGGGGGTCGAGCCGTCGCCCGGTATGGGGGTCAGACCGAACTGCTCGAGGTGGAAGTCAACATAGCCGTTGAGCTTCGAGCGACCCATTAAGCCGGCGTAGGCGTAGCATGCCGCTTTGCCCAGTTCGGCCATGTTCATGCCGTCGATGATATATGCGAGCGTCGTGCCGTTGTGCGGGGCGCAGAGCGTTGTGACGGAGTTTATGTAGTTGCCCTTGCCGCCGGTGAACAGCGGGGAGATATCATCGGGTGAGGTTGCCGCCTGCTCCTCTTCGCTGCCGTATGCGAGCAGAGCCGTGAGCGTTCTGACCGTCGCGCCGCCGAACGAGTGACCGACGAGATTTATCTTCTTTATATTGCCGTCCGCGTCTGGCTCGCCCCAGCCCTCAATCATGGGCTTTGTGTAGGTTCTGCCGTAGCGGCTGTGGTTGAATTTCTCGGAGTGCGCCTTGCCGTAGTCAACGCGAGTGCCGGTTATCTGTGCGTAGAGCTCGCATACTCTGTCCCAGTTGCTCGACATCGGACCGACGGATGCGGCATAGCTCTCATAGTGAAGCTTGTTCAGCTCGTCCATGAGCGAGCATGATGCCGAGCCCCAGTAGGGGAGCGTGTCGTCGATTCCCTCGTCTGCGCCCCAGCCGAAAAGGCCGTGGACATATACATAGGGGTATTTGTTGATATCAATCGACCCGATCGCGCTCACTCCCTGTGCGGCGAGTGTGAATATGAGTGCCAGAACTGTTATCAGGCTCAGTGTGCGTTTAACGATTTTCGCTTTCATCAAAATTCCTCCTATATTATTACATATAAAAGCTTATCGTATCAATCAAAAGGTAAAATTACGTATTATAAAAATACCGTCGACTTTCAATTTTTTAAAAAGACGGTTTTATACATTTTTTAGCATTGTTACAAAAATGTCAAACTCCTGTGACAAAAATGACAAGGTTCATAAAAGGAAATATTTTCGGACTGCAAAATTTCGTTTATGAGCGAATAAAAACCGACGCTCCGGCGATACTAATCGCAAAAGGAGTGAGAAAAATGATCGACAGAATATCGCTTATTTTAGTAATAATCGGCGCGCTCAACTGGGGCAGCATAGGCCTGTTCAAATTCGATATCGTCGCGTGGATATGCGGCGGCCAGGGATCGATAGTCGCGAGGATCATATATACGCTCGTGGCGCTCGCAGGCATCTGGTGCATCTCGCTGTTTTTCAGGGAGAATACGCTCCTTGAGACGAACGACGGAAAAACGAAGTAAACTTTTCAAAAAAGGAATTGGAAATTGCAGCGGCGGCGGAGAGTGCAAAGGCGCTTTTCGCCGTCGCTTTGTTTAACGCCGACTTATCTGATGCAATGCTAAGCGCAAAAATTTTTAAATTTTTTGATAACTTTGTAGGGAAAACAGGATTTTTTGCGTATATATTATTGAAAGGGGTGAGAACGGATGAGACTCAGCGACAGTTTTCTCGAACAGCTGCGCGCAAATACGGATATAGAGAGCGTCATTTCTCCCTATGTCAACCTGCGCCGAAGGGGCAAGAACCTTGTCGGACTCTGCCCGTTCCACAACGAAAAGACTCCGTCATTTACTGTTTATCCCGAAAACGGTAGCTTCTATTGCTTCGGCTGCGGAGTCGGCGGCGATGTGATAACTTTCGTGCGCCGAATGGAAAATCTCGACTATATGGAGGCGGTCAAGCAGCTTGCGGACAGAGCGGGAATGGCTCTGCCGGAGGACGGCTATGACGATACCCTCGCCAAAAAGCGCACCGCCGTTTTGGCGGCGAACCGCGCGGCGGCGAAGTTCTTTCACTCGCAGCTCTTTACCGACAGAGGCAGACATGCTCTCAACTATTTCCTTGACCGCGGGCTGACTATGGAGACTATCCGTCACTTCGGCTTGGGCTTTGCTCCGGACGATTGGCGCGCGCTTAAAAATCATCTCAATGAACAGGGCTTTGACGATATTTTGCTCGAGAGCGCGAATCTCCTGCGCCGCAGCGACAAAAACGGAAAAGTATCTTATTACGACAACTTCCGCAACCGTGTGATGTTTCCGATAATCGACCCGCGCGGCAATGTCATAGCGTTCGGCGGCAGAGTGCTCGACGACTCGAAGCCGAAATACATAAACACTTCGGACACGCTCGTTTATAAAAAGAGCAACGGTGTCTTTGCATTGAATTTCGCAAAGAACGGAAACGACGGCAAGCTTATTATCGCCGAGGGCTATATGGATGTCATAGCCCTGCATCAGGCGGGCTTCACAAATGCCGTCGCCTGCCTCGGTACCGCGCTGACAAAAGAGCAGGCGAATCTGCTCTCACGCTATGCGGATGAGATAATCCTCTCATATGACGCCGATGAGGCGGGTCAGAAGGCGACCGCCCGCGCGCTCGGAATATTCGGCACCACGGGCATGGAGATAAAAGTTCTGCGTCTGACCGGCGGCAAGGATCCCGACGAGATAATCAAAAAATACGGCGCTCAGCGCTTCCGCGATATCATAAACGGCGCGGCGAACGACACTGAGTACAGACTCCTTCGGGCGCGTCAGGGGATAGACCTGTCCACCGACGACGGAAAGGTGAAATATCTTTCCGCGGCGACGGAGGTGCTCGCGGGGATACCGAGCCCCGTCGAAGTCGATGTCTATGCCTCGCGCCTTGCGAATGAGCTCGGCGTGGACAAGCTCGCTATTGAATCGCAGGTGAAATATAAGCGTGAGGGGCTCAGAAAACGCCGCATGGCTCAGCGCGAGCAGGATCAGAAGCGCCTGCTGATAAACGGACAGAACACAAAGAACCCGGAGCGCTCCCAGCATCTGCGCGCCGCAAAGGCGGAGGAGACGCTGATAGCCTCGCTCATGCGGAACCCGGATTTCTATAACAAGCTCAGGGACGAGCTGTCTGCGGATTATTTCGTCACCGCGCTCAACAGACGCATCTTTTCGGTCATTCTTTCGCGCCTTGACGAGGGCGGCAACACCGAACCGTATTTCCTCTCGTCCGAGTTCACTCCCGATGAGATGGACGAGGTCGAGCGCATATTCCGCTCTGCGGCTCAGCTGAGCAACACCGTCGAAGAGTGCGCCGACTGTATAAAAATACTCAAAGAGGAAAAAAATAAGCCGGAGAGCATAAAAGCCTCCGAACTGAGCGACGACGATTTCGCAAAGCTGTTCAGACCCGATAAACAGGATTGATATTCTGTTTTGGGTCATGACATAAAAGACCGACTCAATATGCAACATAAAGAGAAGGAGACAGAGAAGTAATGGATGGTATCGAAAAAAGACCGGCGGTGAAAGCCCTTATCGAAAAGGGTAAAGCCGCAGGCAAACTGACCACCCAGGAGATCGACACGGTAATAGTAGACATGGATCTTGATATCGAGGATCTTGATAAGCTCTATGAGTCTATCGAGGCGCAGAATATCGAGATAATCGACGACCTGTCGATGCTGGATGTGGACGATGTCAACTTCGATCTGGGCGAGACGCCCAAGTCGACCGCTGACACCGCGGGGGTCACTGATGACAAGAACATCACTATCGACGACCCCGTCAAGGTCTATCTCAAGGAGATAGGCAAGGTTCCGCTGCTCACCCCCGAGGAGGAGATCGAACTCGCCATCAGAATCGGCGACAACGACCCCGCCGCAAAGCGCAGACTGACCGAGGCGAACCTCAGGCTCGTCGTCAGCATCGCAAAGCGCTATGTCGGCAGAGGCATGCAGTTCCTCGATCTTATTCAGGAGGGCAACCTCGGACTTATCAAGGCTGTTGACAAGTTCGATTACACAAAGGGATTCAAGTTCTCAACCTATGCCACATGGTGGATAAGGCAGGCGATAACCCGCGCCATAGCCGACCAGGCGAGGACGATAAGAATCCCCGTTCACATGGTCGAGACCATAAACAAGGTCAAGAAGACCAACAGCCAGCTGCTGCACAAGAACGGCAGAGACCCCACGGCGGAGGAAATAGCCGAGGTGCTCGATATGCCCGTTGACAAGGTGCGCGAGATAATGCGCGTGGCTCAGGAGCCCGTTTCCCTTGAGACCCCCATCGGCGAGGAGGAGGACAGCCATCTCGGCGACTTCATCCCCGATGACGACGCTCCCGCCCCGGCAGACGCCGCTTCGGCTACCCTGCTCAAGGAGGAGCTTGCCCATGTGCTCAAGACCCTCACTCCCCGTGAGGAGCGAGTGCTCTCGATGCGCTTCGGACTCACCGATGGCCATCCTCACACCCTTGAGGAAGTCGGCAAAGAGTTCAACGTCACCCGTGAACGCATCCGTCAGATCGAGGCGAAGGCTCTGCGCAAGCTCCGTCACCCGACGAGAAGCAAGAAGCTCAGGGACTACGTCGAATAATAAAACAATCAAAAAAACCAGCCGCAAGCGTAAAAACTTGCGGCTGATTTTCTTTTTATCTTTTGTATTTTGCAAGCAGACCTTCGAGGTTCTTGTGGAGTATCTTCTCCCTGTCCTCGTCGCTCAACGGCAGGGACATAAATGTTTCAAGCTCATTCTTGACGTTCCACATCGGGTAGTCCGAGCCGAAGAAAATTTTGTCCGTGCCGAAGATGTGAATCATCTCCATTATCCTCTCCGGACTCATTGCATAGAAGCTGCTCGATGAGTCAACATATACTCCCGCCTCCGAGAGCTCTTTTGAGCCGTAGCCCCATTCCGACCATGCGCCGAAATGCGCCGCGATTATGTCGAGCTTCGGGAACTTTTCGAGGACTTTTATTAGCTTCGTCGGCTTTGAATATTGCGTGCGGTAGTCGCCGGTGTGGAAGAGTATCGGAAGTCTGCCCTCGAGCACTTCGTACATGCGCATTGCTTCCGGCGCGTTTATGTCGAACTCCTGAAAATCGGGGTGCAGTTTTATTCCCGAGAGCCCGAGCTCTATCGCTTCGTCAACGATTTCCGGTATCTCGTCGCCGCATCCGGGGTGGAGCGTCGCAAAGCCGATGAAGCGGTCGGGGTGCTCCGATACGCTCTTTGCAATAAATGAGTTTATCGAGCGCACCTGGTGCGGTGTCGTCGCGACCGAGTGAACAAGAAATTTGTCAACTCCCGCCTCGTCGCCGACTTTGAGAAGCATGTCGACCGTGCCGTCGAGGCTCATGTCGATGTCGTAGAAATCGCCGATGCTGCGCGCCGCCTTTCTGGCGAGCTTGTCCGGGTATATATGTGCGTGGCTGTCTATTATCATTTTTACATCTCCAGTGTGTTGAAACTTATTTTATGCGCGTCAGTTTACCCCTCACTGCGTGATAGTTTATCTCTCCGAGCGCGAATATCGGCGCGTCGCTTTTGAGAGAGTCCGAAAACACTTTCTCAAATTTCGCGCCGGGCATCGCCTCGTTTATTCTTATAACCTTTTCGCTGTCTTTGCAGTTGAGCCCGGTCATTCTGCCCGTGTGCGGGTCAAGGCGCGTGGCGATGAGCGTGTGTATCTTGTACTTTTCGCATATCGGACGCAGCAGAAATTCGGGAGACGCCGAGCAGACGACTGCGGGGAGATCGCGGTTCTCCGGGCGGAAGAACGGATATATTCTCTTTTCGTTCTTCTCCCAGAATTTTTTAACCATCTTCTCCGTGTTCACAAAGCGCAGGAAGCAGAAGAATCTGCCCTTCATCTTGTCGCCACCTATCTTCAGAAAGAAGCAGGCGAGGCAGACGAGCTGATAGGGAAGAATGACTATCAGCCACGGGTGCCTGACAAGGCAGAAGAGATAGAACACGCTCTCCGAGTCAACGGGGAAAACGGTCTTGTCAAAATCATAGAGGTCGAATTTCATTTTATAACTCCTTAAAGCTCAACTGTCAGCGTGCCGCCGTCGAGCCTGTGAACTGTCTCTTGGCCGCCGTATACAATGTGCGCCTCGCCATTGCCGGTGAGGGAATACGAGGTGAGCTTGCCGCCGCTCCAGGTCATGTCGACCTTTATGTTGCCCTTTGCAAGCAGACCGCGGACGCTGCCCTCGCTCCACTTGTCGGGGAGAGCGGGCAGAAGATAAATTTTTCCGTCAAAGCAGTCGAGCAGCATCTCGCAGACTCCGCTGACCGCGCCGAAGTTTCCGTCTATCTGGAAAGGCGGGTGCGCGTCAAAGAGATTTTCGTATGTGCCGCCGCCGTGGGAGTAGTTCATGCCGGTCGAAGCCTTGAACCTCAGCTGCTGATCGAATAGCTTCAATGCGTGGTTGCCGTCGCGCAGACGCGCCCAGAAGTTTATCTTCCAGCCGAGGCTCCAGCCCGTGCCGTCGTCGCCTCTTATTTCGAGCGAGCGTCTGCAAGCGTCCGCAAGCTCGGGCGTGCCGTCTGCTGTTATCAGATGCGCGGGGTGCAGACCGTAGAGCATTGAGCAGTGGCGGTGGTGTATCTCCGATTCTTTTTCTTCGTTGTACCACTCAAGAAGCTGACCTTTTTTGCCGATTCTGAACGGCAGCATATTTTTAAGCTTGTCTTTGAGAATTTCTGCAAACTCCTTGTCCTCGCCGAGGATATCGGAAGCCTTGATGCAGTTTTCAAACAGCTCGCGGATTATGCTCATCGTCATTGTCGTCGTCTGCGAAACGGCGCAGTTGCTGCCGTTTAGGACGAAGTTGTTCTCGGGCGAGGTCGAGGGCGCGGCGATGAGATAGCCGTCCTTGTCCTCGACGAGATAGTCGCAGTAGAATTCCGCGCTCTTTTTCATTATCGGATAGGCGGTCTCGCGCAGATATTTTTCGTCCATGGTGTATTCGTAGTGGGCAAAAATATGCTCGCAGAACCAGCCGGGCGACATCGGCCAGAATGCCCATACGGCGCATCCGCCGACGGGGGTCGTCATTCTCCAGATGTCAACATTGTGATGCGCGACAAAGCCGTGCATGCCGTACATCTCTTTTGCCGTGCGCTCGCCCGCGACGGACAGATCTCGCACCATCTCTATCAGCGGCTCGTTGACCTCCGGCATATCGCAGGGGAGAACGGGCCAGTAGTTCATCTCGGTGTTTATGTTTACAGTGTAGTTTGAGTGCCACGGCGGGCAGAGCTTCTCATTCCAGATGCCCTGAAGCGTCGATGGCTGCGAGCCGGGGCGCGACGAGGATATCGCGAGATAGCGTCCGAAGTTGAACAGCAGGGTGTAGAGAGCGATGTCATTCTTGTCTTTCTTGAAATTGCGCAGACGCTTGCCGGTCGGTATGTTGTCTTTGCCGTTCGAGCCTATGTCGAGCTCAACTCTCGAATAGAGCGCGCGGTAGTCGGCGATGTGCGCGGATTTGACCGCTTCGTAATCGAAATTCTTCGAGAGTCTCTCGATGCAGGGCTCAAGGTGCGGCTTGCCGTTTGTGAAAGCGTTGTTCTGCCAGCCGTTGAAGCTCGTCTCTGCGGTGAGATAGAGCGTGACGACCGTCGCGCCGGTTATCTCTATTCCCTTGCCGCTTATATGCTTTTTGCCGTCCGTGTCGGCTTTCACGGCGCAGGTGAAGAGCATACCGCGCTCGCTGTCGACTTTCGAATAGCTCTGCTTATCCGACTGACCGTTCGTGTTGTGCTCGCTCGGCGCTTCGCCGCTCATGACGAGCAGACCGCTCTGCGACTTGACTTTGTGATGAAGCTGGCATTTGAGGCTCGCCGTGACATCAAACTTGCCGTTTTCGCAGATGAGGCGGACTGCGATAACTTTATCGGGATGCGACGCAAACAGCTCGCGGCGCATGATGCGCTTGCCCTGCCTGTAGCTGACAGAGGCGATCGCCGTGTCAAGATCGAGCGAGCGGATGTAATCCGACTTGCGGTCGGAGCCGTCGAATGTCAGAACGAGGTCGCCCAGGGGCAGGTATGCCTGGCTCCATGTGCTCATGAAGTCAGATTCTATAATATCCTGCGACTCGCGCAGCTTTCCGTCGAGCGCGAGTGCGCGGGCTTTCTGAAAAGCTTCGAGCGAACCGGGGCGTATAGTGTTCTTCGGGTGCCCCGTCCAAAGCTCGTCGTGGTTCAAAGAGACGGTCTCTTCCTCTACTTTGCCGTATATCATGCCGCCGAGCGTTCCGTTGCCGATGGGCAGCGCCTGAGTCCAGACGGAGGCGGGCTTGTCATACCAGAGAAATGATGAATCCTTCATTTTTTAGCTCCTTATTTAAGAAGTAATAGACTAATAGATTATAAAAAAAATCGGGCTTTAAGTCAATGCTTTTAAGAAAATGCAGGAAACCCTGCATTTTTTGCTCTGCCGTCTTGCATTTTTGTGTGGCTGTATGCTAAAATCATGTTACATATGTAAACGGAATAAGGTGAATATCCAATATGACAAAACAGCTGCTTTCAAAAATAGAGGGCTGTTACTCTTCCATGTCCAAGGGACATAAGCGGATAACCGACTACATAACCGAAAACTACGACAAGGCGGCGTTCATGACCGCGGCGAAGCTCGGCGACGCGGTCGGCGTGAGCGAATCGACTGTCGTCAGATTCGCGTCCGAGCTCGGCTTTTCGGGCTATCCTCAGCTTCAGAAGACCCTGCAGGAGGTAGTCAAGAGCAGACTGACGAGCGTCCAACGCATGGAGGCGGCGGGCGGCGAGGATATGCTCGAACACGCGTTTTCTTCCGATATCGATACGATAAAGGCGACCCGCGAGAGCATTTCGCGCGAGGCGTTCAACGCGAGCGTCGAGGCGATAAACCGCGCGAAGCATATCTATGTCCTCGGCGTGCGCAGTGCGGCGTCGCTTGCAAGCTTTGCGGCGTTCTATCTCAATTTTGTCTATGACAGCGTGACCCTTATTGAACCCGCCGGAACGGGCGAGGCGTTTGACCAGGCGTTCAGAATCAACAAGGACGATGTCTGCATCGCGATAAGCTTTCCGAGATATTCAAAGCAGACGATAAATATGCTGCGCTTTATATCCGACAGGGGAGCGACGGTTATCTCCGTTACCGACAGCGAAAATTCGCCGATAGCGCAGTTCGCGACCCATCTTCTCCTCGCGCGCAGCAGCATGGTCTCGTTCGTCGATTCCCTCGTTGCTCCGCTGAGTCTTATCAACGCGCTGATAGCGGCGGCGGCGAGCGAAAAGAGCGGCGAGGTCTACAGCAATCTCAGCTCGCTCGAAAATATCTGGGACGAGTATCAGATATACCAGACCCACGAGGACGAGTAATTTTTTCAAAAAGAGGTAAATTATGCCTGAAGTGCTTGTAATAGGCGGCGGAGCGGCGGGACTTATGGCGGCCGTCACCGCAGCGAAAAACGGCGGCAAAGTCGTTCTGCTTGAACGCAACGAAAAAGTCGGCCGCAAAATAATGATAACGGGAAAGGGCAGATGCAATGTCACAAATGACTGCGCCGATCTCAACGCCCTCATCTCGGCTGTGCCGGTCAACGGCAGATTTCTTTACAGCGCGTTTTCGCGTTTTATGCCCGCAGATACAATGAATTTCTTCGAGTCTCAGCGCGTGCCGCTCAAGACCGAGCGCGGCAACCGCGTTTTCCCCGAGTCGGACAGAGCGTCCGATATAGTCGACGCGCTCTTCTTCGCGGCGAAGCACGCGGGCGTCGATATAGTGACAGGCAGGGCAAAGGAGCTCATAATCGAGTCCGGCAAAGTTCGCGGCGCGATACTTCATTCCGGCGAGCGGATATATGCCGACAGGGTGATAGTCGCCACCGGCGGCAGGTCTTATCCCCAGACAGGCTCAACCGGCGACGGATATGAACTCGCAAAACAGGCGGGGCACACCGTGACCCCGATAAAGCCGTCGCTCGTTCCGCTCGAAGCGCACGAGGGCTTCTGCTCGCGGCTTCAGGGACTGTCGCTGAGAAATGTTTCGATAACTGTTGAGGATACGGAAACCGGGAAGCACATCTATTCCGATTTTGGCGAGATGCTGTTTACTCATTTCGGCGTGTCGGGTCCGATGATACTCTCCGCGAGCTCGCATATGCGTCAGATGGAACGGGGGAGATATAAAATTGTTATCGACCTCAAGCCCGCGCTTTCGGAGCAGCAGCTCGATGCGCGCGTCCTGCGCGATTTCAGCGAGAACAACAACCGCAATTTCATAAATGCGCTCAACTTCCTGCTTCCCAAAAAGCTCGTGCCCGTCATAGTCTCTCTCTCGGGCATACCCATGGACACAAAGGTCAATTCCGTCACCCGCGAACAGCGCGCGAAGCTCGTTTATCTGCTCAAGCATTTCACTGTTACGGTAACTGACTTTCGCCCGATCGAAGAGGCGGTTGTCACCTCCGGCGGCGTAAAGACCTCGGAGATAGACCCGAAAACGATGCAGTCGAAGCTCATAGACGGTCTGTATTTTGCGGGCGAAGTTATAGATGTCGATGCCTACACGGGCGGATTCAATTTGCAGATAGCGTTCTCGACCGGACATCTTGCCGGAGAGAGTGCGGCTCAATAAAGAAAGCACGAAAGGAAAATCTCTATGTCAATAAATGTTGCAATCGACGGCCCCGCAGGAGCGGGCAAGAGCACAATATCACGCCGCGCGGCTCAGGCGCTCGGCTTTATCTATGTTGATACCGGTGCGCTTTACCGCACCGTTGGACTCAACGCACTGCGCCGCGGAGTCGACCTTGAAAACCCCGAGGCTATCGCCGAGAGCGTCAAGGGTATATCGGTTGAGCTCAAATATGAAAACGGCGAGCAGGCAGTGTTTTTAAACGCCGAGAATGTCTCGGCGTTCATCAGAACTCCCGAAGCGTCAATGGCGGCCTCGAAGGTCTCGGCGGTGCCCACAGTCCGCGAGTTCCTTTTCGGTCTCCAGCAGGATATTGCCGCCAAGAACGACTGCGTCATGGACGGGCGCGATATCGGAACCGTTGTTCTGCCCCACGCGCAGGTCAAGATATTCCTCACCGCCTCCGCCGAGGAGCGTGCGCGCCGCCGCTATAAAGAGCTCATAGAAAAGGGCGAAAAGGTCGAATACGAAAATGTGCTTGCAGAAATGAAGCAAAGGGATTATAATGATTCCAATCGGGCTATCGCTCCGCTCAGAGCCGCGCCCGACGCCATAACGGTCGATACGACGGAGCTTTCGCTCGACGAGTCGATAGAGAAAATAAAAAATGTTATTAAGGAGAATCTTTGATGGAACCGAAGATTAAAGGTAAAGCGTTTAACTACAACGATACCAGAGACAGAAAATTTTATGACGTTTTCGTTTGGATGTTTCATCCGCTCGCAAAGATTGTCTTCAAGACGCAGTATATCGGACGCGAAAACGTGCCGAAAACGGGCAGTCTTATAATTGCCTCGAACCATCGCAACTCATATGATCCCGGTCTCATTGCCGCGGCGAGAGTCCGTAAGATCCACTACATGGCGAAGCTCGAGCTGTTCAATCTCAATAAGCTCGCTTCGTGGATGCTCCGCCACCTGAATGCGTTTCCGATAAGCCGCGGAACGGGCGACCAGCGCTCGCTCAACTATGCTATCCGCCTTGTCGAAGAGGGCAAGGTTCTCGGCATATTCCCCGAGGGTACGCGCTCGAAGGATCCCGACGGCAAGATGCTGCCGCCCAAAGCAGGCATCGCGCTTATAGCCAAGGCCACCCATGCCGATGTTCTGCCCGCATGCATTTATTTTGAGGGCAAGAGCAAGTTCCGCAAGAAGATAACCGTCCGCTTCGGCGAGGTCATTCCCTATGAGGAGCTCGGACTTACGGACGAATCAAATATGAGTGAGATAAAGGACGCTTCCAGACTTGTCATGGGCAAGATAGGGGAGCTGCTTGAAAAGGGTCATGAAAAAGATTGAGGTTGCAAAAACGGCGGGCTTCTGCTTCGGGGTCAACCGCGCGGTCGAGATGACATATAAGCTCGTTGACAGCGGAAAAAAAGTCGCTACTTTCGGTCCCCTGATACATAACCCAGTCGTTATAGAAGATCTTGAGAAAAAAGGCGTTCGGGTGATAAACTCGCCCATAGAAGCGTCCGCCGATACTACCGTCGTCGTCCGCACCCACGGAGTCGGCGCGAGTGTCTATCGCAGCCTTGAGGCTACGGGCGCCGATATCTGCGACGCTACCTGCCCGTTCGTCAAGAAAATACACAGGATAGTGGGCGAGAATTCATCGCCCGATATCCCCGTGCTCATCGCCGGAGACAGCGGTCATCCCGAGGTCATCGGCATTATGGGTCACTGCCGCGGCGAGTGCTTCACTTTCCGCAACGCCGAAGAACTCCGTAAAATTTTCGAAAATCATTCGGAATATTCCGAGAAGAAAATAACGGTCGTCTCACAGACCACTTTCAGCGTAAAAGAATGGCAGGAATCCCTAAAAATAATAAAAATACTATGTACAAATGCAAATGTTTTTGATACAATATGTAATGCTACGCAGGATAGGCAGAAAGAGGCTTCCGAGCTGTCGCAGCGGGTCGATATGATGATCATCATCGGCGGCTCGCAGAGTTCCAACACGGCAAAGCTCAAGGGAGTGTGCGAAAAAAACTGCCAGACTTATCTTGTGGAGCGCGCAGCGGATGTTAAAAATATCGATTTCTCCGCCTGCGATGTTGTCGGCGTTACTGCAGGGGCATCAACCCCTGCGTGCATAATAAAGGAGGTACTTTGTAACATGTCCGAAATTCTTAACGAACAATCCAAAGAGCTTGAGGAAGGCGCAGTCGAGCGTAAGACCGATGTCGCTGAGGCGGCTGCCGGCGAG
>ULTG01033913.1_pt1 | contig 13259 bp, 10 predicted proteins | sample 1957461 | NCBI WGS metagenome assembly ULTG01 (sample SAMEA4835730, study PRJEB28245) | human gut metagenome | biome: gut microbiome; material: fecal sample | place: Denmark | collected 2008
CTACTACAGTGTGCAGACTTCCATTCTCGACCTGAAAGAGCAGATCAACCAGGTCGAAAACAGTCTCGCCCTGTTGCTTGCCGAAACTCCTCGCCGCTACGAACGCGGAAAGCTGGCAGACCAGCAGCTCCCGGAAGACGTGGCAGTCGGCGTACCGATGCAAATGTTGTCAAACCGCCCCGACGTGCGTGCAGCCGAACGTTCGCTGGAACAGGCATTTTACGTGACCAACCAGGCTCGTGCCGCTTTCTATCCTTCCATCGTACTGAGCGGAAGTGCCGGATGGACCAACTCGGCAGGGAGCATGATCGTCAATCCGGGCAAATTCTTGGCTTCGGCAGTTGGATCGCTCACACAGCCGTTGTTCAACAAAGGACAGATCATGGCCCAATACCGCATCGCCAAAGCACAGCAGGAGGAAGCAAGCCTGTCTTTCCAGCAGGCTTTGCTGAATGCCGGCAGCGAAGTCAACGACGCTTTGGTCGCCTGCCAGACAAGCAAGGCCAAGACGGTCTTGTTCGAAAAGCAAATCCAATCTCTGGAAAAGGCCTTGGAAAGTACCTCGTTACTGATGGAGCACGGTACAACCACCTATCTGGAAGTGCTGACTGCCCGCCAGTCCTTGTTGAGCGCACAGTTGTCGCAAACAGCTAACCGGTTCACCGAGATACAAAGCGTGATCAACCTTTATCAAGCTTTAGGCGGCGGTAGAGAATAAGAAAACATTTTTTATCCATAAAAGCCAAAAACCTTTTAAACCGGACCTTTTACCTATTCCATAGGACCTGTTTCAGAAAAGTATTCAAACTTCGATGAAACAGGTCCTTTTTTATCGAGCGAAAAATACGCGGAGCCATGACATTGTCTATTCATTTTTTTATACTTTTGTGGGCATAAGACAGAATATACACAACAATGAAAAGTAAAAGTTTAGTTTCTATCGATCAATGTTCCAAAGAGGACATTCTTCGTATTCTGGATAACGCCAGGAAGTTTGAAGCAAATCCGAACCGTAAGGTGCTGGAAGGCAAAGTCGCAGCGACCTTGTTCTTCGAACCCTCCACCCGTACACGCCTGAGCTTCGAGACTGCGGTAAACCGGTTGGGTGGCCGTGTGATCGGTTTCTCCGACGCTTCCACGACCAGTTCCTCCAAAGGCGAAACACTGAAAGATACCATCCTGATGGTAAGCAACTACGTCGATCTTATCATTATGCGCCACCATCTGGAAGGCGCCGCCCGTTATGCTTCGGAAGTCACGGACGTACCTATCATCAATGCCGGCGACGGAGCAAACCAGCATCCTTCCCAGACAATGCTGGACCTTTATTCCATCCAAAAGACACAAGGCAAACTGACCGATCTCAACATCACGATGGTAGGCGACCTGAAATACGGACGTACCGTACACTCTCTGATAGTGGGTATGTCTCATTTCAATCCGACATTCAACTTCATCGCACCGAACGAACTCCGTATGCCGGACGAACAGAAAAACTTCTGCGACAAACATGGTATCAAATACAACGAATATACCGAATTTACGGAAGACATCATCAACCAGACGGATATTCTGTACATGACCCGTGTACAACGCGAACGTTTCACCGATCTCGAAGAATACGAACGTGTGAAGAATGTGTATATCCTGAAGAATGACATGCTGAAAAACAGCCGTGAGAACCTGCGTATCCTGCATCCGCTGCCTCGCGTTAACGAAATCGCTTATGATGTGGATGATAATCCGAAAGCCTATTATATCCAGCAGGCACGCAACGGCCTGTTCGCCCGCCAAGCCATCATCTGTGAAGTCTTAAATATCCAAATTGACAATTGATAATTAACAAAAAGTTATGTCAGCAGAAAAGAAAAAAGAATTGCAGGTAGCCGCTTTGGAAAACGGCACTGCCATCGATCATATCCCCCCCAGCCAGTTGTTTAAAGTAGCCAAATTACTGGGACTGGAAAACATGAACAATACGATTACGATCGGAAACAATTTCCATAGCAATAAAATGGGTTGCAAAGGCGTGATCAAGATCTCCGACAAGTTCTTCTGTGACGAAGAGATCAACCGGATCGCCCTGATCGCCCCGAACGTGATCCTGAACATTATCCGCGATTACGAAGTGGTGGAGAAAAAGACCGTTACCTTACCGGACGAATTGGTTGGGCTCGTAAAATGCAACAATCCGAAATGTATTACCAATAATGAACCGATGCCGACTCGTTTTGATGTAATAGACAAAGAGAAAGGTACGATCAGATGCCATTATTGCGAACGCAAGATCAATAAAGAAGACATCATCGTTAAATAATTAACAACGGCAATTGCTATGAAACACGACTGGAAGCCCGGTACGATGATCTATCCGCTGCCTGCGGTAATGGTTAGTTGCGGTTCTGAGCCTTCAGAATACAATATTATAACTGTCGCGTGGGTGGGTACGATATGTACCAACCCGCCGATGTGTTATATATCCGTCCGTCCGGAGCGCCACTCCTATCCGATCCTCAAAAAGAACATGGAATTTGTGATTAACCTGACAACCCGCCGATTGGCTTATGCAACCGACTGGTGCGGTGTCAACTCAGGAAAAGACCATGCCAAATTCGAGGAGATGAAGTTGACGCCGGGGAAAGCCTCGGTCGTAAGTGCCCCGATCATCGAAGAATGTCCGCTCTGCATCGAATGCCGGATAAAAGAAGTGATGGCCTTAGGTAGCCATGACATGTTTATCGCCGATGTGGTGAACGTGCAGGCCGACGACCAATATCTGGACCCGGAAACAGGCGCTTTCGATATGCAGCGTGCCGACCTGCTGGCTTATTCGCATGGCAAATATTATGGATTGGGCGACTTTGTCGGTAAGTTCGGCTGGTCGGTCAGAAAGAAGAAATAGTCATGAAGAAAATTTACCTTATATTGCTGATACTTCCATTCTGCTTCCCGGCTAACGCCCAAAAGTTTATCAAGATCGAAGATAAGACATTCAACTGGGGAGGAAAAGTCGGAGTCAATGCCGCGCTTCCGATTGTCAAAGCGTTGACGATCGACAATCAGGAAATGGAAGACATACGTCTGCAATATAAGGTAGGTTACCAGGCAGCCGCGTTTGCACGGGTCAATATCGATCGTTTCTATATCCAGCCCAGCTTGGCATGGCAATATACGGAAGGTGACATACGTTTCAACATACCACAGACAGAAAGCAGCCTGCCTGACGGAACAAACACCCAAATGCCTATCGGCAAGAACCGGATTACCTATAAGTCCGCCACATTAGAAGTCCCGGTGATGGTAGGTTATTATCTGGTAAAAGAGGGTCCATACGCATTAAGCATGATGTTCGGCCCCAATATCAAATACAATTACAAAACTCACTACAGCACAGATATGACAGACAGGCCCCGCGAGTTTGAAGACGATAACACGCCTTTCGGTATCGGTATCGCCGCCGGACTGGGAGTCAGCATTTGGCGTCTGTTCCTTGACTTCAGCTATGAATTCGGCTTGAATGAAGTTGCCTCCGATTTCCGTGAGATAGGTAAGACCGAAGCCAACCAGAAAGGGACTCTCAACATTGAGAAACGAACAAACATAATGAGTTTCTCACTGGGTTTCCTGTTCTGATCCTTTCATTGTCAAACCATTTAATAAAAAAGGAGGTGTGTCGAAACTATCCTGTTCCCGCGCTTGACGCAGGATCGCATTAAAACCGGCCCTATAAAAGTCTGATTGATAAGGTCTGTCCTTTTGCGGCCCCGCATCAAGTGCGGGGACAAGGAGATTTTGACACACCGCCTTTTTTACCAAACTTCACAAACGTCAATCAAACATATGTCTGAACTTATCGAAAATCTTCTCCTTGACAGATTTCTTCGGTTGGAAATTAGGAGAATTCTCCAGGCCGTTCATGATATCCTTCTCTGATGCGGATAACGTTTCCGGAATATAAACACTTACGTTTACGAGCAGGTCTCCTGTTCCATAACTATTGATAGACGGTAGCCCTTTGTTCCGCAAACGGAGCACTTTACCCGGCTGGGTCCCCGGTTCGATCTTGACTTTTGCTTTGCCGTCGATGGTCGGTACTTCAACCGTGCCGCCCAGAGCAGCCTGGGGCACACTCAGCAACAGGTTATACAGAATATCGTTCTCGTCACGTATCAGTTCCGGATGCGGTTCTTCTTCGACCAGGATCAGCAGATCGCCGTTAATCCCCCCATGACGGGCTGCATTCCCCTTTCCACTCATGGAAAGCTGCATGCCTTCCGCCACACCGGCCGGAATATTGATCGTGATCACCTCGTCGTCACGCACGATTCCTTCACCGTTACATTCGCTACATTTCTTAGTGATAATCTTCCCTTCGCCTCCACAGGTCGGACAGGTTGTCTGTGTCTGCATCTGTCCTAAGATCGTATTGGCCACACGGGTGACAACACCGCTGCCATGACAGGTTTCACAAGTCTTGGAACTGTGATCGTCCTCCGCCCCGCTGCCGTGGCATTTCGAACAGGTCACATATTTCTTAACCTTGATCTTCTTTTCAACTCCGGTCGCGATCTCTTTCAGGTTCAACTTTACTTTCACACGCAAATCCGAACCACGATTCACCCGGCGACCGCCACGTGAACCGCCACCAAAGCCGCTGAACCCGCCAAAGCCACCGAAATGTCCGCCAAAGATGTCTCCAAACTGAGAGAAAATATCATCCATAGACATTCCTCCGCCAAAGCCACCGCCCTGCGAAGCACCTCCTACTCCGGCATGACCGAACTGATCATAACGCTGACGCTTCTGAGGATCACTCAATACGTCGTACGCTTCAGCAGCCTCCTTAAAGTTTTCTTCAGCCTGCTTATCACCCGGATTCTTGTCAGGGTGGTACTGAATCGCCTTTTTACGGTAAGCTTTCTTTATTTCTTCTACCGAGGCAGTCTTCTCGACGCCCAGCACTTCATAATAATCTCTTTTAGCCATCTTCGTATCTGTCTGTTGTTATTTGCTCATTATCCTGTCGTATTATTCGCCTACCACAACTTTAGCATGGCGAATCACCTTATCGTTCAAAGTATAACCGGTCTGCACACAATCCAGAACCTTGCCCTTCATATCGGGTTCCGGTGCAGGAATCATGGCGACTGCTTCAGACGTTTCAGCATCGAACGGTTCACCGACAGTTTCGATCGGTTTTACATTCTGATGAGACAGGTAAGACATGAATTTCGAATAGATAAGTTCCACTCCCTCCGTAACAGCCTTTATATCTTCAGCCGAACGGATATTCTGCAAAGCACGTTCGAAATCGTCGACAACAGGGAGCAGGTGAGTCAAAGCACTTTCGCCACCGTTCTTAATCAGCTCGGACTTTTCGCGCAATGTACGTTTACGGTAGTTATCGAACTCAGCCATCAAGCGCAGGTGGGAATCATTCAGTTCGTCATATTTCTTCTTAAGTTCTTCCAGCTCCTTCTGCTCCGGACCTTCATCCGTCACATTGTCAGATGCGGCATTTTCTTCTGCCGCATTTACCTGTTCATCCTGCAATTTTGTCGCGTCATCAGCACCCTGGCGTTCTTTTTTGTCAGCTGTTTCCTTCTTACTATTAAAATTCATCTTGTTCATAATCAATTATATATTTTCATTACTATCTAATTGTCAATAAGATATCAAACCTATATCACTCATGTGACCTGCCTGTCGGCACCATTCTTGTCGATATCAATCACCAATATAACATCAAATATACTGCCAACTGTTCTTATAGAACGAAAATATCTTTACCTTTGTGTAGTAAAAGATGATTTATTGTCATAGCACAAAAATATAGGATTAATAAAACAATAAGAAATTAATTATGAAGAGAGCGATTTTGTCAGTTTTACTGCTATTTGCATTTCTTACCGGTTTTGCCCAAAACCGGAATATCTGCCGATTAGGAATTACATACGATATCAGTCAAAGTGACCACTGGGGGAAAAGCAAACCGGTTATTACCAGTGTCATCCCTTATTCGCCAGCAGAACTTGCAGGTATTAAAACCAACGATCTCATTATTGCTATCGACGGCGTGCAAACAACAGATATTTCGCCCGAAGAGATCGGTGAAATGCTGAATCCCGCCGGGAAAAACGAAGTATTGCTGACGATCGGCAATTTGGCAACCCCGGCTAAGCAGGTGCTTGTCAAAAAAGAATGCAAAAAAGGGAATGCGATTACCGAAGAACAACTGGCCACCGCTTTTTCGATGTACAGCCTCGAAACGACCAGTGAAAGGGAATTTGTCTGCCCGTTCAAGACAACCGTGACAGCCGACCCTGTAGATTTCGGAAAGTTCAAGACTTTTGCCTTCTCTGCCATAGACGAGAATAACAGCAAACTGGAAACGGCCATCAACGAAAGCATCGAAAAGGAGTTGACCAAGAAAGGAATGACAGTCGACACAGACCGTCCCGACATTATAGTACAGACCTTCTATTTCTTCGATAAGAATCCGAACTATAAAGGAGCGAACAAGATCCTGGTCGAAAAAGAGCCGATCTATCGCTATAACTTCAATCACAGCAAGATGGAGACATTCCCGTTCCTGAACTCGATGTCTACAGAAGCGGAAGCGGAGTACCTGCTCCAGTTCGGTTTCCGCCTGATCGACCAACGTGACGTACCGGGCCGCATCCTGTGGGAATGCGAAGCAAACGAGCTGCTGGAAGACTCATACCGCCTGGATGAATATGCCCGTATCCATGCACCATTGATGTGCATGCAATATCCGTACGTCAAATATCAGCGTAACGTGCCGTTCAAGGTCAATCAGAAAACCTACAACTACACGGGGCTGAGTTACGATATCGACCGTATGGAACAGATCGCCGACGTCGATAAAAACTCACCTGCCTATGCAGCTGGATTACGTCCCCGTGATATTGTAGAGAAAATCAACGACCAGAAAATGAATCACACGGCAGAAGAGTTCTCCGCCGCTTACAAAGGATTTATTACCAACACGATGAAATACCGCGATCCGAAAACCCAGTTTACGGATGCCAACGGTTTCAGACGTTGTATGTTCTGGGATACATTCAAATACCCGCAGGTAGCCGATGCGATCCAGAAATCCGGCAACAAGGCTGCCTACTCATATTTATATTATTACGCCCCGTATATCAACCCATCCGGCAACAACGCCTGTACGTTCGATATCAAAAGGGGGAAAAACAAAATGGAAATCATCGTCCGCCCGACCATTCGCCGGTCTGTGACGGTCGAAGTTAAATAAAGCATTTACAAGAACGTGATATACCCGCAAAATTTCGAACAGAAAACGGGCTTCGATAAAGTCCGCCGTTTAATTTCAGAAAAATGTTTAAGCCCGCTCGGAGAAGAGCGGGTAGCAGAGATGGGGTTCTCTGCCGATTATCAAACCGTAACCCGACGTCTGGAACAGACCGACGAATTTGTCCGCATCCTGCATGGAGAAGACGAGTTTCCCGCCAGTTATTTTTTCGATGTACGCTATTCGTTGAAGCGGATACGTCCTGAAGGAACCTGGCTGGATGAAAAAGAACTATTCGACCTGAAACGTTCGCTCCAGACAATCAACGACATTATCCGTTTCTTCCGTCCTTCCTTGGAAGAGAAAGAAGAAATCAAGTATCCGGCATTGACCGCCCTTGCCGGCGATATCCTGGTATTCCCGCAACTGATCGGGAAGATCGATGCAATCCTCGATAAATTCGGACGAGTGAAAGACAATGCCTCTCCTACACTGGCACAGATACGAAAAGAGATCACGGCCACCATGAGCGGTATCTCCCGTAGCTTGCAGTCGATATTACGAGCCGCCCAATCGGAAGGTGTAGTAGATAAGGATATTACTCCCACCATGCGCGACGGGCGCCTGATGATCCCGGTCGCTCCGGCCTTCAAACGAAAGATCAAAGGAATCGTGCACGATGAATCAGCCAGTGGCAAAACCGTTTTCATCGAACCGGAAGTCGTTGTGGAGGCAAACAACCGCATCCGCGAACTGGAAGGTGACGAACGACGGGAGATCATGAAGATCCTGACGGAATTTACAAACTTCATCCGTCCGTTAGTACCCGACATCCTACAATCCTACGAGTTCCTGGCCGAGATCGATTTCATCCGTGCCAAAGCATTGTTTGCCGAGCAGGTAAACGGAATCAAGCCGGTTGTCGAGGACAAACAACAAATTGACTGGATACGCGCCGCACATCCCCTACTCTTCCTTTCGTTGCAGAAACAGAACAAGCAGATCGTCCCTTTGGATATTCTTCTGGAAGAGAAAAAGCGTCTGCTGATTATCTCCGGTCCGAATGCGGGTGGTAAATCCGTCTGCCTGAAAACGGTCGGATTGCTGCAATATATGCTGCAATGCGGTCTGTTGATCCCCGTATATGAAAGCTCGAAGACGGGATTATTCGAAAACCTGTTTATCGATATCGGAGATGAACAAAGTATCGAAAATGACCTGAGTACCTACAGTTCACACCTGACGAACATGAAGTTTTTCGTCAAGAACTGCAACAGTAAGACTTTAATCCTGATCGATGAGTTCGGTAGCGGTACGGAACCTCAGATCGGAGGTGCGATTGCCGAAGCCCTGTTGGACCGTTTCAACCGGAATCACAGCTACGGCGTTATCACGACTCACTACCAGAATTTGAAGCATTTCGCTGAAGACACGGAAGGGATCGTTAACGGCGCCATGCTCTATGACCGCCACCTGATGCAACCGCTCTTTAAGCTGTCGATCGGTAATCCGGGAAGTTCTTTCGCCGTCGAGATCGCTCGGAAGATCGGCCTGCCGGAAGATGTCATTGCGGATGCGTCCGCAAATGTCGGCTCCGACTATATCAATATGGATAAATATCTACAGGATATCGTTCGTGACAAACGCTATTGGGAAAGCAAGCGACAGAATATCCGCCAACAAGAAAAGAAGCTGGAAGATATTACCGCCCGCTACGAGCAGGATTTGGAAGCCGTAAACAAACAACGGAAAGAGATCATGCGTAACGCCAAGGAAGAGGCACAGCGTATCCTTTCCGAAGCCAACGCAAAGATCGAAAACACGATCCGCGAAATCAAAGAGGCACAGGCGGAAAAGGAACAGACCAAACTCGCCCGCAAAGCCTTGGAAGAATTCAAAGCCTCTGTGATAGCAGCCGAAGAAGAGGACGACAAGATCGCCCGCAAAATGGCAAAATTACAGGAACGCAAAGAACGTAAAAAGCAGAAACAAAACGCGCCGGCCTCCAAGCAGGTCTTTAACCGTGATGTCATAGAAGCTGGCGACAACGTCCGCCTTAAAGGACAAGTCTCTGCCGGAACCGTTATGGAAGTTCAAGGAAAGCAGGCAGTTGTAGCATTCGGCATGATCAAGAGCACAGTCAAGTTGGAACAACTGGAGAAGGTCAGCAAAGGACAAATCAAAAAAGAGATCCAGAAAAGTACTTTTGTCAGTGTCCAGACAGCAGACGATATGCATGAAAAGAAATTGAACTTCAAGCAGGAGATAGATGTTAGAGGTATGAGAGGGGACGAAGCCTTACAGGCCGTTACTTACTTTGTGGACGATGCCATACAGGTTGGTGCCACTCGCATCCGTATCCTGCACGGGACAGGGACAGGCATACTTCGGCAGCTGATACGCGATTACCTGCACACTGTTCCGGGCGTGCGCCAGTATCACGACGAACATGTACAATTCGGAGGTGCCGGCATTACGGTTGTGGAACTCGAATAAAGACAAACAGATATGAGGCGAAGAGAATATGTACATCCACATAAGCACAAGCATATTTCGAACCGGCATCTTGCCGACCGGTATTTCTATGCCGGCGAACATGATACCGTCACTCGGATCAGCCTCACACAATACAATGCCGATATCCTGCACACACGGGAGATCAAGACAAATGAAACGTCATTCAAAAAATTTGTTGACGAGAACAGCATCAATTGGTTCCAGGTTAGCGGCCTGACTGATTCGGAAGCGGTCACGCGTATCGTCAACGAATTCGGAATGCACAACCTGGATGCCAAAGACATTCTGACTCCCCAACACGTAGTCAAGATAGAAGAGTACGACAAACATATGCTTATCGTACTCAATTCTTCCTATTACGACACCAATATGGAGATCAACTCCGAACATATCAGCATCCTGATCACAGGAAATGTGGTGATCAGTTTCACGGAAAGCAACAATCCGGTCTTCGAAAACGCCTACAAAGCCATCGAATCCAACATGCTGAACATCCGCCGTAAAAACAGCGGACTGCTCCTGGCATTCCTTTTGAATACGATTATTGCCAATTTAGTGGAATCAGCATCCAAAGTGGAAGAAATGCTTGAAGATATAGAAGAAACCCTGCTCGATATCAAAAACGACCAGGGCAATATGGGGCTGCTTATCCAGCAACGCCGGAAAGAATATATGGTTATCCGCAAGAACAGCCAACCGCTGAAAGAACAATTTGCCAAACTGCTGCGCACCGAGAATGGGATCATAAGTCCCGACATCCGTCCCATCTATAACGATTTATCCGACCAGTTGCAGTTCATCATCCAGACAACCGAGAGTTGCCGGGAAATCATATCCTCCCTGGTCGATCTATACATATCCAATAACGATCTACGCATGAATGCGATCATGAAACGCCTGACAATCGTCTCCACAATCTTCATCCCACTCACATTCCTAGCCGGTATATGGGGAATGAACTTCAAGATGATGCCGGAATTGGACTGGCAATATGGATATGGCATAGCCTGGTCACTCATGCTGCTGACAGCAATCTCGACCTGGCTATACATGCGGAAAAAGGACTGGTTTTAGAGCCCGTAGTTCCGCTTAAACATATAATAGGTATTTCTGGAAACATTAAAACGTTTACAAATCTCGAAAACGGTGTCCCCACGTTCGAGCATGCTGATCACCTCTTCTCTATTCGCATCCAGGAAAGACTGTTTTGCTGCCGATCCTTTCGGACGGCCTAACGGACCTCCCGTACTCTTTTTATGATTCAAGGCCTCTTTGGTACGGGTAGACATCAAGCTGTGTTCGATCTCCGTCACCAGCTTGAACACGTTTCCCATAACCGGCAAGTTCAATGCCTGGTCCAGGATATACCGATCCCTTATACTATAGATCTGAACGCCTTTTTCCATGCACCGCCCCATAATCTCCATTACTTCCGACAAAGTTCGTCCCAAACGGGAAATATCCGACAAGACCAGACTATCGCCTTTTTGCATACGATCCAGTACCATCGCAAGATTACGTTCATCTTCCTTTTTGCCGACAGTGACATCCGTAACCCACTTATCGACGTTCATATCATGATCCGAAGCATAGCGTTTAATCTCATTTTTCTGTTCTTCCAGAAGTTCTTTGTTTGAAGTTCCTACTCTTAAATAAGCTATTACCATATTTCCAGCAACTTAATAATTAAAAAAACGTAGAACCAAAATTTATTTTTCGGTGAAGATACGAAAAGTAATTATAGCACAATAGCTAAACTTTCCATTTTATTTAAAGAAAATGTTAGTATTCCGCTCTTTGACACAATAAATTAAATCGTATGCTAAAAACTATCGGACTAAAAATGAAATAGCTAACAAATTATCCAATAACCGGGGATTTATGACCTCTTTCGCTTTTCACCCGTAACCGACACTTCTCCCCCGATATAAGTATTTTGAACATGTTTATCATTTTTTTTGCTTTCCGTTCTGCCGGACACTTCTTATATTTGCAATTACAAAGTTACAATAAAAAAGTGAAATGCGGAAAGATATAGTGATAGAATTGAGTTACAAGGGTTTTGGTTGAGTTGCCGATTATTCGTGAAGCCATTAAAAACACTGCCGATGCCAAATCAAGACGCCGCTACGTTACTTGTTCGTAACCACGCCCTAAAATGCGACAAACGGGTACGAATGGCGAAACAAGGCGTTAAGGTATAGTGAGTTATCGACAACTCACGCGAAAAATTAGGTCACGGAAAAAGATTGCGCCGTTCCTCCCCGTTTTGCGTACCAGAAAAGGGTTCTTCACCAACTAATTTTGAAACCAAAAAATTAAGGACAATGAAGAGTACATTTTCGGTTATCTATTACCTGAAACGGCAGGTAGTAAAAAAGGACAGGACAGTTCCCGTCACGGGGCGTATCACGGTGGACGGCAACCAGACGCAGTTCAGTTGCAAGCTGAGTGTCGATCCGAAGTTGTGGGACACCAAAGGAGGGCGTGTCACGGGCAGAAGCACGGCGGCACTCGAAACGAACCGTATGCTTGACAAGATGCGGGTACGCATCAACAGGCATTATCAGGAAATCATGGAGCGTGACAACTTCGTCACGGCGGAGAAGGTGAAGAACGCCTTTCTCGGACTGGAACACCGCTACCACACGCTGATGCAGGTGTTCCGCCAGCACAACGAGGACTACGAGAAACAGGTGGAGGCAGGCATGAAAGCCAAAGGTACACTGGAAAAGTACCGTATCGTTTACAAGCACCTGCAAGAGTTCCTCGACATCCGATACCATGTGAAGGACATTGCCTTGAAAGAGCTTACTCCCGCTTTCATCTCCGACTTCGAGATGTTCCTGCGCACGGACAAGCACTGCTGCACCAATACCGTCTGGCTGTACGTCTGCCCGCTACGGACGATGGTGTTCATCGCCATCAACAACGAGTGGCTGACACGCGACCCGTTCCGCGAGTATGAAATCAAAAAGGAGGAAACGACACGCAGTTTCCTTACCAAAGACGAAATTCGCCTGCTGATGGAAGGGAAACTGAAAAACGCCAAACAGGAATTGTACCGTGACCTCTACCTGTTCTGCGCGTTCACCGGGCTGTCGTTCTCGGATATGCGCAACCTCACGGAAGAGAATATCCGCACCTACTTTGACGAACACGAGTGGATAAACATCAACCGCCAGAAAACGGGCGTGGTGTCCAACATCCGCTTGCTTGACATCGCCAAGCGGATTATAGACAAATATCGGGGACTGTGCGAGGACGGCAGGATATTCCCCGTGCCGCACTACATGACCTGTCTGTACGGCATCCGTGCCGTTGCTAAAAGATGCGGCATAACCAAGCATATCACTTGGCATCAGAGCCGACATACGGCAGCCACGACGGTGTTTCTCTCCAACGGTGTACCCATAGAAACAGTCAGCTCCATGCTCGGACACAAGAGCATAAAGACGACGCA
>ULTG01045823.1_pt1 | contig 13156 bp, 8 predicted proteins | sample 1957461 | NCBI WGS metagenome assembly ULTG01 (sample SAMEA4835730, study PRJEB28245) | human gut metagenome | biome: gut microbiome; material: fecal sample | place: Denmark | collected 2008
GCGAATTGCTTTTCAAATTCCGGCATCAACAACTCTTCTGGATAGAGAGCCATTGCCATTTTAGTATTAAATTCACATCTCTCTGAAGTATTGTTCTTTACTGCAACACTGATAATTGCGGGAACTAAACGGGAATCCCCGCTTTTTGCAATGAAATTTATGGCAAAACGTTGAATCAGTTCGTAACTATCATCAACTGCAAGCTTCAGACATTCAATGAAAGCATCGTTGTCATAAGTAGAGAGTAACATCATTGCTTCCATACGGACAAGATAAGAATCACTTGTCTTGTATGTGTCCAGTAATAAAGCCGAGTAATCTTTGCCTGTATCCACTAACTGTCGGAGAGCCATAGCTTTTACAGCGGGATACAGACTTTTTAACTGCTTTTTCCAGAAGGATTCACTTCCGTCAGACAACGCCTTGTTAATATCAGACGTAGATGATGTTATCGGAGTAAAATGGAAAGTCGGATCACCAAAAAAATGCCCTTCTAAAAATGGATTATATTGTGATAAACGTCCTGCACGCATACCTAATGCCATCAAACCCACGTAACGGTCATGCCACTTGTCTTGTAATACATTAACGCTATTTCCCAATACTGCTACTGTATTTCCTTCATTGAAAATATATGCTCCGGCTATATATTGTTTTTTATGGAAAGAGCCATTAAAACATGCGTCAAGGATTACCAGACGGGCATTAGGACGATAAGTTGCGAATTCGTCAATGAATAAATCTAGCGAACGCATGAATAGTGAATCTTTGACCATCACTTTGGGTTCAAAAGTACCATCAAACCAACTCATGGGTAAATCTCCGAAACGTTTACTCAAACGTACTTTTATAGTATCTAAATCTTTCCCTTTTTCTTTGGCGTGACGTAACGATTCACGCAAATATAATTTTATATTTTCAATTTCCTCCGTTGTTGACTTTGGCAAAGGAATGCCATTCATATATTGAATTTCCACATCACCATGATGATGTAAAATTGCAATATCCAAATCTGGACGTTGCATTTCTGTCTTTAAACGATCTTTTATTGCCTTATCCCGTTTATGGTCAATATACTCTATTCCATTTTTTTGATGTTTCAACCAAGGAAAGTTTTCTAAAATACCTGCTTTCTCATCAATTCTGGCAGTAACTGATTCTGATACATATCCATTACCGCTAAAAAATAATATTTGATCTGTCACATTTCGGCTATATTTCTGTTTTATTGCTTTTTTTAGAAAAGCACGGATTTTCTCATAACGAGTTGTTCCATTTTCATCATTTGCTTTTATGCGGCCAGTATAGAGATCTGGTTGAAGATATTGTACTGATTCGGGGGCTAATGAATAATAGAAATATAATGGCTCATCTTTATCCTTATTAAGGAATGTAAACTTTAAGTCAAAGTCATCGTAGAACCGGTCACTTGGGACAGAAGAATCATGCCAACCAAAGACTTTTTGATCCATTTTAAAAGCTGATGTCAGATGTTGGGCGTCACGGATCATCGGAATTGGAATATCACCGATAAAAACTGCTCCTTCAATAGCTGCTTTGGACTGCTGATGTAAACGGATCAATTCATTCTTTATAGAATCCGGAACTCCCCATTTATCTATTACTATGATCGGAACTAATTGTTCTTTTTCTTGGATTGCCTTGGCATATAATTCGATTTCTGTCCGTACATTATCATAAGTTACCGGATCGACAACGATTGCAAAACCATTGTTGTTATCGGCCTGCATAAATCCGGCACACAACAAATAGATAAAGCTAAATAATATTTTTTTTATACTCATCACGTTTTTAATTAAAAAATAAGTCTGATGCCTGCTCGTATATTTTGACGAGAGGTTTCTTTATAAAAATGATAATCACCCATATAAGAACTGTAAGTGAATTCTGCAAAGCCTCCGATACTTGAACAGAAATTCCTGATAGTTAATGGATGCTGTAATTCTGTTTTAAATGAAGCAGTCAGATGTTCTCCAGACATATATTCAAATTGAGGTGTATTATATTTATCCTCCAACACTGTTCCCTCTATTACATTTTCGTCAGACAGGCGTTGTGCATAGGTTACGTCTCCATGTAATATTAAGGAGTATTTTTTTAAAGAGAATATTTTTTTTGCATATATTTCTCCATAAGCCATTGTGTATTTCTGCAAATACAGTTCAGGATAATGATTCACCTTTTGTGAAAACATGCCCCCCTTTATCCCTACTGTGAAATGAGGAACTTTCAAAGGCGTTATTTTATCTAATCTATATTCTAAGGACATATCATTATGCGTATTTTTATGGCAAACAGATGAGCTTATGATATCCCATATAATATTTCCATCAGAAGTAGAATGTTGTTCTTGCAGATAATAAGTTCCGTCAACCTGGTGAAAAGAAATTCTTAGCTTCAGGTTGTGTATCCATTGATCACCATAAATCATAAAACGATTGGTAAATCCATATTGGCTAGCTTTATACTTACCTCCTTTAAACTTTTCCGCACTACCGCCATCTTCTGCTTCCTCGGTACTTTTCTGATAACTTGCCTCCAAAAAATTCTGTAGTTTATCCTTTTTCCATATTAGTTGGAAATTTCCTCCTCCTAAGTTCCCACTATATTTACGTTGATAACCAATAGCAGTCTTCATAATGGGATCTCCTAATCCATGAAACAGAAATGCATAATAAGTTCCTTCTGTAGAACGTACGACTGTATATTCTGATGATTCACTCAGCCATTCCATTCTTCCGGATAATCCTATAGTAAATTGTCCTAGTTGATAGTCAACACCCGGATTTAAATAGAAACGCATCCCATCCACATTAGGGCGTGGGTCTGTCTGATTAGCTGTACTTCCTACTCGATAATCCGCACGTAAACCAATATGCAATTTCGATGTAGCCTCATAAGAAAAGCCTCCATTTAAGTGAAACTTCTCAGTGCCAAAATTACTATAAATAGAATCAGCTATAATAAATGGATTGTCTTTAGCTATAAATAAAGTACTATTCCATCGTTTATCACGTTCAGAAATATTTGAATAAGCTATTTCGCCTTCAAAAGCAACCTTTTTGAGTTTTTTGATGCCATATAAGGAAAAATTAAATGTTTTTTGTATATTGGATACATCCATCGCATGATAATCTCCATAAGCAAACTGGTAGCTAGCATTTACCTCAACCACGTCTTGTAATGCTTCCCGGGAAATTGCAGTTGGATTCTGGCTACCTTTATGTATGTTGTGGAGATACAGATAGTCTTGATATACCATTTTCTTTTTAAGCAGGGAATCTGCTTGTTGTGCCGATGTTGATAAAGACAGGAAAACAGCTAGTAATAAACAAAACCTATTTGGCATCATTTCTTTTTTTACGGTTAAAAATCAAAGAAAAGTTAAGGAAAGAGATAAAAATTAGTTTATGAGCTTGACTTTTTAACTCATAAACTAATTTTTTCAATATTTCAACAACTCATCAATAAAAACATCATTATTCATCTACTGTTGTTGGTATTATTCCCGGAGTAGGAGTGCCACCACCGATAATAAAGTCTACACTGGAATTATTAGTATCTTTGAACTTCGTCATCCCATTTTCTATTGAAGCAACCTTTCGGCGAATACTCTTGCCGGAATATGCAGCATCAGCCAAACTGCCATTGTTTGAACCATCTACCCATACCATACCCATGTCAGTTTTCGGTAACAGATGTTTAAAACGTTCATTAACTGGCGCACGTACAATTTCAATTCCGTCGATTACATATTCACTCGGTATCATTAAATGATTCTGTGTCTTTCCTGGGGCTGTCATGAAGTTGTTTTCTTCTGCAACAAAGTCTGCAACCTTTTGGTTGTTAGGCAATTTTGCCAAAATTAGAGCTTGCCCACTTGTAGAAGGCATAAATTCTATTCCAAATGTGTGAAAAGCATACTCTAAATTTGGAACACTAGGAACGTCTATATCTGTTGTAGAGTATGGACCGCAGAATATATCCCAATCTGCTCCACTCAAATTCACAGGAGAAGGAGTGTCACCATCTTCTAATTGACGAGATGAATGATCAATAGGATAAGCAGCTACAACTACACTTTTTCCTGGCTGTAAAGGATGTTCTGTCCCATTTCCAGGAAAATACATAGTATAATTTGTCATTGGATAACGATCCAGTAACTGGCCATTGTCATCTACCCAAATAGAATTGGTTGGAGTAAAGACATTTACTGGTAATCCTTCGTCTACAATACCTAAAATAACACCGTCTAGGTATTGTACTTCATCACTGTTGTTGTATATCTCATAAAATCCATCTTTAAAATAATAATCTTTCACACCGGTATAATACACTTCTTTGAAAATAAGCGTACTATTAGCTGCTGCATATCCTATCATCAATTCTACTGTCTGATCTGCAGCAACATTTACATTGTTTGCTATTCCATTCAGCTCATGGCCTTCGTACACTCCTGTCGCTCTGAAGTCATATTTTCCAGTTGGTAAAGAAAAAGAAACACTTCCATTAGCGGGGGTAGCGGTTTGTTCCTTGGAAGTTGTAAGATTTACAGCTGTCACTTCCAAATCATTAATATTAGAAAGAGTGATACCACCATCAGCTGTCAAAGAAACTGTTACAGTAAAATTCTTTGCTACTTCATCATTTGAATCTGAACATGCAGCCAAAAACAGAAGAGCCATCAAAGGCAATAAAAATAAATTTCTCTTCATACATAAAACGCTTTAATAGATTATATAATTAAAATTTAAGTTTCATTTCTGCACCAAAATACATTGGAATAGTTAATGTAGTATATCCCGTACTGGTTTCCCTTTTAGCAGTTTTTCTTATTTTCAAGAAATTATTAGCCATAAATGAAAGTTCAAGCATCTTACCAATTTCTTTTGTTAAACGAAAATTTAGAATTACAGTAGTCGGGTAGTTCTCTTTTCCAAAGTAATTACTGTGAACATATTGAGTCATCATCAAACGATATTTGTAATCGGAATTATAAGACTCATTCCATGTCGTATAAATACCATTCCGATCTATGAAGCCTACCGGGTTTACAAAATATTTTTCAACATTATTAGCTTGTGGATCCGGTGATTTATAGTAGAGAGAATTACCGGATTCATCTTCACATATACGCCGTTCACTTTGTTTCCAAATAACCTGTGCTGTAGTCGAAAATATCATTTTTAACTGCGGTATATGGGTTATAAAACGGAAGTTTGTATTGAAACGGGTATTAATGGTACCGTCCATTCCGGCAGGCATCACAGCCATGTAAGGATATTTTTCACCTGCATAAGAGGTTGATATCGTTTTGTATGATTGCGTTGTTGAGATACGTTTGATATATAACCATGCACCGTCTACTATCACGGAAGTTTTTAAAAAAGGAATCTCCCCAAAGTTGAAGTTGTATTCGACACCTTTTTTCCGAGTTTGATAACGGTTGGCCGGACGTGAATAAGTGAAAAAAGAGACATCATTAGTCACAGTTGCTTCATGTTGGGTTCCTGCTTGAGTATAATATACCATTCCATTATTATAACTAAAATCCTCAGCTTCAGCAGGAATACCATATCTTCGGAAAGGCATAATTACTGGAGCAGTAGAGAAACCAAATTCATTTTTAGATTTCTCATAGAAAAAATTCATGCTTCCCATAAATTGATGGACTTTAGCTGATAGTCCTACTTCAATTTTTCGATTTACCGTGGGTTTTAGATTTGGATTAGAGGTGTCATCGATAACTTTGGTGGTCATTACACTCAAAGCTTTGCTTGGATCATTAGCAGAAATAGAAGCAAAGCTGGTTTCGTCAAAATAGGCTTTATCAGGATAAAGATACAAAAGAGTCGGAGATTTGGAGGTGATACCAAAGCCTGTAGAAATAGTTAGATCATCAAAGATAGAATTATTTTCTTTATTCAGAATATTATACTCTAGATTAAAACGAGGGTCTACTATAAATATATTTCCTCGGTTAGCTTGTGCTCTATTTATAAACAGTTCGGTCATACGTATTCCTGCCTGTAAAGTCAATAATGAACTCTTTATGGGAATTTGGAAACGATCTTCTAAAAAAACAGAAAGTTGGCTCATGGCAGGAATCTCTTTAAAAGAACGAGTGCGAATAGATTGGTTCCCTGATACTTCTGGCGGTAATAGGGGGTTGAAGAGTAATCCTTTTCCTTTATTTACATTATAATTCCAATCAAAGCCAATTTTTAATCTGGAAAAACAATCTGCTGAAATCTGAAACAGTTTATCTGCTTTTAATTGTGCAAACACATCTACAGGTATCCCTTCTACAGAAAACGGAGAATAATAAGAGGCGCTTTGAAAACGGCTTTGGTATTCTTGTGATACATACGAATCTGATATTGGGGTCACACCCGATTGCAAAATGACATATTTATTTTGGAAATCTTTCTGACGGCTATAGCTAGTCATAAAGCTATAGCCAAGGTTGGAAATCCATGATTTGTTCAAACGCCAATTCCCCTCTAGATTAAAACGTATGCCCATATTTTCATTCTTAATTTGTTCATTTGTTTTTAACTGCGGATCTGCTTTTTCATTATTTATATTGCTATAAAAACTTATATTTACATTGAATGTTAATGGTGTAGAGTGTTTCATGAACGTATTTGAGTATCCGACATTTGCCGTTACCCTATCAAATCCTTTATATTTCATTCGGATATCATCGTATGACTGTGAATAATCTGCTGATAGATTCATTGCACCTGCCTTTTCACCTAATAGAAATCCTTTGCCTGCATAAAACATTTTTGAATAAGAGTCTAACTTGACTTTAGCCTCTAAAGGGGTTACCCCTGACTTTGTTTTAATGATTACAGCTCCTGATGTTAAGTTTCCATATTCTACAGAAGGAATCCCTCGAATTACTTCTACAGATTCTATATTATCAGGAGAAATTGTACGCAAATCAGTTCCCTGCCCGCTTGTAGATTGTGAATTAATTAAACTTGCACCTGATTTGGCTGTGGATAAAGTTTGCAAATTTGCATCATTAGATAACGGAGCACCATTTACAACAACCGCAGTACCTAACGCATTATTACTATTTGAGGAAATCTCACGGATATAAGCTTGTCCTACACTATTCAGATCGGGATTCTTTGTGACTCCACCTGGCAACAACTGCAGCAAATCATCTACACTTTTCGGTTGTAAGTGCTGGATGGCGGTTTGTGCAATAGTAGAAGTTGATCCGTTTTTGTGTTCTTGTGCGGTAACAACAACTTCGGATAAGGCTAAGCTTAATGGACGGAGTTTAAAAACTAAAGGCTTCTTATTAGAAGAATCAGCATTAATCTTACCTGTTTCTTTTTGATATCCCAAAGTCTGAATCTCATACTCATATGTTCCGGATTTATCTAATAAGATGTGAAAATTACCATCCTTGTCAGAAATAGCCCATAGCCCTTGTTTGGGGATTTGAACTGTTACAAATTCCAATGGTTCTTTACTTTCGTAATCAATAATTTTACCTTTAAATTCATATTTTTGTTTCTGGGCTGAAACATAATGAATACAGGTGAAAGAGAGGAGAATAGGCAATATCAAAAATAACTTCTTCATAATGCACGTATTTCAAGGGGAGTGTTTAACTATTCTATTGATTTTGCAAAATTATATATTAATTACATTTTAGCCAAATTTATTGGTTAAAAAACTACTTTTTATAGCAAAGATATTTAATATATGATGCTAAAATACCTTATTGATAGATATGTCTGCTGTTTTATTTTAGTATCTTCCTACTGTTTGTTCCTAAAAAAATATATAAGCTGACATTATGTTATAACTTGTTCTTTCATTTCTCAAATAAACAATTCTTTGTAATGCATTCCAATAGTGGGGAATAATGATGTAATTACCTTGTGGATACATTTAGGACGGGAGATAATGTTTATACCTGACCGAATGGGAAGGAGGCACTGGCTATAATCTGGAAATTTAATTCGGCTCTCGTCATATTTTACTGCCTGTACTGGGAGGTAAGAACAATATGTTCGAAGGATTGGAATTTGGTGCGGATATCTATATCCCTAAACCTTAGTTTAATTACAGGTATAGTAAAATTAATCCCGGTACCTGTACATCTTGAAATGTTTACTTAATATCCCGAATTCTGGTGCTCACTACCATTGGTTATTGTAGCAGTAAAGGTCGTTGAAATGGAGTGTAACACATAATTCGGATAAAAGAACCGTACTGAAAAACACTTCTGGAAAAGTGATTATTAGTTTCTTGAAGTCATGACTAATTGTTTTGCCATGAAATAATAATGTCTAGGATTTATCTAATCCGGTTCTATTTGAAAGACTTGCATGCATATCATTTATTTTTAAATAGTCCGGTAATTTGTCCATTGTGAATGATTCTGTTTTACAGTTACTTGCCGGCCCTTCCATTGTCCGGCAAGTTCTGCTGATTTTTCATTTTATGATTTCATTTTAGTTGTTTTTCACCCGGTTCATCAGTTGCCCGGATATTTCATGCAGCTCCCTGCTGCGTTCCGGTTCTTGTTCCCGTGCAAAGGCAGTGATGCCCTGTGCCAGTTTCCAGAGTGTTGCTCCTCCTGTTATACCGTCATCAGGGTTATTGTTCATCAGGAGCTTTTCCACTTCCCGCCCTTCGTTTTTTAGCAACGCGCCACGCTGTACCAGAGATTTAAGTTCCTTGTCAAAATCCACGTCTATTTCCGACGCTCCCTGAATTTCGATGGCTTTCTGCATGATCGTGTCCCTGCTGTAAAGCCCTTTTGTCAGGTCTTTAACAGCCGAGACGGTGGTCTTCGTATCCAGCTCATAGGTCCTTTGTGAGAGCGCAAGCGTATCGGGCAGGCGTCCTCCCAGATGAATCTGCCGCATGACCGATTCGCGTACCATCCCGTTCAGACAAGCTCCGTTGAGCAGGAACGAGCGCATGTCCACCGAACCGTTTCCGAAATCGGATGTGCTGAACCTTGCTCCCGCGAATATGATCACCGTCCCGTTTTTACGGGTGGGTATTTCAACCGGTGTAGGAAGAATTGTCTCGCACCATACTTTGGTGTCATTCATATATGCATCCGATACGACGGCTCCGTTATTTGCCGCTTCCCTGATGAATGCGGTGAGTATGTCCACTGAATTGAGCCGCCGGTACGAGTCTGAAAGTACACCCCGGATTTCCGTGCCTATCGCCCGAATGAGCACCCGTGTACGCCCTGTCCATCCCGAATGTTCGTTCAGGATGGTTGCGCACAACTGCTTTTGCCAGGCGTCCCCTGCGGAAAGTTCCCTGAGATATTTGGCCGGAATATTCATCTTTTCGGAAATCTGGCTGATAGCGTTCCCGTGCAGATTGAAATTTCCTTCCGGCATGTTCATCTGTACCTGTTCCTCTGCCTGGAATGTAATGACCGGATGGCGGTCCTCATTACGCAGGTTCACTCCTATGGGTGCGATGAAGTCCTGCGCGATTTTTCCCTCTTCAAGCAGGCGGGTGATTGTAGCCATGACACCCTGCTGTTTTCCTTCGATCATTTTCTGAACCTTGTTTATGACTACCTGGTTCAATCCCTGCTGCTTTTGTACCGATGCAGCGTTCGGCATTACTGTTACTTCCATAATTGCTGTATTTAAAGAGTTGATAAATAAATTGGGCATACCGACAGCATGCCTATAAATACTGTATATAACCATTCTCCAGTCCCGGACCTTCCGCCCGTTACAACTACATGAGATGCAGATGCTACTGATGATTGGATTACTCATAAGGTTCCCGGAATTACTGTTACATATTGAAAGTTGCCTGCAAGGCGGAGAGACTGTCTGCCTTGCGTTTTTTCTCACCCGTTACGGCTGTTTTATGTATGAGATAAGGGGATGCGGGCAGATTCCTGTCTGCCCGGTATTCTTCCATACTCATTCTCTCTATCGTAGGAATGCCTGTCCGGGTAAGTATCGGATTGACCTTCCAGCCGTCTACGAAATTCCCGGGATTCAGGCTGTCATGACAGATGACTTCTCCTACACATCCGTGTATGAGCATGTTGCATACAGTCATCAGGCAGCAGTTCCGGTTGATGTCTTCCCCTATGAGGTAGTTTCCCGGATTCCGTGCATGATAGGCCAGCAGCAACCTTCCGCTTCCGCATGTCGGGTCACCCATCCTCTGGTCGGTCTTTTTTTCTTCCGTTTGGGTGCACAGCACCATGAGGTCGCAGATATTTACCGGAGTGAAGAATTGCCCCTGTGACTGCTGGGCACTTCTGGAAACCAGTACCATGTATAAATCCCCGAAAGGGTCATACCAGCTTGTATCATCCTTTATCCGGCTTGCCATGAGCCGTACCCATTCGGTGACCATTTCCATGAATTTCATGTTCTGCTGCCGTTTGTATTTCCAGCTCTGCAGTGGGGGAGCACCGGGAGAAAATCCGTGGATGATATAGGTCAGTAAATCATTGAGTACATTGACAGGGTCGAGTCCGTTTGTGTAGGAGAAATCCGTTATCAGCTTTTCAAGCGGACGGACCGGGGGAGGAGTTTCGTATTTTGCCATTGTCATTTCTTTTTATAGACGGTTATTGTACGGTTATCATCGCAGGTTATTATTTTCACGGGGGACTCTCCGAGAAAGGATATGTGTATTTCGGCTTTTGTATTGTTCCATTCCTGTTCCGTGAGTAGCTTCCAGTTCATGTGGTATCCCCACAGGACGAGCGAGTTCCTGTATATTCCTGTGAAGAGTTTCCCGTGAAGTATCCTGACGAGCTTGTCCAGTTCCTCACGGGAATAGAGGGTGAATCCTTCGGACATATAGAAGAACTCGCCTTTGTTTTCCGGATCAGGCAGCCTGTTGATGAGATATTTGCTCCAGTGCCTGGTGGTATATCTGTCATATAGGGGTTCCGGCTCCGTATATTTCCATGAACGTACGAAGGCCATGAAATATACTTCTCCGTTGGCGCATTTTCCGGTATGTCCCCATGTCCTGAACTGTTTGAGCCTGCTGCCTGCCGGTTTCAGGAGGGCCTTTCCCGGATAAGTCCATATCCCTTCATGGACATTATAGCCGGTACCGGCGCCGTTCTCATAGCAGAATGGAACGCTCCCGGAAAGACAGATTTTTAAATGCCCGTTCCGTATGTCCTCGATATGTGCCGAATGGAACCAGTCGCCGTTCCGGCAGGTATACTCTATGCTGTCACCGGCTACCGGTCCGATGTTCTTTTCCCGTTCCTGCCGGATTGTTGCAATGAGACGGTTTACCTTGTCCGTGTCACTCCGGTTTACCTGATACCCGCGGTTATGGAAACCGTTGAAGCATTGCAGGCTTTCCACTGTATAAAGGTCAGTAAATTCCATAGTGTTTTCGATTTTCACGGTATACTTCGATTTGTTTGCCTAACATGTCACAGAACTTCTGTCCGTTTTCACCTTCCCCCCTGAAATAAGCGATCATGTCCCAAAGGTTCCGGTTGAAAGAGTTCATCCACTTGTCGTAATAATGGCTGCCCTGCGTCTTGCCGAAGGTTTCTTCGAAAAGACTCCGGGTCAGCCCTTCCTCCTCATGGTGGTTGTACTGCCACAGGGAGATGAGCAATAACCGGCTATAGCTGAGTTCCATAAAATATATTTTTTGATATTCCTTTTTCGGTAGCCCTTGCGCATAGGGTCTCTTCTCTGATCCGGGTTTGGGTGTATTCTTCCAGATAACCGTTTTCTATGAGTTTCCGGTAGGCTTCCCGGACATATTGACAGGCGGGGCAATCACAGTCTAATCCCTCCGGATGCTCTTTTGTCGGTATATTGATTTCTGAAGCCACCGTCATGAGATTGTCGGTAACGGTCCACGGTTTCCTTCTGAAAAGGTCGAATATCTGATAGTATATGGTTGTCTTGTGTTGTTGCCGGTAATATTCGAGCTCCTCTTCCCTGGTGAAACTGAATACAAAATCAAGCAGGGCACATTTTATAAATCTGAATCTCCTGCTCTCCCCGAGCAGCAGGGTGACCACCCCGACCAGGTGTGTGGCATCACATTGGCCGGTGATCCAGCCATAATGCGAATACAGCCTTGTATTCCCTTTTGTTATCCTGCATCCTTTTCCTCTTTTTCCCATCTCTGCCGTATATCCGCCCGCGGTGAATATCTCCGCTATTTCCGCATATAGTTTCTTTTTCTTTCTGTATTCGTTCTTTTTCCCATACACATATCCCCAGTCAAGCTCGATCTCTATCCTGTAGATCAGATTCTTTACATATTCCGGGTCTGCGTACCCGAAGGCGTGCGTTCTGCCGCTCACCGGTCCCAGTATGAATCCTTCCGGTGTGTAGAGTTCAAGTACATGCAGCAGTTCTGCCAGCAGGGAGTCCGATTCCTTGCCTTGCCACCATGCCGCCTGCCGGTCTTCTTCCGCGTATGTGGGAAGAGAATGCATAAGTTGCACATATTCGGGAGTGTCCCGTATGATTTCCATTATCCGTGATACCGCTTCCGGCTTGTTTTCCAACCGGAAGAGTGTCGTTTCCGTATCCGCGTACAGTTTGTTCTGGGTTCTTTCATCCGTAATCATGACTGATTGATTTTAGTTATACATGAGCCTGTGTGAGACAGGCATTTTTATTTCTTGTCGGGTGTGTTGTCCGTTTGCCGGGGATTGCGGCAAGGCTTGGCGGAAAAAAATACCGGAGCGTAGCGAGGATGATTTTTTTCGGTCAACCAGTCCGCAGGACCGCCTTGCGCAATCCGCCCGACAAACGGCTATCTTTGCGGCAAGAAATGAGAATGCGTAATCCGTTTTGTTATTTCCGTATTTCGCATTGGTGCTTTTCGACTTTCTGATGCAGCCGTTTTTCAGCTTTCCGCACATTCTCCTTTTTTGTTTTGAGTTTGGCGACAGCCTTCTGAAGCATTTCGTCCGTCTGTTCGTCAAAGAAGAGGTTGTTCCGCCTTTGCCATGTGACATATTCCTTTATGGTCCGTTCCATTTTTGTAACCTGCGCTTTGGCGGACGCCAGTGAAGATAGGCAGGAACCGAATGAATAGTCTTCCCCGCTATGCCTGTCATACAGGTAGTATGTATGCGTAACCTTTCCTCTGGGATACCGGCAGG
>ULTG01008485.1_pt1 | contig 13137 bp, 9 predicted proteins | sample 1957461 | NCBI WGS metagenome assembly ULTG01 (sample SAMEA4835730, study PRJEB28245) | human gut metagenome | biome: gut microbiome; material: fecal sample | place: Denmark | collected 2008
TACGCACACGAGGGCTCCCGCACGGCAAAAAACAAGCGGACTAGTGCTTGCATATCAAAGATGAAAGCGAAGTTTTTGTCGTGTGGGAAGAGGAGCACAAAGAACCAAGGCGAACAACTACAACTTGTTGTAGTTGAAGCAAAAGGAGCTTGTGTGCGACGAAAGCTCGGCGCTCCAAGGCTCGTCGCCTTGCGACTCCAATTCCGTCTTCGAAACAAATTTAACTCTCAATTTCGTCCAAAGCGAGTTTGAGTGCGTCGGTGTTCAGAATTTCAACGTCGCCGTTGTCCACCGCAAATGCAACTTTTTGATCCATAGGCAGTTTGCCCAGCACTTTGAGGTTGAAGTCCTTTGGCACCTTGTCAACCTTGTCCGATCCGAAAATCTCGATGCGTTTTCCGCAATCGGGGCATACGATGTAGCTCATGTTTTCAACCACGCCGTAGATGCGGATATTCATTTTGTTTGCCATTTTTACGGCTTTTTCAACTATCATGGACACGAGGTCTTGCGGCGAAGTGACAATGATGATGCCGTCGAGTTTTATCGATTGGAAAACCGTAAGCGGCACATCGCCCGTTCCCGGAGGCATGTCCACAAACATAAAGTCCACGTCGTCCCAAACGACGTCCGTCCAAAACTGTTTGACCATGCCGGCAATGACGGGACCGCGCCAAATAACAGGATCGGTTTCGTCGTCCAGAAGCAAATTGGAGGACACGATTTTGATACCCATATTGCTTTGACGCGGATAAATTCCATTGGCGTCACCCTCAACCGTGCCTCTTATGCCGAACGCGCGAGGAATGGACGGGCCTGTGATGTCTGCATCCAAAATAGCAACGTTTTTGCCTTCTCTTGCCTTGCCCACGGCAAGCAACGACGTAACCAACGATTTGCCTACGCCGCCCTTTCCGCTGACAATGCCGATAACTTTTTTCACGTTGGAAAGCGGATTTTGCTTTTCAAACGTAATTCTTGACGAGCAGTCCTTGGAGCAAGAACCGCAATCGTGAGTGCAATCGCTCATATATAACTCCTTGCGCAACGATGTTGCGAAAACTTTATTTACGCTTATGATGATACCACTTTCGCGCGATTATTAAAAGCCTTTTGCGACAAATTGACGGCAAAAACGAAACAACGGACTTTTCGCCGCCTTTATACCGAATAAAAACTCGTCGCTTTTGCAATAATTATCAAAAAACCAAAAGGAGACAACTATGAAACTTATCGAAAGCAAAACCTATCAAAACCTCGCCCGTGCGTACGTTGGCGAAACGCAAGCGTACGTGCGCTATCAATTTGTCGAATACGGCGCGCGCAACGAGGGCTACAACGCGCTTGCCGAAATCGTGGACAAGGTGGTGTACAACGAGTTTAACCACGCAAGACTCCTCTACACTCTCATTCAACAGGCAAGCAAAAACCAAATCGACAATATTCAAATCAACGCAGGCTATCCTTTCAAAGAAAAATGGAATCTGACGGAAAACTTTGCTCTCGCCGCAGAAGACCACGAGAGCGAAATCAAGATGTATCAATCCTTTGAAAAAACCGCGCGTTCGGAAGGCTTCGAAGACGTCGCAAACACTTTTAAAATGCTTGCCGATGTCGAAAAACAGCACAAGAAAATTTTTGACGATTTGCACAATCAGCTCAAAAACGGGACGCTCTACAAAAAGGATAAAGCAACCACATGGCGTTGTTCGGGTTGCGGATACGAAGCGTCCTCGAAAGAGGCATGGGACGAATGTCCTCTTTGCAAAGCGAAACAAGGTTTTGTAAACGTAAAAACATCCGCCATAAAATAACCGCCTCCACACATTGAAAAACGTGTGATTTCTCAACCGCAATATTAAGATGAAGAACAAGGCAAGTTACTAAACAAAAAACTGCGATATTTGGATGAAAAACAGGGAAACGCCTTTTTGCAAATCCGCCCAACGTACCAAAATGTACGTGACGGGTGAGCAAAACGGCGTTGACACGGTTATTCGCCAAATAGCGCAGTTTTATTTGTAGCCGCGCAATTCCACCTTGCCGACCTTCCCCTTAAAGTACTCGATATACTTTTCGGCGTCCGCTTTGTCGACGGGGGTGTAGCCGTGGGCAATGCAGCCATCGTTGTCGTTGTACTTTTGCATGAAATAGCGAGGCGCACCCGAAACGAGATAGGCGATTTTTTGCATATCGTCGGCGGTGTGGAACTCTTTGATTATGGTCGTGCGGAACTCGTAGTCCACTCCGCTCTCTTTCAAAAGGCGCATGCTTTCGAGGATTTTGCCCATATCCACGTTGTTGACGCCAACCGTGCGCGCATACTTTTCGGGGCTGTTTTTGACATCCATTGCAACGAAATCTACAAGTTTTTTGTCCAAAACCTCTTTGAGCACGTCGGGGCGAAGTCCGTTGGTGTCGAGCTTCGTTGCATAGCCCATATCTCTCACCTTTGCCAAAAAGTCGCATAGATCGGGTTGAAGCGTAGGCTCGCCGCCCGTCACGCAAACCGCGTCCACAAGCCCTTTTCTCTTTTGAAGATAATCAAAGACTTCGTCGCAATCTATTTGTTGCGATTTGACATTGCCCACCACAAGCGGCGCATTGTGGCAAAACGGACAGCGGAAATTGCATCCGCCGGTAAACACGGTGCATGCGATTTTGCCGTCGAAATCAACCATTGAAAATTTTTCGTATCCGCAAAGTATCATATTTATATTTTAACACGACTTCACCATTTGGCAAAGGTTTTTGCGCACTTTACAAACATACAGGCGAGTGTTATACTTTTTTTGGCGAAAACGCATGGAAAAGAAAAGCAGAAAACAATACCTTTTGGACATACTCAAACTGTTCGGCATATTTTTCAAAATAGGCTTGTTTTCCTTTGGCGGAGGATACGCCATGCTTTCGCTCATCGAAGCGGAACTCGTCAAAAAACAAAAGTGGATCACTCACGACGAATTGAGCGATATTTTCGCCATTGCCGAAAGCACGCCGGGGCCAATCGCGATAAACACCGCAACTTATATAGGCGTAAAGCGTTGCGGCATTTTTGGCGGTATCGCCGCGACAATCGGCGTCGTAATTCCCTCTCTCGTCGTAATAATCGCTCTCAGCTACGTCATCGAACTTGTCAAGGACAACATTTGGGCAGGTTACTTTTTCAAGAGCATACGAGTGGCGGTGCTGGTGCTGATTGCAAAAGCCGTGTTCACGTTCTTCAAAGACATGCGCAAAAATCTGCTGTCATACATGCTTATGATTGCGTCGTTTTTGCTTGTGCTTCTGACAAACGTAAGGGTGATTTATATCATACTTGCAACCATCGTTATAGCATGCGTTGCGGCACGCCTAAAACAGATTTACGACAAGAAAGTTTTGCACTCCGTCGGCACGCCCGAATACTACAACGAGCGCATAGGCCGCACCCTCGAAAAAGACGAATACGTGCGCGAAAACACAGTTTATCCACGCGATTTAAACGATAAAAGCGGTGATTTGCAAAATTCAATCAATATTCTCAGCCCGATTACTCCGACGAAATCCGACGAAGGAGGCGAAGAAAAATGATATATCTTCAACTCTTTTGGACATTTTTCAAGATAGGACTTTTCACCATCGGAGGCGGACAGGCAATGATCCCCATGATAAGTCAGGAGGTTGTCGAAAAAGGTTGGCTTACGCTTTACGAAGTGCAGTCTTTCATTGCAATTTCCGAGAGCACTCCGGGGCCGTTTGCCGTCAACATAGCAACCTACACGGGAGTATCGGTGCTGCAATCGGCAGGAGTAGGAGAAAGCATACTCGGCGCGATTTGCGCAACCTTCGGAGTGGTTTTGCCCTCGCTTGTCATCATCACCCTGATTGCGCTTGCCTTTTCGAATTTCATCAAAAAACCTGCCGTGCAAAGCGTGTTCGTGTACGTGCGCTCAACCGTTACGGGGCTTTTGATTGCCGTTTTCGCGGGCTTCGTTTTGTCAACGCTTTTGGGCATATCGAGCGTACTTTCGCACGAACCCGTACAATTCGACGCGATAGGCACTTGCCTTTTCGCATTGCTTTTCGGGCTGTCGCTTATCAGAATCAAAGGAAAAACTCTGCAACCTATATGGTTGATAATTATATCCGCCGTGATAGGCACGCTGTGCTACGGATTTATTCCCATTTGATTTCTGCCGTGCGCAACGTTAAATTTTCCTTAAAAAAACACACTTTTGAGCTTTTTTGAGTATTTACAATCCGACATTTTTACATTATAATATATTTATCTATTTTATTATGCGCACGTGCGTATATATTTATGGATATTCTCTTTATAGGAGTAAGTTATGAGAAAAAAAGAAAAGCCGGCACCAGTGCTCGACGAGAAAGGCAGACCGCCTCTCAAACTCGACTATCCGCAGACCTTTAAGGTCGGCTTCGCATTTGCGATCATCATGCTGTTCTGGACGGCATACGATTTTGTCGTTCCTCTCCTTTTGGAGCATGCATACGGCTTGCCGAGCTGGGCGCGCGGTATAATCATGGGACTTGACAATCTCTTGTCGCTCTTTATGCTCCCCTTGTTCGGTAAACTCAGCGACAATGCGCACGGAAAACTCGTCAAGAAATGGGGACGCCGCACTCCGTTTATCGTGATAGGCACGGTATGCGCAGTGGTACTTATGGTGTTCGTGCCCGTCGCAACGCTCAAACAACAAGCAAAGGCGCAAGACCTCACCACTCAAATCGAATCCCAACTCAACGACGATTCCTTTATGCAACCGTTGCTCGAAGAATGGTACGACAACGCGGTCGCAGGCAAAGAAGGCAGCGCAAACTATTGCGATTTGACCTATCTCGGCAACAACAAAATCACGAGAGAACAATTTGTGGCATTGCGCTACGACAGCAAGATGACGTCAAAGAAAGCGGTGCTCAATATGTTGGGCGCAACCACTTACTACTATGACGGCGAAGTCGTGGAGGATTTGAGCGCAACTTCTCCCACCGGCAAAACCTATCAGGAAATCGTTGACAGCAACGCCGCTTACAAAAAGTACGTTGCCGCCGGCATGAACAATTATATAAGCAACGAGGTCAACGAAAAATGCACAAAAGCCGCGGACGGTTCGGGTATCAAGAGCCTTGTCGTGTACATGGTTATTCTTCTTTTGGTGCTTATCGCAATGGCGACTTTCCGCTCCCCCGCAGTCGCGCTTATGCCCGACGTCACGCCCAAGCCGCTCCGCTCGCAAGCAAACGCCATCATCAACCTTTGCGGCGGTATCGGCGGTGCAATCGCGTTTTTGATTTACACGGTCGTGCTGTTCGGTCAGCGTCTTGAAAATTACGTCATAATATTCGGTTCTGTTGCGGCAGGTATGCTCTTGCTCCTTGCAGGGTTCCTCGCTCTCGTCAACGAGCGCAAGATGGTTGCAAAATGTCAGGAAATCTGCAAAGAATACGAAATCGACGACTTTGCCGACGGCGAAAATCCCGAAGCGGAAAAATTTGCGGAAGAACTTATTCACGAAGGCGACGCCGAGTACAATCTCGACAGCAAACCCGACGGAGAAGTGCAAGAACTTGTCAACGGCACTGCAAAAGAGGAAATCGCACCCGAAACTCTCGACTTTGCAAAGCAAGTTGTTGAAAACACCAAAAAGAAACCCGTTTCGCCAAAAGAATGGTGGGGCGCAAAGAACGACCTCGAAAAAGGCAGACTCAAATCGTTTGCGCTCATCCTCGCTTCGATCTTTATGTGGTTTATGGGCTATAACGCAGTGTCCTCAAACCTCTCTATTTACACCACAAAATCACTCAACCTCTCGGCGGGTGTCGCGTCGATTATCTCCGGTGTTTCAATGGGCATAAGCGCAATCGCATTTATCCCCGTCGGCTACATGGCTGCAAAAATCGGCAGAAGAAAGTCAATTATGATCGGCTTTGCAATGGCTGTCGTATCCTTTGTGCTCATCTGCTTTGCGGTGCGTCCGAGCGACAACGCGGCAATCCCCGCAGTGCTATTTGCCTTGTTCTACCTCATCGCAGGTTTCGGACTTATCATCGCAAACGTCAACACCTTCCCGATGGTCACCGAGCTTTCTACGGCTGAAACGGTGGGACAATACACAGGTTACTACTATGTCGCAACAATGTCCGCACAAGCAATCACCCCCGCAATCGGCGGCGCAATCATGGACGCAGGCGGCAACCAATATCTCTTCCTTTACAGCGCAGTGTGCATCGTCATCGCAATCGTGTTGATGCTCTTCGTCAAACACGGCGACAGCAAGCAACTCACCAAAGGCAGAAAACTCACAAAAGAGGAAAAGAAACAAATAAGGTTGGATGCGCTCGACGCAGACTAAAAAAGCGATATGCTTACGGAAGGCACGGTTTTTGCCGTGCCTTCCTTTTATATATCGCTTTTTTAGTCTTCCTAACCGCGCACCATTGCTCAAACAGCGTTGCGGTTATGGCAACCACCTCAAATGTCATTCCGAGGAGCAAAGCGACGTGGGAATCCCCTAAATAGAAACGCAAACACAGTGGCGATTGCCACTGACCGCACTTGTTCTCGCAATCTCTACCGCGCAACCACTCTTCTCTCTCAAAATAAGAGGGACAAAAACTCAAACCACAATTCCGAGCGAGTGCTTGCTTGGTGGGTGCGTGCTTTTCACGCCGATAGGCGCATTCCGCTGCGCTGGATTCCCACGCTTACGCTCGGAATGACGAGAGGGCGGGAGACCCGCCCCCGATGTGGATTCGTTATCACCGACTGTTTCGACTTTATTCAAACCGCAATTTCGATCGAGTACTTGCTTGCTGTTGTGCCGTCACAATCGGTTGGTGTTTTTACAAAAGGCACGCGGTTGCGTGCCTTTCATTATGTTTTGGCGTGGGACAATGCCACACAATAAATAGTCTATTTGTTAATTGACATCACAACTTTTCCGTTTACGCTTATCGAAAGCCACGAGCCTTGCGACTCGACTCGCAATACGCCGTCGGTGCCAACTCGCTCGAAGATAAGTTTGTCCGAGTCTTTGACAAAATGCGTTTCGCCTTGCAACAGGTCTTTGTACTTCTCTCTGATTTTGCCCAATGCGCGATAGTGTTCAATCAAATCGGTGTCCTCTCTGCCCCACGGATAAGTGCCGCGATTGAGCGGATCTTCAAAGCCTTGTTTGCCTGCTTCGTCGCCGTAGAAAACGCAAGGAACGCCGGGGAGCGTATATTGAAGCGCGCTTGCAACTTTCAACCTGCGCTTTGCAAGGTCGTACTGCTCGCAAGAGAGCGTAAAGTCCGCTCTATCCTTTTTTGAATAAGGCGGTTTTACGCCCGAAAGGACGGTTATTGCGCGAGCGGTGTCGTGGCTGTCCACAAGGTTCATAAGGACGTCGAGAGATTGCTTGGGATAGTGTTCGAGCACCGTTGTAACGTCCGCGATGAACGCGTTTTTATCGCCGTTCAGAACGTATGCCAAAATCGCCTCTTTAAAGGGATAATTCATGACGGAATCGAGCTGCTCGCCCATGAAATACGGCCGCCACTCGCTGTATGCGATTTTTACGGACGCGTCCTCCCACACCTCGCCGACGACGAGCATATCGTCGCCCTCGCTCCTTATGCGAGCGCAAAGTTTGTCGGTGAAGTCTATGGGCAACTCGTCCACAACGTCAAGACGCCAGCCTTTTACTCCCAACTTTGACCACTTGTCAACCACGCCGCCGTCACCCAAAATCAAATCGCAAAATCCTTTTGCGCTCTTGTTGACGGTGGGCACGACCGTGCTACCCCACCAGCATGCGTATTCATCGGGATAGTGCGTGAAATAATACCAGTCGTAATACGGCGATTGTTTGCTTTGGTACGCACCGAGCGTGTCGTAAGTGCCTTCCTTGTTGAAATATCTGCTGTCCGAACCGGTGTGATTAAATACGCCGTCAAGCATGATCCTTATACCTTTTTCGTTTGCCTTTCGAACAAGCTCTGCAAACTCTTCTTCGGTGCCGAAGAGCGAATCGATTTTGAGATAATCGCCCGTGTCGTAGCGGTGATTCGAGCAAGACTCGAAAATCGGGGAGAGATAAATCAAGCTCACACCGAGGGATTTGAGATAATCCAGTTTTGATACGATGCCGTTTATATTGCCGCCGAAAAAGTCGTCCGCGCGATAATCTTTGCCGTCCTCTGCGATGTCGGGACGCTCGTACCAATCGCCGTGCAACCTGCCCTTTTTTGTAAAAGGCTTGTCTCCGACCTTGCAAAATCTGTCTGCAAAAATTTGATACGTAACGCCTTGTTTTGCCCAATTCGGGGTTTTATAGTCGAATTTTGTGACGGTCAACTGCCATTCAGGCAACCAATCACCTCTTATGGCAACGCCGTCAAGCCCTCTTCCGAAAAACGCAAGTTCACCGTTTGCGAACTCGCCCTCAAAGCGATAATACCAAATACCCCACTCGGAAAGCGAAAATGCTCCGACAAAAAAGTCTTGCGTTTCGTCGCTGTGAGAATAGGGCAATTCATATCGCAGGCAATCGCCTGCAACCTCTCCTCCCTCTCCGAAAACTTGTCGCAATACGACAAAAACTCTCTTGATTTGAAGAGAGTTATCGACAGGAAAAGTTATGCGTGTTTCTTGATTTTGCACGCTTGCGCCATACGGCTTTTTGTTGAGTAGAGGATTGTACATACTCGTTGTTCTCTTATCTGTCATTCTCTTACAAGAGTGTAGGGGGAGTATTTTAATTACAATTTCCCCCTTCCTCACGTATTTTCCCTACCGCCGTTCCCCCTTAAAAGGGAACCCACGGCGTCCGCTCCGCGTGGGGACACACTCGGCACTCGCATAGATAAGTATCGTTCTCTCATCATGCCACTGCGCTTTGTGCGCCAGGCGTGGCCAACAACACGGCGCAGTCGCTTGTACTTTCCATCAAGCTCGGCGCTCCATGGCTCGCCGCCGTTGCGGCTCGAAATCTGTCTTCGAACAATTTTGCGAAAGCCGTTGCACAAATACAAGCAACGGCTCGACGCAGCTATTTGCTCATTTGTGCACTTTTTTCAGGTTCCAGATGCGAGTGGCATACTCCTCCACCGACCTATCCGCTGCGAAGAATCCCGCTTTGGCAATGTTGACAAGGGACATGCGGTTCCAGGTTTCTTTGTCGAGGTAAGTGTCGTTCACGCGACGTTGAGCAGCAGAATAGCTGTCAAAGTCGGCAAAAACCATATAGCTGTCGGGTTGACCTCCGCGCCCTGTGGTAAGCGAATCGGCAATTTCTCCGAATGAGATGTTGTTGATGCCTTGACGGAGAGTGTCGACGAGGCGTTTAATACGCGGATTGGTTTGATAATAATGAGAGGGATTGTATCCCTTTCTCCAAAGCTCTTCGACCTCGTTGGCAAGCATACCGAAAAGGAACATGTTGCCGTCGCCGACTTCTTGATGGATTTCGACGTTCGCACCGTCGAGCGTGCCGATGGTGAGCGCGCCGTTGATCATAAACTTCATATTGCCCGTGCCGCTTGCTTCTTTGCCTGCGAGAGAAATTTGCTCGCTGACTTCGGCTGCCGGCATGATGATTTCGGCAAGGGATACGCGGTAGTTTTCAAGGAACACGACTTTGAGTCTGCCCTTGACGTCGGGATCGTTGTTGACGAGATCGCCCAGCGCACAGATAAAGCGGATGATTTGCTTTGCCATATAGTATGCGCTTGCCGCTTTTGCGCCGAAAATGAACGTGCGCGGTTGGATATCGAGATTGGGATTATCTTTGATTTGCAAATACAAATCGAGAATATTGAGAGCGTTGAGAAGTTGACGCTTGTACTCGTGCAATCTCTTCACTTGCACGTCGAAGATGCTGTCGGGGTTGACCTCGACGTTGTTGTGTTCGAGGATATACTTTGCAAGGTCTTGCTTGTTTTGACGCTTGATGTCGGCAAGGCGGTCGAGAACCTGTCTGTCGCCCATATATCTTTGCAAGTCTTGCAATTTGTCTGCGTCTTTGAGCCAGCCGTCGCCGATAAGCTCGTTGATGAGGGACGCAAGGCGGGGATTTGCCTCGGCAACCCAACGTCTGTGCGTGATGCCGTTGGTAACGTTGGTAAACTTTTCGGGGTGCATGCGATAGTAATCCGCAAAAACGTCGTTTTTGAGAATATCGCTGTGCAGCGCACTGACGCCGTTTATGGTGTGCGAAGTCACAAGGCAGAGATTTGCCATTTTAACCTGCCCGTTCGAAAGGATTGCGTTGCGGTTGACAACGTCCCAGTTGTTGGGATAGAACGCCCACAACTCGCCGCAGAAACGCTGGTTGATTTCCTGCACGATTTGATAAATTCTGGGAAGCAGGCTTTGGAAAAGACTTTGCGGCCATTTTTCGAGAGCTTCCGCCATAACCGTGTGGTTGGTGTAAGAAACGACGTGCGTTGCGATGTCCCACGCTTGATCCCAGCCGTAGCCGTACTCGTCGAGAAGAAGACGCATAAGCTCGGGAATACAGAGCGTCGGGTGCGTGTCGTTGATGTGGATCGCAACTCTGTCCGCAAGGTTGTCAAGGCTCGGATTGAACTTCAAGTGACGGCGCAAAATGGATTGAATGGACGCCGAAACGAAGAAGTATTGTTGTTTAAGGCGCAACGATTTGCCTTCGATGTGGTCGTCGGCGGGATAAAGCACCTTATTGATGGACTCCGCCATAGCCTTTGCCGCACTCGCCTTGATATATTCGCCTTTGCTGAACATATCCATATCGAAATCTTGCGGAGCTTGCGACTTCCAAAGTCTTAAACGGTTGACCGCACTGGTGTTGTAGCCGGACACGTTCATATCGTACGGCACTGCGTTGACGACGGTGCAATCTCTTTGCGTGACGGTAAGCTTGCCGTCTTGCCAGTTTTGGTCCACCACACCGCCGAATCTGACCTGATAAGTTTCTTCGGGACGAGGATTGAGCCAAACGTCGCCCATTTTGAGCCAATCGTCGGGCTGTTCGAGTTGCCAACCGTCAACGATAACTTGCTTGAAAATGCCGTAATCGTAGAGAATGCAGAATCCGTTTGCGGGATAATCGCAAGACGTGAGCGAGTCCATATATGCGGCGGCAAGTCTGCCAAGACCGCCGTTACCGAGCCCCGCATCGGGCTCGAAAGCATAGATTTCGTCCATCTTCACACCGAAACTTTCAACCGCTTTCGTCACCTCGTCGGTGATACCCATGTTGAAAAGATGATTGCGAAGGGATCTCCCGAGCAAAAATTCCATGGACATATAGTAGACTTGTTTTGCGTTTTGGGCGCGGCACTCTTTTTTGAAGTTGACACGCTCGGACGTGAGCAAATCTCTGATGACCATGCAAGTTGCGCGGTAGATTTGCGCCTTGCTGGCGTCTTCGGCTTTGACGCCGAAATAACTGGTGAGCACGCCGGAAATATGATTTTCGATTTCCTTTTGCGTAATGTTGAATTTCATATCCTTTCCTTCCTTCCGCTTTCCCCCGGACGAAAGATAATTATATTTTCTTTTTTTATGCGTCGCATTGTCGTTGCGACGTAAATATTATTTTTTATCAAAGATTTTGATAGATCTCGACATATTTCTTTGCGCTGACGTCCCAACCGAAATCCGACTTCATATCGTTTCGAACAATCAAATCCCAGTTGTCCTTGTCGTTGTAGGTTGCGTATGCACGCCACACCGCGTCGAGCATATCGTATGCGTTGTAGGTCTTGAACGTGAATCCTTTGCCTTCGCCCGTTTCGGGATTGAACGCGGGCACGGTGTCTTTAAGGCCGCCCGTTTCGCGCACCACGGGCACGGAGCCGTATCTCATTGCAATGAGCTGGGACAATCCGCACGGCTCGAATTTGGACGGCATAAGGAAGATGTCGCTTGCGCCGTACAGTTTGGACGCAAGGTCGCTTGAAAACGCAAGGATTGCTCTGAACTTGTTGGGATGACGCTCCTCGACGGATTTCATCATGTTTTCGTACTTCCAATCGCCCGTGCCGAGCACAACGACTTGAACGTCCGCGCGCATAATGTCGTCAATCACGGCGCCGACAAGGTCGAGTCCCTTTTGCTCGGTGAGCCTTGTCACCATTGCGATGAGAGGACGATTTTCGTCAAAGGGCAAATTGATCATTTCGCAAATTGCCTTTTTGTTTTCCGCTTTCTTGACGGCGTAGTTTTTGACGGTATAATTTGCAAACAAGCTCTTGTCCGTCTTTGGATCGTAAAGCGTTTGATCTATGCCGTTGACAACTCCGTGAAGTTTGTATCTGCGGTTTGAAAGAATACCTTCGAGCCCGTAGGAATAGAAGGGATCGAGAATTTCTTGCGCATACGTTTCGCTGACAGTCGTAACCGCATTGGAGGATTCTATACCGCCCTTCATATAGTTGACGCAATCGCCGTTCATCACGAGCGGACGCGCCCAGTCCGGCAAACCGAGAATATCTCCGATGAGATTGTCGCCGTACTTGCCCTGGAACTCGATATTGTGAATGGTAAACACGGTTTTGATGCGTTGATATTCCTCGCTTGCGCGATAGAACACGTCGAGGAACACGGGAGTAAGAGCCGTGTGCCAATCGTTTGCGTGAATCACGTCGGGGAAGAAATCGATGAGCGGCAACACTTCGAGCACCGCTTTGGAGAAGAACGCAAAGCGTTCGCCGTCGTCAAAGTGGCCGTAAAGTCCTTTGCGCTTGAAATAATACTCGTTGTCCACAAAATAGTATGTCACACCGTCGTACGCCGCCTCGTACACTCCGCAGTATTGACGACGCCAACTCAAATCCACAAAAGTGGACGCAACGAATCTGACCGTATCGCGATACGTTTCTTTGATTTCTTCTTTGTAAAACGGGATTATCACCCTGCAATCGTGACCTTGCGCATTGAGTGCTTTTGGAAGCGCGCCCGCAACGTCGCCGAGTCCGCCCGAGCGAACGAACGGCATTGCTTCAGATGCAACAAATAATATTTTCATATTTTTCTCCTTTTTGAAGGATGTAACTTTTTTCATAGGGTTAGCGTATTATCGCACCCTGAATGAGCGAGGATTCGTCCTCTACAAGAGTTGAACGGCGCGAACTCTTAATTAGATGAACCCCCTCTTTCCGGACACGCCG
>ULTG01031044.1_pt1 | contig 13054 bp, 8 predicted proteins | sample 1957461 | NCBI WGS metagenome assembly ULTG01 (sample SAMEA4835730, study PRJEB28245) | human gut metagenome | biome: gut microbiome; material: fecal sample | place: Denmark | collected 2008
TTTTATTTCCATAGTGCTAAAAAGAACAGCAACCCATTGTTGAGAATAGGTTGCTGTAAAAATAGGTTATTCATCAGACTTCATGTATGGGAGTCAGAGGCTTTTATTCGTCCGGTCACTTATTTGTCTTCCGTACATCTTCGCCCGCAATTCCTTAATATGGTCGGAAGTGATATATTCGTCATATTCCATCATCTTGTCGATGATACCGTTCGGTGTCAGTTCGATGATGCGGTTGGCAACGGTCTGGATAAATTCGTGGTCATGAGACGAGAAGAGGATATTTCCCCTGTACGTCTTCAGGTTGTTGTTGAATGCCTGAATAGATTCCAAGTCCAGATGGTTGGTCGGAGTGTCCAGAATGAGGCAGTTGGCATTGCGCAGCTGCATACGGGCAATCATACAACGCATCTTTTCACCTCCGGAGAGTACGCTTACTTTCTTCAGCACCTCTTCGCCGGAGAAAAGCATACGGCCGAGGAAGCCTTTCATATATACCTCGTTGCCTTCTCCAAACTGGCTCAACCAGTCTACCAGATTCAGGTCGGAATTGAAGAAGTCGGTGTTATCCAGCGGCAGGTAAGCAGTGGTGATGGTTACCCCCCAGTTGAAGGTCCCTGCATCCGGTTTCATGTTTCCGTTGATAATTTCGAAGAAAGCAGTCATCGCGCGCGGATTGCGTGACAGGAATACCACCTTGTCACCTTTCTCTACATTGAAGTTCACATCGTTGAAGAGCACTACGCCTTCTTCCGTCTTCTTGCTCAATCCGGACACTTCCAGAATCTGGTTGCCCGGCTCGCGTTCGGGAGTGAAGATGATGCCCGGATACTTACGTGAAGAAGGTTTGATTTCTTCTACATTCAGTTTCTCCAACATCTTCTTACGGCTCGTTGTCTGCTTGCTCTTCGCTACGTTCGCGCTGAAACGGCGGATAAATTCTTCGAGCTCTTTCTTCTTCTCTTCAGCCTTCGCCTTCTGGTTCTGTTGCTGACGGAGAGCCAACTGGCTGGATTCGTACCAGAAACTATAGTTACCGGCAAACATATTGATTTTTCCGTAGTCGATGTCTACGGTGTGCGTACATACAGAGTCGAGGAAGTGACGGTCGTGGCTTACCACCAATACGGTATGCTCGAAGTTGGCAAGATATTCTTCCAACCAAGTCACTGTTTCCATATCCAAGTCATTGGTAGGCTCATCGAGCAAGAGGTTGTCCGGATTTCCGTACAATGCCTGCGCCAGCATGACACGCACTTTTTCCTTACCACTCAATTCACCCATCAATACGTAATGCTTATCTTCTTTCACGCCCAGTCCGCTCAACAGCATGGCTGCGTCGCTTTCCGCATTCCATCCGTCCAACTCGGCAAATTTTTCTTCCAATTCGGACACTTTCAGTCCGTCTTCGTCTGTGAAATCTTCTTTTGCATACAATTCTTCGCGTTGCTTCATGATGTCCCACAACACGGTATGACCCATCATGACGGTATCCATGACGGTATATGAGTCCCACTTGAAGTGGTCCTGGCTCAACACCGAAAGACGTTCGCCCGGTCCGAGCGCAATCGTACCTGTTGTCGGGTCCAGATCTCCGTAAATCGTACGAAGAAACGTAGATTTTCCCGCACCGTTCGCACCGATAATACCATAACAATTACCACTCGTAAACTTCAGGTTTACGTCATTAAACAACACTCTTTTACCAAACTGAACCGATACGTTCGAAACTGTAATCATCTTATTATTTACTATTTTACTAGTTACTATTTACTATTTACTATTTGAGCGTGCAAAGGTAGACATTTAAAATGAATTATGAGCTATCTGATATGTGCCAATCTGACATAAAAGTGTTACCTTTGCTGCGTTTTTTGGCAAAACGGCCAACTTGGCAAAGTTTTTGCAGACAAAATCTGTGACATCCGGTCAGTCCGGTATGTTTATAAGCGGTATCTTGCATAGATAACGTGTGTTTCTAAATAGTAAATAGTAAATAATAAAATAGTAAATACCAAGATGGATCCGAAAGAAAAAAAAGTGAAGGAAGAGGAACTGAATGTGGAGGAAACTCAAAATCCTGCGGAAGACCAACCGCAAAACGAACAAACGGAGGAGTCTGCTCCGCTGACTCATGAAGAGGAGTTGGAAAAGGAACTGGAAAAGGCTCAAGAAGCGCTTGAAGAGCAAAAGGATAAATATCTGCGCTTGTCTGCCGAGTTCGACAATTATCGTAAACGCACTTTAAAGGAGAAGGCCGAACTGATCCTGAATGGTGGCGAGAAGAGCCTTGGCAGTATTCTTCCGGTAGTGGACGACTTTGAACGTGCCATCAAGACGATGGAAACGGCAACGGATGTCAATGCCGTAAAGGAAGGGGTGGAATTGATTTACAATAAATTTATAGCTGTCTTGGCTCAAAATGGCGTGAAAGTCATCGAGACGAAAGACCAACCGTTGGATACTGATTACCATGAAGCCATCGCGGTAATCCCCGCACCGTCGGAAGCACAGAAAGGTAAGATTCTGGATTGTGTGCAAACGGGATATACACTGAACGACAAAGTGCTCCGCCACGCCAAAGTGGTAGTAGGGGAATAAGGATTGATTACGGATTATGAATGATGAAAAACGAGGGACTTCCCGCAATAATTCATCATCCATAACCCGTAATTCGTAATTCATCATTCATAATTTTAAAAGAAGCATGGCAGAAAAAAGAGATTATTACGAAGTATTGGAGGTGACGAAGACAGCCACAGTAGAGGAAATTAAGAAAGCGTACCGTAAGAAAGCAATCCAGTATCACCCTGACAAGAATCCGGGGGATAAGGAGGCTGAAGAGAAATTTAAGGAGGCGGCCGAGGCTTACGATGTGTTGAGTAACCCGGAAAAGCGTTCGCGTTACGATCAGTTCGGTCATGCGGGAGTGAGCGGTGCGGCAGGTAATGGCGGTCCGTTCGGTGGTTTCGGTGGCGAGGGGATGTCGATGGATGACATTTTCTCTATGTTTGGCGACATCTTCGGTGGCCGCGGCGGCGGTTTCGGGGGAGGCTTCGGAGGTTTCAGCGGATTTGGTGGCGGTGGCGGTTCACAGCAACGGCGGTATCGCGGCAGTGACCTTCGTGTGAAAGTGAAGCTGACGTTGAAGGAAATCTCTACCGGAGTAGAAAAGAAGTTTAAACTCAAAAAATATGTGCCGTGTGACCAGTGTCATGGCACGGGGGCCGAAGGTGATGGCGGTTCGGAAACTTGTCCTACTTGTAAGGGTAGCGGCTCGGTGATCCGTAACCAGCAGACCATTCTGGGCACTATGCAGACTCGCGTCACTTGTTCCACTTGTGGCGGTGAGGGTAAGATTATCAAGAACAAATGTAAGAAGTGTGGTGGCGACGGAATCATTTACGGTGAAGAAGTGGTGTCGGTGAAAATCCCTGCCGGAGTGGCAGAGGGTATGCAGCTCTCTATGGGTGGCAAAGGAAATGCCGGCAAACACAACGGTGTGGCAGGCGACTTGCTGATTCTCGTAGAGGAAGAACCGCATCAGGACTTGATTCGCGACGAGAATGATTTGATTTATAATCTGTTGCTTAGTTTCCCGACTGCTGCCCTGGGTGGAGCCGTGGAAATTCCGACTATCGACGGCAAAGTGAAAGTGAAGATTGATTCGGGTACTCAACCGGGTAAAGTGCTTCGTTTGCGCGGCAAGGGATTGCCGAATGTGAACGGGTACGGAACGGGGGATTTGCTCGTCAATATCAGTATCTATGTGCCGGAAGCGCTCAATAAAGAGGAAAAGAGCACGCTCGAAAAGATGGAGGCTTCGGACAATTTCAAACCTAACACGTCGGTGAAGGAGAAGATTTTCAAGAAGTTCAAGAGTTTCTTCGACTAATTTTTTGCTATGAGTATGGGTACATAATTAGTTTATATAGTAATTTAGGCACGGATTACACGGATTTCACGGTTTTTAGTGTTGTCATTACTGAAAAACAACCGCGTTAATCCGTGAAATCCATGCCTAAAAAAGATAGAAATTTATTAGTGACAAGTACTTAACATATAAAAGTGAGCTGCAATCTTTATTTGTAGCTCACTTCTGTTTTTGGGCTTATCCTTCCTTTTTCACTCTGTTCGGTTAAATAAGTCGATAAAGAATTGTCTTTTTAAAAAAAGGGCATATATTTGTGTAGCAAATAAATAGATACTAAATATAGACTTCAAGTATGGCAGAACCTTTTAAGAATATGTATAACGAGCAATTTTTCGATCTATTTACGAAAGATTTGAAACTTGTTATCGATGATTTTGATGCTCACGGGTTTGTTTCTCAAGTTATGGATGATGAATGGGAAGGCAGGGAACTTAAACAGCGCTGCATACATATCACTACCATTCTGAAAAAGTTTTTGCCGGCAGACTACAAAGAGGCAATCGCTAAGATTCTTGAGTTGTTGGATCATGTAAAAAGTACGCGGCCTGATTTTTCGGTGATAGACGATACGAAGTTTGGATTGATGCTGGAGTATGGGGCGATTCTGGATAATTATGTCGAGCAATATGGGTTGGATGATTATGAAACGTCTGTCAAGGCGATAGAGAAAATCACGCAGTTCACAAGTTGCGAGTTTGTGACTCATCCTTTTATTATAAAATATCCGGATGAAATGATGAAGCAGATGTTGGTTTGGTCGAAACACGAGCATTGGGGAGTAAGGCGGCTTGCGTCAGAAGGTTGCCGTCCGCGTTTGCCTTGGGCGATGGCTTTGCCGAATCTGAAAAAAGATCCGACACCTATTATTCCTATTTTGGAGAATCTTAAAAATGATCCGGCAAGATTTGTACGGTTGAGTGTTGCCAATAATTTGAATGATATTGCAAAAGATAATCCGGAAATAGTCATTGATTTGGCAAAGAAATGGAAAGGTGAGTCGAAAGAGGTAGACTGGATTATAAAACACGGTTGCCGGACGCTCTTAAAGCAAGGGATTCCGGAGGTGATGGAGTTGTTTGGCTTTGATTCTATCAGAAATAATATTAGTGTGGAGGATTTTCAGATTTCAAGTCCTAAGGTTAAAGTCGGGGATTCGTTGGAGTTTGGTTTTAACTTGTTGAATCATAGCAATAAGACAATCAAAATACGGCTTGAATATGGTATTTATTACCAAAAAGCAAATGGAACGCTGACGAAGAAAGTTCATAAAATCAGTGAAAAAGAATATACCGGAAATTCTACCACACGAATAACGCGAAAGCACTCTTTCCGTGTGGTTACGACGAGAAAATTCCATCTCGGGCTTCATCAGATTGCTATAATAATCAATGGGAGTGAATTTGAAAAATATGATTTCGATTTGATTGAGTAATTCGATTGCTGCAACAAATAATATAAATCCTCGATTCTCCGGATGAAAATCGAGGATTTTTTATTTTGATTACTACTATCTTCTTCCTAATACCCCGGATTCTGTTTCAACCTCTCATTCATCACCCGTATTTTCTCCGGTATAGGAAATACAGTTGTATATCCACTTGCTTCATCCGGCAGTTGCGGACGGCTGCTGTAAGCTCTTGTAAACTTCCCGAAGCGGACTAAGTCCTGTCGTCTCCATCCTTCCCAAGCCAGTTCCAGCTGACGTTCGGCAAGGATATTCTCTAAAGTGGCAGTGCGGGGAGAAGCGTTGACACGGCTACGAATTTCATTGAGTTCTTCATCTCCGTTTGCTCCGTTCCGGACTTTCGCTTCACTTTTCATCAATAAAGCGTCTGCATAGCGGAACAATACAATGTCATTCTCCATCAACTTACCGTCTTTTGTGGCAGTCGGGTCGACTTCATACTTTTTCATGCGGGCTCCTGCGGTTTGTTCGTATGGGGTATCTGTTATATCCAGAGATACTTTCCAGGGCAGATATTCCAGTACCGTTCCATTATCCAGTTTGATTATGTTTCCTTTCAGGTCGTGGACAATTCCTGCAAAATAGCAAATATCAAAACGGGGATCTTGTTCCGCGGTTTCATAACCGAAAGTTTCAAGGGCTTCAATGGTGGCGCTGGGACCGTTCTCACCGCTTAGTCCGTAAGCCTTGGCGTGATTATAGTGGCGGGAACGGAAGAGATATTGCATCTGGTTGGTATACAGAGTTTTGTTCATCGGGATAGTGAAGACATTCTCTACAGACGGTTCGTTGAATATGGAGAAATTCGTTTCGTATTCCGGTTCCAGTTTGTAGCCCATAGTCTTGAGTTGGTCACAGTAGTAGATGACTGTTTCCCAAGCATTGAGTTCGCTGCCGTTCACTGTGAACTTTATATTTTTTCCGTCCGGGCGTTGTCCGTCCGTCCAATCATTGTCTGTATAAACTTCGGAGTTCAAAGCCAGTTTGGCCAGTAAGAAACTTACCACGGGGCGAGTGATACGGCCATAGTAAGGGCCGGACTGGTTGCTATGTGCATCGCTCAACAAAGGAGCCGCCTCTTGCAATTCCTTGACAACAAAGTCAAAGACCGTTTTCCGTTCACTTTGCACTACATCTTTCATTGCTACGGAAGAGGATTGAACTAGCGGGATGCGTCCGAACAAATCCATCAGGTAATAATAATACATAGCCCGCATGGCACGTACTTCAGCACGGTATGCCGGTAGTTCGGTAGCGGAATGAGTTTCGGCGAATTTGTCTATCCGCTCCAGTGATTTGTTACTTAACATGACGACTTTATAGAGATATTCCCATGTAGCCTGAATGGCATCATTCTCTATTCCCCAATCGTGCAGGTAAAGTCCTTGCCAAAAACCACCGTCATACCAGTCACCTCCACGGGTGGGGATAATGGCTTCGTCGGAAGTAAAGGTGTTCAGGTCGTAGACTCCCCTACCCGTTCCCTGCAATCCCTGACTATCACTATAACCGCCTACGTATGTATAAAGCGAAGCTACTGCATTGAGATATACTTCCGAGATCGTATTGTAAACGTCATCTTCGGGTAACTTATCTTTCGGATTTTCCTCCAAGAACTTATCACATGAGAATAAGCCCAGACACGCTATAAGAAGGAATACCAACACTCCCGAAGGACGTAAGTTCTTCTTTGAAAACAGTTCCGCTATCCTTGAAAGCTGTTCTTCTTTCTGCAAAAAACGACTTTTATTTTTCATATATTGTTTCATCATCTCCTCCTCCATTAAAAGTTAATACTCAATCCCAGTGTGTACGTCCGCGCCAACGGATATCCCCGTTTATCATCCACGCCTAAAGTGGAGTTCACCGTTGAACTGTTAATCATGGGTGAAAGTCCCGAATAACCGGAAATGGTTGCCAGGTTGTTGACTGTAAATGCCAGACGCAGGGAACGGACATATTTCTTCAGTTTCTGCACTTTCTCAATCGGCACGTTCCAACCCAGCGTCACATAGTCGAAGTTGACATAATCTCCCTTTTCCAACCAATAGTCGGTGGCGGTTTGATCCTTGATGTTCTGTTTCGGGGCTTTCTTCATTACGTTATAGTCGGGAAATATATTCATGTTCATATAGGTCAGGGAGGTTCCGTTGTAGATTTTATGTCCGAAAGCTCCGTTAATCTGCAAAGACAGGTCGAAACGCTTGTAGCGGAAACTGATGTTGGAGCCAAGAATCGTTTTAGGTACGGCTTGTCCTGCCACGTAGCGGTCTTCACCATCTTCAAGGCTGACACCTCCGCCATTCAGGTCGGCGATGCCATAGGTGTATCCACCGTTTCCGTCGGATTCGAGTCCTGTACTGTGGGGAAGATAGAACACGCCCAACGGTTGACCCACCATCTGATATACGATGTGGTTGTATCCTCCGTGAAAGCCGGCTCCGTCGAGGCCGGCAAGACTTTTATATTCGGGGGCAGAAAGCATTTCACCATTGTGCATACCGCTTAAAGAGAGCAGTTTGTTGCGCTGGAAAGTGATATTGGCATTGATATTCAGTTCCATATCCTTCGTCTTCAAAGGGGTGATGCCGATGGCGATTTCCGTACCCCAGTTGCGCATGGAACCGATGTTGGCAAGCAAGGTGTTATAGGTGAAAGGCGGTACGCTTACGTTGTAAAGGTAAAGCATGTCTGTGGTTCGAGAGTTGTAATAGTTGGCGGAAAGCAGCAGGCGGTTGCCGAAAAGAGCTACGTCGATACCGGTATTAAAGGTATGTTTCACTTCCCATTTCAGGTCGGGATTCGTGTTCCGCAAGTCTCCTAAAGATACGACGGCGGAGTTTCCGACGGGGACTACACCGTTCGGCTTTACAAGGTTCAATGTAGTGTATGAGTCAATCCCGCTCTGATTACCTGCCAGACCATAGCCGATACGGAATTTCAGATTGTCTACCATCGGCAAGTGCTTCATAAATTCTTCCTCACTAATCACCCATGCGGCAGATGCGGAGGGGAAAAATCCCCATTTATGGTTCGCTCCGAATTTGGAGGAAGCATCTGTACGGGCATTCAGCGTCAGCACGTAGCGGTCGGCGTATGTATAGTTGAAACGTCCCATGAAGGATGCCAGACGGGGTTGGTCGTAGTATGAATTAGTGCCTTCCCACAAGCGGAGTGCGCCTGCCTGAAGATTATTATACCCGAATTTGTCGGTGCTGAAATTGCTTACTGTCGTATAATATCCCGTGTAGGTTTCTTTTTGAAGTTCGGCAAGTGCCAGCACGTCAAAGAAATGTTTTTTCCAGTTTTTCTTATAGGTCAGCATCATGTTGCCCAACAAGGATTCTCGCTTTTTGGTTCCTTTGTAAGCCTGACCGTTCGCCCAGACGGAGGTGGGGAGGTATTGCGAATTTTCCACAATATTATAGGTATAGGCGCCGAAGAGGTTTAGTTTCAGTCCTTCCAGCAGATTGAAAGTCAGACGGGCGTGCGTGCTGATGTGCGAAGTGGCATCATCGTCCTGCACTTCCATCCATGCCAATGGATTGGTGATTTGGCTGGCGGTCGTTATTCCGTCCCAGGAATTGGTGACGGGGTCTTTATGGTTGGGATAGGTGGGGTTGAATGTGGCTGCCGAATAGAACGTTTTCTGATAATCCACCAGATTATGATTCTTCTGAATGGAACCGAACATTCCCAGCTCGCAGTTCAGGAAGCCGTCGAACATCTGCTGATTCATGTTCATATTCGAAGTGAAGTTTTTCATGTCTTCATTCAGAATCACTCCCTGACGGTCCATGAAACCGAGGGAAACACGATAGCTGGATTCACTGGAACCGCCATAAAAGGCGACGTGATGGTTTTGTTGTAGTCCTGTCTGTTCAATCTCTTTCTGAAAATCGGTGTTGTTTCCTTTATCCAGAATGGAAATGCCACGCTCCGAGGCCACACGACGGAATTCATCGCCGGACAGCATTTTCAGATTCTTGTAGACGGTGGAAACTCCGAAGCTACCGTTGTAGGCTACCTGTGTCCTGCCGCTCATTCCTTTTTTGGTGGTGACCTCAATCACACCGGAAGCTCCTCGTGAACCGTATTGTGCGGTTTCGGAAGCGTCTTTCAGAATGGTGAAGCTCTCAATATCCGTAGGGTAAATGGAGGTGAGCATACTCAAGTCGCCAAATACTCCGTCAACAATTATCAAAGGGTCGTTGCCACTGGTCAGTGAGGTGGTTCCCCGCAGGCGTACCGCATCCAAGGCTGCCGGACCGTTTGATCCGCGTTGGATGGTCAAACCCGGCACACGTCCGCGGATTGCTTCCAAAGGGTTCGTTATCTGGTCTTTATTCATCTGTGTCTCCGTAATCTTCTCTACGGAACCGGAGAGGTTTTTCAAACTTCCGGTGGCATATCCAACAGTTATCAATGAGTCTATGGGCGTGACGGGAATCTTCTGCGCCAAGGTGCTCTCGCACGGGATTACCAGAAGAAGAAGGCTGTAGAAAATGAGTCTAGCGTGTTGTACCATATTCTTAGTTTTTAAGGTAATAATACAAATATAACAATAAAAGAGGGAATCTGGTTGAGTAGATTCCCTCTTTTATTCATAAATGATATTGACAATGTCTATTTCACGATTATCTCATCCGTAAATATCCAGCCTCCGAATTCGCTTCCGGCCTGTGCCTGGTAACGTACGTATCTTCCTTTGGCTTCTCCCTGCCATGAAATATCCGTAAACCGGATGGGTGTTTCTTTGCTCACTTCAAAGTGTTGTTTTTGCAGCTCCGTGAAGTTTATTCCATCATCGGAAATGGAAATAATCACTGTCTCCGGCAGGAATACTTCCGCGCCGACCACTTGCATAAAAGCGGCGGTGACGGAATGGATAGGGGTTTCTTTTTCCATATCAATCGTCACATCGAGACGGTTGTCCGAGATAAATCCTTGCCATGAACCATCACCATAAGTCCAGTCACCACGTATGCCGTCTGTCAGGGCTGTGTTGCCTTGTGCGGGATAATGGGAGCTGTAGGGGGAGTTATAGATCACTTTTTTACCGAGTGCCAAATGGCTGACTGGTTGAAGAGATTCGGGACGGCTGCCGATTTCTTTGCTCAAATCGAAAGGATGGTATCCTTTTTTCTGTAAATCGGCCACTGCTGACAGTGCACGGGTATGGAAATCGGACCATGACTTACGTTCCGGAGCCGACCAGGCTACTTCCGCCAATGCCAGTATACGAGGGTAAATCATATATTCCACGTGTTCGGGAGTGGGGATATATTCCACCCATAGGTTGCCCTGCACACCGTAGACTAACTTTGCCTGCTCCGCAGTTAAGGAAGCGGGAACAGGATCGTAGGCATATACTTTCTTCAATGACAGGTAGCCGCCGATAGCTTCCGGCTGGGAGTATGGGGCGTCCTGATAGCTGTCCAGATAACAGTATGCACCCGGCGTCATGATGGCATGATGGCCGGAGGTGACGGCAGCGATACCACCCTCTTCTCCACGCCATGACATGACGGTTGCATTGGGCGCAATGCCTCCTTGCAAAATCTCGTCCCATCCCAAGAGACGGCGTCCGTGATTGTTGAGGAATTTTTCGATGCGGTGTATCAGATAGCTTTGCAGCTCGTCTACATTGGCCAGATGCTCGTCTTTCATTCTCTTCTGACATTTCGGACAGGTCTTCCAAGCCGATTTGCCGGCCTCATCACCTCCTACATGAATGTATTCGGAAGGGAAAAGTTCCATAACTTCCGTCAGTACATTCTCCAGAAAGGTGAAAGTTTCTTCATTGCCGACACAGAAATCGGAGTTCTTGTAAGGTTCTCCCGAACAGGATAGCTGCGGGTAGGCAGCCAGCACCTCTTCCGAATGGGAAGGCATTTCAATCTCCGGAATCACGGTGATGTAGTGCTGACGGGCGTATGCCAGTATTTCACGAATATCGTCCTGGGTGTAATAGCCTCCGGAAGCTCCGGGTTCATCGTAACGGAGGTATTTACGTCCGCCGTTCCACCATTTCTTCCAGGTGGGGTCTGTACGCCAAGCTGCAAAATCGGTCAGTAAAGGATATTTCTTAATTTCAAGCCGCCAGCCTGCCGCATCGGTCAGGTGCAGGTGCAAACGGTTGATTTTGTAATATGCCAATGCGTCTATCTGCTTCTTTATAAACTCTTTGGTAGAGAAATGGCGGGATACGTCCAGCATCAGTCCGCGGTAAGCAAAACGCGGGGTGTCTTCTATCTTGACAGAGGCTACGGAATAGCTGCCTGTGCCCGCCGGTTGCATCAGCTGTAACAGGGTTTGCATTCCATAGAATAATCCGGCTCCCGAAGTTGCCCGGATCTCAATTCGTTGAGGGGTGACGGAGAGTGTGTAGCTTTCCGGTGATGGCAATTGGGGGGTCTTGGGGGTTATCAATAAGAAAAGCATCTGCTTCCTGTCTTTCATTCTCGCTTCTTTCAATTGAACAGGCAATGCTTTCAGGTAATTCTCCCAAAGTTCCGCTTCTCCACCTTGCAGGTTTGTATAAAGTTTAGTCTTTTCTGACAGTAAAAAAGAGCCCGTCCCCTGCTCCATTTTTAATGGGACAGGTATGACGGACTGTGCCAGAATGGGATGTGCATGGAAGCACATCCCCAATATCCATAAGAAAAGACAAACTTTAGGGTATTCTTTTCTTATATTCATTAATCAATTTTGATTTCGTCTACAAATAAAAATGCGTTTTTACCTTTTCCTCCATGCCATGCCGGAAGTGATTTCTCCGGTGAAGCAATGACTCTCACGTATTGGGTGGTCACAGGATCAAAGGTTAGTTTATGCTCAACGATTCCGTCTTTGTCTGTCTCTTTCATCTCCGGGTATTCTTCGGAAGCAATCTTTTTGAAGTTCTTGCCATCATCTGAAGTTTCTACGGACAGGTTTCTGGCATCAAATACCCAGTCTCCTTTTGCTACATTGGTAGAGATTGCCACGCTTGAGATTTCAGTAGGTTGCTGGAGGTCGATAGTCATATCCATGTCATTTCCGTTGAAAGCGATCCAACGGCCTGACCTGTAGCTGCTATTTCCTTTCAGACCGTCTACCAAAGTGGAAGCTCCTTTGAACAGGTATTGTTCATTGATAGGCTGATTGGCTACAATCGGCTTCATGCTGGATTTGCTGAAATCAATCTTCTCCGTCACAGTCTTGCTTTCGCCGTTGGGACGGATGGCTTTAGCGGACAGGGTGACATTTTCCTTAATTTTCAATACTCCTTCGTAAACGGGGGAAGTGGCAGTAGGTTCTGTGCCGTCTAACGTATAGTAAATAGGAGCACCGTCGATGGTAGACAGGGTAACGTCCATTGTTCCTTCTGCCGGATTCGGGTCAAACTCGGCTTGTACGTCAAATACGTGTTTAGCGTAATTGTATCCTTCTGCATCGTACCACTTAATCAGTTGTGGAAGACGGGACAGGAAGTCGGCATAGTTTTTCTTTTCGGGGCTGGACCACTGAATTTCACACAAAGCAGCCCAACGAGGCAATACCATGTATTGTGCATGTGGGAAAGTAGCGATGTATTCTGTCCAGAGGTTGGCTTGCACTCCCTTGATGTATTTCTGTTCTTCGGGAGTAAGAGAAGCCGGCATCGGCTCCCC
>ULTG01043976.1_pt1 | contig 13040 bp, 9 predicted proteins | sample 1957461 | NCBI WGS metagenome assembly ULTG01 (sample SAMEA4835730, study PRJEB28245) | human gut metagenome | biome: gut microbiome; material: fecal sample | place: Denmark | collected 2008
ATTGAGGACGCACGACTTGAGGGTCGAAAAAAATATTTTTTTCCGGAGGCGGAAATGTTGCCCTGAGGGCCCTGAAATGAGGGGTAAGACGTTTAATGGCATTGAAAGACAATGGATTACAAAGGCATTGGCAACCATAAAAACGCGTAAACCGCAGCCGAAATATACTTCCACGGCCGCGGTTCACGCATCATAATGTTATATATATCAATCAATTAATTGTATAAAACAATCTCTTTGAAAAATATTCTACTTATTGTAACGGATAGCAAGATAGCTTATGGCAACTTCCTTGCCCTTTCCTACAGGAGCATCATCATAACCGGTAGTAGAGCCGGCCATATTTCGGGCAGCACCAATCCTTATCCACAAATTCTCTTTGCCGAGAATTTCCAAAGGCAATGGAATGTCAAGATTCTTGAATCCTGCAAGCTGCCACCATCTCGTTCCTCCCCACTGTACTATATCAGCCATGGTGAACTCTGCGATATGATGCCAACAAGACTTTTTCAGCCAAGTGCCTTTTTGAAAAAGTTAATAGTTTTGAATAGCATAATTTTGGAGTTGTATTAGTCAATGCTTCGGTAAAAATTTTTCTCATATATTATTATGTCGGTGCTTTTCAGTTTTTTCATTTCGTCTGAAAAACGATACAAAGGTGACTGATTAAATTTTCGATTCAATTACAATTTTATACTATAATACTATAATTAACAAAATAAATTATAAATTCGTATTGTATTGTAAACAAAGGTCAAATTAATGCAATTAAACGAAGTGACGCCATATAAACATAAAATGAAAATCAAAACGTTGATTTGCTTTCTTGTAGGCTCATTGATTTTCGCGCCCGGAGCATCGGCCGACCCTGATTTTCCGAATTTGAAGTTCACTGACTATACTGTAGAAAACGGCCTTTCATACAATTCAGTTCGGAGTATCTGCCAGGACGCATCAGGCAAGATGTATTTCGGGGGCACCAACGGCATCGAAGTGTTCCATCCCGACAAGATGCCCGTCAACACCGACACGGTCAAGCCTGCATGGTACCGCAGCACAGCCACACGGATAATATTCGCAATATTGGTCCTCGGAGCATTGGCATCACTCACAAGATGGTTCCTGAAACACACCGAGACGGTAAAGGCAAAGGAAATCGCACAAATCACGAAAACCTACGAAGAAAAGGTGCAGAAAACGAAACTGGAAATGTTCGTGGATTCTTCATACAACCTGAAGTCACATGAAGAGACATTCCTTTCATCCGTACTGGCATGCATTGAGAAAAACATTGGCAATCAGGATTTTACAGTGGAGGCATTGGCAAGTCACGCATGTATAACCAGAGGCAACCTGCATCTGAAACTGAAGAATCTTACAGGCAAGACGCCTGTGGAACTGATAAAGACAATGAGGATGAAACGCGCGTGCGAATTGATGAAGGAGACCGGCCTTTCCATAGCTGACATCGCCGAGCAGACAGGATTCCAGACGCCGGGATATTTCATCACCGTGTTCAAGAATCATTTCGGCGAAACGCCGGGACATTACGCATCACGAGTAAGACAACAGTAATATTCCCGCCGAAATACGTTGGAAAACGGAAAAAACTATGTATCTTTGAAAGACATACGGACAAATGAAAAAACAAAGCATCAAGATATGAAGAAATTAACCGCTCTACTTCTGGCTGCCGCATTGGCAACCGGATCAGCATTGGCCCAGGAAAACCCGAGTTGGGTCAGAAAGAACAGCATTTCTCCGGACGGGACCAAAATAGCATTCAGCTATAAAGGCGACATCTTCGTCGTGCCGGTAACAGGCGGAAGAGCATTGCAGATTACTACCAATGAAGCTTACGATTCCGAGCCGCTCTGGACTGCTGACAGCAAGAAAATCGTATTTACCTCATACAGGGAAAAGAGCAAGGACATCTTTATCACGTCCTGCGAAGGCGGAACGCCCAAGAGACTGACATTCCATCCGGGACATGAGACCCTCAGGGCAGTCCTTCCTGACGGAAAGATTCTGTTTTCAGCCAACATCCAGCAGGATGCGGCATTCGACGGTTTCCCGGGGGAAGCGCAGTTGTATTACACCGATACCACAGGTGCAAGACCGGTGAGAGTCACTTCCCTGCCGATATCAGCATTGAGCATCAACAAGAACGGTGACATCCTCTACGAAGACTGGAAAGGCTATGAGGACCCGTTCAGAAAGCATCACACCTCAGCCGTCACCAGGGACATCTGGCTATATAAAGGCAATTCAGACAAGCTCAGCATCAACGCAGAAGGCTCTTTCAAGAAACTGAGCGACTTCGACGGTGAAGACAGGAATCCGGTATTCGCTGCAGACGGCGACACCTTCTATTACCTGAGCGAACGCGACGGAAAAGCATTGAACGTATATAAAAGTTCATTGAGCGCACCTGAAAAGTCCGTCCAGCTGACGTTCGAGACCAAAAATCCTGTAAGATACCTTTCAATAGCGGACAACGGCACATTGGCATTCTCCTACAACGGCGACCTTTACACGATGAAGGACGGCCAGAAGCCTGCGAAAGTGGACATCAAGGTATATTCCGACCAGGACGAGAGGGACGTGGAGAAATACGCATTGGCAGGCGGCGCTTCGGCAATCGCCATCGCACCTGGCCAGAAAGAGGTTGCGCTCGTACTTCGCGGAGACGTGTTCGTCACATCGGCGGACTACAAGACGACCAAGAGAATCACCAATACGGCTACCCAGGAAAGGGATCTGAGCTTCTCCTCTGACGGCAGGACCATCTACTACTCCGCTGAAAGAGACGGCAACTGGGGAATCTGGCGCACCTCACTCACGAAAAAAGAGGACAAGTATTTCACTTATGCCAATGATTTCAAGGAAGAGCTTTTCTCCGATGAAGGAGAGACCTGCTCCCAGCCGCAGGTGTCACCTGACGGCAAATATGTCGCTTACCTCAGAGACAGGACAGAACTTGTAATCAAGCCTACAAAGGGCGGAAAGACAATCTCCCTGATCAAGGGCGCGAACTACTCGTATGCAGACGGCGACGTAGCCTTCGAATGGAGTCCGGACAGCCATTATCTCCTTTCCACATATCAGGCGAACGGCGGATGGAACAATGTGGACATCGCCCTCGTAGACATTGAAACCAAGGAGATTACGAATCTCACTGAAAGCGGATACAATGATGTTTCATTCAGATGGGCTCTCGGCGGGAAAGCCATGGTCTGGCAGTCCGACAAGGACGGTTACAGAAGCCACGGCAGCTGGGGCGCGGAAGACGACATCTATATCATGTTCTTCGACGGAAAGACCATGACGGAGTTCTTCAGGGACAAGGAGGACGATGAAGTGGCGAAACTTCTGAACGGAGAAGAGAAGAAGGCCGCAAAGGAGGAGAAGAAAGAGGAAAAGAAGGACAGCGCAGCCACGAAGAAAGTCGAAAAACTCAAGCTCGACCTGGAGAACAGGGCTGACAGAATCTACAGGCTCACAAGATTTTCCGGACGTCTCGGCGACCACTATCTCACCAACGACGGCAAGAAACTCTTCTACGAGAGCAGGCTCGAAAGCAGCTACGACCTCTGCGTAAGGGACATGAAGGAAGGCAGCATCAAGGTGCTCAAGAAGGGCGTCATGGGTGCCATCATCCCATCATCTGACGGAAAATACATCTACATCGCGTCCGGATCCGGCATCAGCAAGATAGGAATTGCCGGCGGCGAGTCTACAATCAGCTATTCAGGAGACTATGAGTTCAAGCCTAAGGCTGAGAGAGAATACATCTTCGACCACATGTGGAAACAGGTGAAAGAGAAATTCTACGATCCTGGCCTTCATGGAGTGGACTGGGATTACTACAAGGAGAACTACTCGAAGTTCCTCCCTTATATCAACAACAACTTCGATTTCCAGGAGCTCCTTTCCGAAATTCTCGGTGAGCTCAACGCTTCCCACACAGGAGGACGCTACCAGTACAGAAGCGGTCTGAATATGGGAACTCTCGGAGTCCTCTACGACGAGGATTATGAAGGTGACGGTCTGAAAATCAAGGAAGTACTCCCTGACGGTGTATTGTCCATCGCTTATCCGGAACTCAAGGCAGGCGACATCATCGCAAGCATTGACGGAAATGAAATCAAAGCAGGAAAGGACTGGTACAGCCTCCTCACAGGAAAAGCAGGCAAGAAGACATCCATAACCATCAAGAAAGGCGGCAAGAAAGATGTCGAAGTGTTCGTAAAACCTGCCTTCACGGACAACGGACTCATGTACAAGCGTTGGGTAAAACAGCGCGAAGCCAAGGTTGCCGAACTGTCCGGAGGAAAGGTCGGCTATGTACACGTGGAGGGCATGAATTCACCTAGCTTCAGGGAAGTCTACTCCAAGGCACTCGGGAAATACCGCACCGCCGGCGCATTGGTGGTGGACACCAGACACAACGGCGGCGGATGGCTTCACGACGACCTCGTGACATTCCTTTCAGGCAAGGCTTACGTGGAATACAAGCCTAGAGGACAATATATCGGCACAGACCCTTACAGCAAATGGACCAAACCGTCATGCGTTCTCGTCTGCGAGGACAACTATTCAGACGCCTGCGGTTTCCCATACGCTTACCAGGCTCTCGGAATCGGCAAATTGATAGGAACTCCTGTGGCAGGAACAATGACAGCCGTATGGTGGGAGAACCAGATCAACTCATCCATCATCTTCGGAATCCCTCAGGTAGGTTCATGGTGCATAAAGGACGGATATTACAATGAAAACCATCAGGTTAACCCTGACATACTGGTTTACAACGATCCGGTTTCCATGCTCAAAGGCGAGGACAAGCAGTTGGAAGCAGCTGTCGCCGAGATGCTGAAGGAAGCAAACAAATAGATTCAATCACATTATGGAAGACAGAAAAATTGTCATTATCCCGACTTATAACGAGAAGGAGAACATAGAGAACATCATAAGAAAGGTATTCACACTGGAAGGCGAATATGATGTCCTGGTGATAGATGACGGCTCCCCCGACGGGACAGCCGCCATCGTAAAAGGACTCCAGCAGGAGTTTCCGTCAAGGCTTTTCATGATAGAGCGGAAAGGGAAACTCGGACTGGGAACGGCTTACATCACGGGATTCAGGTGGTCCATTGCCAACGGCTATGACTACACTTTCGAAATGGATGCCGATTTCTCCCACAATCCGGAAGACCTTCCGAGACTATACCAGGCATGCAAGGACGGAGCGGACCTCGCAATCGGCTCCAGATACTGCGACGGCATCAGCGTAATCAACTGGCCTATAGGACGTATCATCATGTCCTACTATGCATCGGTATATGTCAGGACCGTTCTCGGAATGAAAGTCTACGACTGCACGGCAGGATTCAAGTGCTACAGCAATAAAGTCCTGAAAGCCATCAACCTGGACGACATCCGCATGAAGGGCTACGGCTTCCAGATCGAGATGAAATACACCGCTTACAAACTTGGGTTCAAGATTACGGAAGTGCCTATCATCTTCGTGAACAGGAAAGCAGGAACATCCAAGATGAGCGGAGGAATCTTCGGGGAAGCCTTCTGGGGAGTCATGAAACTCAGGTGCAGGAAATTCAAACCGGTACAGTAAAACATGGAAAAAAGAAGACAAGTTCTTCTTTGTGGAGCGCTCATTGCAACATCTGAAAAGATCCGGCAAGGGGCGCTTCTCATTGAAGGAGAAAGGATCGGCAGGATATGGTATGCCGACGGGAATGGACTGACGGAACACAACGGAGAGGCCGTAAGCCTGGAAGCATTGGCAGGAAAACTGAAGAGCGAAAACTCAGAACTTGAAACAGTCTGCCTTGACGGCAAAGTCATCATGGCCGGAGGAATCGACGCCCACGTGCATTTCCGCGAGCCCGGCATGACCGCGAAGGCTGACATGTCGACCGAGTCGCGCGCAGCCCTGCTTGGCGGAATAACGTCGTTCATTGACATGCCGAACACCAACCCGCCGGCCACCAGCATTGACCGCATACGCGAAAAAGCCGCCCTTGCGGACGGTCGCAGCTACGCGAACTGGGGCTTCCATATCGGCGCCGACAATGAAAATCCCGACGCTATCGCGTCAATGCTGAAGGTCAATGACGAACCTCGTGAATTTGCCGCGGTAAAGGTCTTCATGGGCTCTTCCACGGGAAACATGCTTGTGGACCATGGAGAGGCGCTGGAGAAGCTGTTCAGTATCGAAAATGCCAGAATCCTGATACACAGCGAAGATGAGGCGACGATAAAGGCGAATCTGGAAAAAGCCGTGGCGGAATTCGGCGACGACATCCCGATGAAGGAGCATGAGAACATCAGAAGCCGCCAGGCATGTATCAAGAGCACTATAAAGGCACTGGAGCTGGCAATGAAACATGGGACCAAACTTCATGTACTCCATATCAGCACTGCCGAAGAAATCGAAATGATACGTGCCGCCAAGCAATACAATCCGAATATAACTGCCGAGACATCAGCGAATTATCTATGGTTCTGCGACGAGGATTACGACAGGCTCGGAAGCAGGATGAAATGCAATCCGGCCATCAAGACGGCAGATGACAGGGCGGCATTGAGAAAGGCTTTGAAAGAAGGAATCATCGACACGATAGGTTCGGACCACGCGCCCCATCTGGCCGAAGAAAAGGAACGCCCTTATCTCAGATGTCCTTCCGGAATCCCGTCAATACAGCAGGAAATAGCTGTGTTGCTGACAGTTGCGGCAGAAGAGGAAATTCCATTGACGAGAATTGCCTCAGTCATATCAGAAAATATCGCAGACATGCTGGGCATTCAGGACAGAGGACGTATAGCAGAAGGTGCATACGCCGACCTGATAATCATTGACCCGGACAAAGAATTTGTCGTGGGCGAATCCGATTGCGGCGCAGCCGGTGCGGCATACAAGTGCGGATGGACACCTTATGCGGGCGTGAAGCTGAAAGGCATGGTTACGGACGTGTATCTGAACGGGGCACCTGCAGTTCAGAACGGCAAGCCCACAGATAATATCGCAAGGGGCAAGAGACTGTTATTCAGATAGTTTCTGCTTCTTCTTGAACACATACTGCGACATCACTACACCGATGCATGAGATGAAGATACCAGTCCATTGCAGCGGTGTAAGCAGTTCCTGACCGAGCACCCAGCCCGCCAATGCGGTGAAAACAGGAATCGTGGACAGGAAAATGCTGGACTTGGCGACACCGAGGAACTTGATAGTGTATGCCCAGAGACCGAAAGCAATGCTTGAACACAATACAGACAGGCACAGAATCGGTTTCCATACTTCCCATGACATATAAAGCGTCACGTCGAAACTCTTCAGACCTGAACCGAGGAAAAGCGGGAACAGGAAAATGGAGCCTATCATAAACTGGTACATGACGATTACAAGCGGATTGTAGGTATCAGAAAGAAGCTTGGTGAAAGAAGCATGACCGACTTCGGCAAGTACCGCCACCACGAGCAGCAACAGGCCGAGCAGGAAGGCATCACCCATCCTTTCGTGGCACAATGTCACCATGACAATACCGCCAAGGCAGATCAAGATGCCCAGCATATTGAAAAATGTGAATTTTTCCTTGAATATTACGACGCCTACCGCAACGGAGAAAATCGGACTTGCTGCGATGAGGAGCGCACTGATAGTCGGCGATTCCGTGAAACGGATACCATAAGTTTCAGCCACGAAATATATGAAAGGCTCGAAAAGCGCCAGAAGAAGGAACTTTGGCAAGTCCTGCTTCTTCATCTTCAAGTTATTACCTATCAGGAGATTCACGACAAGCAGTACCAGTCCGGCAATGAAAATGCGGACGAAGACAATATACTCGACAGGAATCCCTTTGGAGAGCAAAGAATCGCTCCACAGATAGGACAACCCCCAAAGCAATATCGACAAAAGCGAAAGCGCATACACACCGGCAAGGTGTGCCTTACCTTTTACATTACCAGTACTCATCTGAAAAATCCCGATTTAAGTCTTTTTACAAAAATAACATTTTTTACTTAAATCAAGAATAATTCGTAAGGAAAATAGGTATTTTTCTTATTTTTTATGAAGAACCGCGCAAACTACCTTACAAGTCTCAACGAAATACGGCTTCTGTCCAGGTCCACGCCGATGACCTTCACCATCACATGCTGGTGGAGCTTGAGGGTCACCTTGCCGTCACGCCTCCCCATCTGGGACACGTGAATCAATCCGTTTTCATGCACTCCGACATCGACGAAGGCTCCGAAAGCCGTTATATTCGTCACGATACCAGGAATCTCCATGCCTTCCTGAAGATCCTCTATCGAATGGATATCATCCGCGAAAGAGAATTCCTGCGCAGCAGCCCTCGGGTCACGTCCCGGCTTGGCAAGTTCCTTCAAGATGTCATTGATGGTCGGAAGACCGAAATCCCCTTCCACATATTTCTCAGGATTGATTTTCTTGCACATTTCCTGATTGCCGACGAGATCGCTGGCGGAAACGCCGAGGTCTGCCGCCATCTTGTCCACGATATGATAGCATTCAGGATGGACAGCCGAATTGTCAAGCGGATTTTCAGCACCCGGAATACGCAGGAAACCGGCGCACTGCTCGAAAGCCTTTCCTCCGAGACGAGATACCCCCAGAAGGTCCTTCCTCGAACGGAATCCCCCGTCCTCTGTTCTTTTCTTTACAATGTTGGCCGCCAACGCCGGCCCGATACCGGAGACATAACTGAGAAGATAACTGCTGGCCGTATTCAGATTCACACCTACCGTATTGACGCAGATTTCCACGGTATTGTCCAGCTTTTCTTTCAGAAGCGCCTGATCCACATCATATTGGTACTGCCCCACTCCCAATGATTTAGGGTCGATCTTCACAAGCTCGGCAAGAGGGTCCATGAGACGGCGTCCGATGGAAACCGCTCCCCTCACGGTAACATCCTCATCAGGGAACTCTTCCCTGGCGACATCCGAAGCGGAATATATGGACGCCCCGTCTTCGCTTACGACGAACACCTTGCATCCATCAGGAAGCGGAACACGCTTGACAAAGTCTTCCGTCTCACGGCTTGCCGTACCGTTTCCTATCGCAATCGCCTGAATATCATACTTTTCCAGCATTGACGATACTGACGTAATCGCCTTTATTTTCTCGTTCTGCGGAGGGTGCGGATAGACGATTTCATGATGCACCAGATTTCCATGCTCATCAAGGCAGACAATCTTGCACCCGTTTCTGAATCCCGGGTCGATTGCCATTGTCCTTTTCTGACCTACCGGTGCCGCCAACAAGAGCTGTTTCAGGTTCTCACCGAAAACAGCCACAGACTCCTGGTCAGCCTTCTGCTTGAATTCATTGATGATTTCGTTGGTGATGGACGGCTCCAGAAGACGCTTGTAGGAATCATCTATCGCCATGCGGATCTGCTCCGCCAAAGGTCCTGACGGATAACGCCTTTCCTGGCAGAAATCATAATACAATTTATTGCCGCATTTCTCGGCATCCGCGTCAATCTTCACGTTCAGCCAGCCCTCCGACGCGCCACGCAAAATCGCCAGAAGGCGGTGCGCAGCTATCCTCGACAGCGGTTCCGCATAATCAAAATATCCCTTGAACTTCTGAGATTCAATGTTTTCCTTCCCCGCCTTCGTAACCTTCGAGACAATCCTCCTGGTGCGGAAAATACTTCTCAATGTTTCCCTAACCTTGGCTGACTCGCTGAGCCTTTCGGCAATGATATCTCGCGCTCCTGCAAGAGCAGCCTCCACGTCAGCCACCTTGTCTCCGACGTACTTCGCTGCCTCGGCATCCAGATTACGGACATTGACCTCATACATCTTGTCCGCAAGCGGCTCAAGTCCGGCCTCTTTCGCAATGGTCGCACGGGTGCGGCGCTTAGGCCGGTAAGGCAGGTAAAGGTCCTCAAGTTCATTGGCATTGACACAAGCCTCGATCGCGGCCCGCAGCTCGGGCGTCAGCTTGTCCTGCGAGTCAATGGTCGCGAGAATCGACTCCTTGCGCTTCTCCATCTCGGTGAAGGTGTCGGTCCAATGCTTGATTTCGGCGACTTGCTCATCGTCCAGTCCGCCGGTGCGCTCCTTGCGGTAACGGCTGATGAACGGGATGGTGCAGCCCTCTTCGAAAAGCACTGCGCAATTCTCTACCTGCCAGTCCTTCACTTGAAGGGCATTGGCTATATAATTTACGTATATCTGTTTCATTATCAAGTTATTAGTCTTGTGACAATTCTTTCAGTTCATCGCGATAAGCCGAGAAAATCTTCGACTTGGAAACGAATCCGATATAGGTCCGGTCCTTCTGCACCACCGGAAGATTCCATGCGTCCGTACTCTCGAACTTGCTCATGACGCTATCCATCTTCTCGCCTTCATAAACGTATGCCGGAGAGGATTTCATGTAGTTGTAGACATGCATCTTGTCATACAAATCCTGGCGGAACATATCCTTCCTCACATCCTCCAGCGACACATAGCCCTGAAGATGATTCCTGGAATCCACGACAGGGAAAATATTTCTGGCTGAAGATGAAATCACCTGAACGAATTCCCCGAGCGTGGCATCTATGCTTACCGGACTGAAATTGGTTTCCACGACGTCCGACACCTTCAGCAAGGTCAGCACAGCCTGGTCACTGTCATGGGTAAGCAGGTCGCCGGTCATGGCGATACGCTTGGTATATATCGAGTATTTTTCGAAGAAACGGATAGTGCCGAATGAAATCGTAGCCGTGATGATCAGCGGGATGAAGAGCTCGTAACCGCCTGATATCTCGGCGATAAGGAAGATTGCGGTCATCGGTGCCTGCATGACGCCAGCCATCAGCCCGGCCATGCCGACCAGCACGAAATTCTGTTCCGGAACCGTAAATTCCGACCCGGCCAGAAGCAGGTTCGTGACGCGGGCCAACAGGAAACCGGCAATGGCGCCCACGAACAATGTCGGACCGAAAGTACCTCCCACGCCTCCACCGGCATTGGTGAAAGTCATTGAGAAGACCTTGAGTATCAGGATCAATGCGAAGAAAACCGGGACCATCCACGGCTTGTGCAGCATGAAGGCCAATATTGATTCGCCGTCATAGGAGATTTCCTGGCCGTTCAGAAGCGGTGACAATGCATCGTAACCTTCGCCGTACAACGGCGGGAAAAGGAATATCAGCAGACCCAGTCCGGCAGCGCAGAAAGCCCATTTCGTATATGGATTCTTCATCTTGCCCAGCCTGTCCTCAAGTTTCAGCGTTGTCCTGAGGAAATAAAGCGAACAGGCTCCGCAGAAGAAACCAAGGAGAACGTAGAACGGCACATTCTTTATGTCGAACGGCATCAGGGTGCACTCGAACGGAAGGCTGTCTCCCAGGAACATATATGACACCATCGTCGCGGACACCGTGGACAACAGCAACGGCATCATTGATGTCATGGATATATTGAAAAGGAGAATCTCCAGGGTAAACAGGACGCCGGCTAGCGGGGCTTTGAAAATTCCGGCCACGGCACCGGCGGCACCACATCCCAGAAGGATGGTTATGTTCCTGTAGGACATGCCCATATACCGCGCGAAATTCGAGCCGATGGCAGCTCCGGTGTAGACGATAGGGGCCTCCGCACCCACGGAACCGCCGAATCCGATGGTCAATGAACTGGTCAATATGGATGACCACATGTTGTGCGGCTTGATACGGGATTCATTCTTCGAAATCGCCACGAGCACCTTGGTAACGCCGTGGCCGATATTGTCCTTGACGATGAATTTCAGGATGAGGAGGGACAGGAGCATACCGATACCCGGATAAACCAGATATAGATAATTGTCCAACGCGCCGTCGAACCAGGATGTCAGACCATGATGTATGGCCCTTACCAATGTTTCCAGAAGGACGGCGGCCAATCCGCTGCTGATACCCACGACCAACGACAAAATCAGAAGCTTGTTCTTTTCAGACAGGCTCCTCAATTTGTTTCTCATAATCAGGCGCAATCCCGTAAACATTTCCGTAGTCACTTATCTTGCAAACTTACAAAAAATAGATGAAAAAAGGCCGGTCCAAATCAATTTTGGCCAGCCTTTCATAGTTTGTCAGGTTTTTTCGGAAAGGACTATGCATCCGCAGAATCGTCATCTCCAGACGAATATTGGGCGATATTGTCATCCGGAAGGGTCTCGCCTCCATCTTCTGATGATGTGTTTCCTCCGTCATCAGCTCCTTCATCGCCTTCGTTGAGCCATCTTTCGATGTCATCTGCATCATCGGTCTTGACTTTTATCTTCACCAGATATATGGCATCAGGAATCTCAATGGAAACAGCATAGAAGCATGTTCCATCAGGCTTGTCATATTTTATCAAGTCAGGAAGATAATCACTGAACCCCTTAGGGTACTTCTCCGCAAATGCCGCCGCCAGTTCCTCAGACATATTTTCGTAACTGACAACTGCCCTCTTTTTCTGATTTGTCGCCATTATTGTTTACTTGTTTTAATTCGCGGTGCAATTATAGGACATTTTTTCTAATTAGATACATGTTTCATCACTTTTTTTTGAAGAAAAATGATTTTTGCATCTTTTTCTTTTCAGGATTGTGCTCCGTGAACACCGGTTTCATGGTCCGGGGGTCCAATCCGGAATAAAACATGACGGAAGAAGTAGTCATCGGCGTAGGAGTGAAATCCTGCACCTGATCCATGTAGATGCCCTTCAGAGCCGGATTCGACGCAAGCTTTTCCATATCGCTCATATGGCAGCCCGGATGGGAGGAAATGAAATAAGGCACGATACCGGTATGAAGCCCGGCATCACGCGTTATCTTGTCGAACTCTTTCCTCAACCGGCAGAACAGACGGAACGACGGCTTGCCCATATAATAAAGGACATTGTCCTCGGTATGCTCCGGAGCGACTTTCAGACGGCCCGAAGTATGGTCGAGAATCAGTTCCTTCAGATATGGATATGAAGTCTTGTCCACGAATCCGTTTTCATTCAGGAAGAGATCATATCGGATGGCG
>ULTG01028745.1_pt1 | contig 13026 bp, 6 predicted proteins | sample 1957461 | NCBI WGS metagenome assembly ULTG01 (sample SAMEA4835730, study PRJEB28245) | human gut metagenome | biome: gut microbiome; material: fecal sample | place: Denmark | collected 2008
AAAATACGAGCAGCTGGCAATCACAGAACTGGATGCATATCTTTTTGGACAGGGAACTCATTATGAGATATATAACAAAATGGGTGCGCATGTTGGAGTAAAAGACGGAAAAGAAGGTGTGTATTTTGCTGTGTGGGCACCTGCTGCAAGAGAAGTCTATGTTATAGGTGAGTTTAATAACTGGAATGCATATGGTTATGATATGAAGAAGATTTCAGATGGTGGAATATATGATTTGTTCATACCGGGAGCTAAAGCAGGGGATATGTATAAGTTCCTTATTATTTCCCAGAGTGGAGAGGCTCTTTACAAGGCAGATCCATATGCTAATCAGGCACAGTTAAGACCAGAGACAGCATCAATAGTTGCCGATCTTTCAGGTTATGAATGGAAAGATTCTGAATGGGTTGAGAAGAAGAAGACGGAGAATCATCTTAAAGCTCCTCTTTCTATATATGAATGTCATCTTGGCTCATGGAAGAAGAAAGATGATGGAACAGAGGACGGATTCTATACATATAGAGAATTGGCACCTGAGCTTGCAAAATATGTTTCAGATATGGGATATACACATATTGAACTTATGGGAATTGCAGAGTATCCATATGATGGATCATGGGGATATCAGGTGACTGGTTATTATGCACCTACAGCAAGATACGGAACACCTAAGGATTTCATGTATTTTGTAGATTATATGCATGAAAAAGGAATTGGTGTAATTCTTGACTGGGTACCGGCACATTTTCCAAAGGATGCACATGGACTTGCTAATTTCGATGGAAGCTGTGTATATGAGTATGCAGACCCTAGAAAGGGAGAGCATCCTGACTGGGGAACGAAGGTATTTGATTATTCCAAGAATGAAGTGGCTAACTTCCTTATTGCTAATGGAATGTTCTGGGTGGACAAGTTCCATATTGATGGTTTAAGAGTTGATGCTGTTGCTTCAATGCTGTATCTGGATTACGGAAGGACAGAAGGAAACTGGGTTCCTAACAAATATGGTGACAACGGTAATCTCGAAGCAATCAGCTTTTTAAAGCATTTTAACAGCATGTTAAAGAAGAGATTCCCACAGGCAATAACTATAGCTGAGGAGTCAACAGCATGGCCTATGGTAAGTGGTGATCCTGACAATGGGGAATGTCTTGGCTTTACATTTAAGTGGAATATGGGCTGGATGCATGATTTCCTTGAATATATGAAGCTTGATCCATATTTTAGAAAGTTTAATCATAGCAAGATGACATTTTCATTGATGTATGCTTACAGCGAGAATTTCATTCTTGTGCTTTCACATGATGAGGTTGTACATCTTAAGTGTTCTATGCTTGGTAAAATGCCTGGTGACAGGGAGGACAAGTTCAAGAATCTTAAGCTGGCATATGCATATATGTGTGGACATCCTGGTAAGAAGCTTTTATTCATGGGACAGGAATTTGGTCAGTGGAATGAGTGGAGTGAGAAGCGTGCTCTTGACTGGTATCTGTTAGAGGATGAAAGTCATACAGAACTTAAGGATTTTACGAAAAAGTGTCTGAAGCTTAATAAGAATTATCCATGTCTGTATGCTACTGATTACAGCAGTGAAGGATTCAGATGGATTAATGCCAATGATAAAGATAATAGCGTTTTATCATTTATGAGAATCAGTCCGGATGGAAAGAAGAATCTTCTCTTTGTACTTAATTTTACACCAGTTGAAAGAGACAGCTTCAGAATAGGAGTTCCGTTCAAGACTAAGTATAAGCTGGTTCTTGGAGATAATGAAGCTGACCAGAAGAAGACTCTTACAGCCGTTAAGGGAGATTGTGATGGATATCCGCAGTCATTGCTTATTGACTTACATAAGTATGGAATAGCTGTGTATGAGTTTAACGGTGATGTTTCTAAGGTTCATGCTACGAAGATATAGGACAATAATATAGAGAAAGGGAGCTGGTTTGGATTTTCATTAATTCTGAATCAGCTTCCTTTTTATTTGTTGCCACTAATCTCTCAATTATCCCGCTATATCTGCCGAAATATTTATTACATGACAATGCAATGGGTGATTGTTTCAGACAGTGAATAAGAAAGGCAGCAGAATATGACATATACAGTTTCAGGTGCGAATTTTAATAAAGATGTGGCCACACAGGGAACATCAATTAATTATAAAGAGAATAAGACGGCTAAAAGTGAGGGTGTGGCAGGTGCATTTGCAGGAGTGGTAATTTCTGGGGGTGTGACAGCTGCAACTGACAATACATATGAGGGGCTACTTAAGGAGGCAGATGATGTAAAGAGCCAGATTATGGCGAGTGCTTCTGGTGCAAAGATAAGCCTTAAGGCATTGATGATGAAGTTATCAGGTGCTGATGCGGTAAAGCTAGATGAGGACGGCTTTAATCTTACAGATGCTACACCAGATGATATGGTTAATATTATTGAGAAAATTAAGATTGAACTTGCGATGCACTCTGATGATTATGTTAATTATGGCACAGCAGTTTCCAAGGATAAGATTGAGAGTGTGACTGGAAGTGCAGCAACAGCGGCAAGTGTCGAGAGCCGTATGCAGGGAGCAGATATAGCTGTCAATGATGAAAGTGTTGCTGAGGTTAAAGGCACACTTGAAAAGAGTAAAGAGTTAAAGCCATTATCAGAGAACACAAAGAATTACATGGTTGCTAATCGCATAGAGCCTTCAATTGCTGGAATATATCAGGCACAGGCGGCAACCTCATCAAGTATCAGTGCGGATGGCGTTACAATAGGAAAGTGCGCAGATGCAATATCTGACGCTGATTTTGAAGCTTTAAGGCCGGGAATTGAGAAGATAATTGCTTCGTCAGGTCTTGAGGTTAATGATAATACACTTGCGGATGCAAGAGCATTTATTAATGCACAGATTCCTGTTACTAAAGAAAATCTTGAATATAAGGCACAGCTTGATGCGATAGATATTGAAAAGATTCAGGCTGACCCTGATGAAATGCTTAATAAGATACTTGATAACATGAAGCTTGGAGGCAAGGCAGAGAATACGCTCGTTACAGGTTCGCCAATTGATGATATAAGGACAGCTCTTGATACTATTAACAGGGCAGAGTATTCAGATGTTGCAAATGTGGTATCAAAAGGGGAAACATTTACAATAGCAAGCCTTAAGCTGGAGATGGATGCAAGAAGCTTCAGAATTGAATACAGTGCAGCATCAGTAAGCACAGGAAATAGTGAAGTTAGGAATCAGGCATCTGATGTACAGCAGGCAGCAGATAAGGCGTATGACACGCTTGTAACAGCAAGGGTTCTTATGAGTGCAAATGCGTCTATATATCTCGTTAAGAATAACATTTCTATTCTTACAACTCCGATAGATGAGCTTAATTCAATGCTTATGGAATATGAACAGGCGGATGAAATGTATGAAGAAGCGCAGATTGCATATACAGATGTTCTTGAAGCAAGAAAGACATTGAATGAGATTGTAAGAAATCCTGCGCGTGTATTTGCCAGTATGTTTGACAAGATGAATGAAACTTATGAGGCGGTTGGAACTCAGATAAGAGGCGATTTGGGTGATTCATTAAAGAAGGCAGTACAGGGAAGTGCTGATGATATTATTAGGGAGCTTGGACTTGAGGGAACTGATGAGGACAAGGAAGCAATAAAGGTACTGGCTGCTAATAACATGGATATGACAAAGGAAAATGTAGAGATAGTCAAATCTGTTAATGCAATGATTAATAATCTTATTAAGAATATGAAACCAGAGACAGTTCTTAATATGATAAAAGACGGAGTAAATCCAATGAATGCTTCAATTGAGGAAGTCAACGAATATCTTACAGAGGCTAATGATAAAGCATCTAAGGATAATGAGGAGAAGTTTTCAAAGTTTCTTTATAAGCTTGACCGTACCAATGGTATTACTAAAGAGCAGAGAAAGCAGTTTATAGGAATATACCAGATGATGAATATATTCACCAGAGATGCCGGAGTGGCAGCAGGTGCGCTGATTAAGCAGGGAGCTGAGGTCACTATGAATAATCTTATGACTGCATATAATTCAAGAAAGCATTATGACATGGACGCTGTTATTGATGAGAATACAGGAATGGCAGAGGTAAGCGGAATTGCTAACTATTACAGTGCATTATTTATGGCAAATGGTGGATTAGTTACCCCGAATACATTAAAGAATGTGGATAACTCATCCGGAATCGGAGAACAGTCCGTTGAAATGTTTATTGAACAGTTAGAGGATAACTATGATGCGGCAGCCGAGGAACAATATTATGAGGAATATCTTAAGGAACAGCAGGCAGCAGTGCAGGCAGGAGCTGATATATTGAGGCAGATAAGAAATGCAGATACAGAAATAAACAGTGGTAACATAAAGGCTGTTAAAGCATTTTTAGAATCCGGACAGTTCCCGGATATCAGAGGTGTTAAGACAACACGTGATTATGCAAGGGATTCGATTGAAAAAATCGGACATAAAGAAAAACTGTCACTTATGTATGAAGAAATGAAAGATGAGACAGAGGAAGAACTTCAGGAGGTTCTTTCCAAAGCAGGAGACCTTGATACACAGATAGATGTCAATTACGAGGGATTTCTGGATTTAAGACTTAAGGACAGAACAATCGGATATATTAAGAATCTGGCATTAAGGCATGATTACAGAATACCGTATATAACAGACTCAGGAAGTACAGGTATGCTGAAACTTACATTGGTTCAGGATGACGACAATAAAGGTCGTATATCTGTAAACATGCTAAGCAGCGTATTAGGAAAAGTTTCTGTTGAGGCTAAGGCTGACAGAGAAAGTCTTGGTATGTACATTGTCAGTGACACAGCAGTTTCAGATGAAGGAAGCCAGCTTCTTGAGGATATGGAAGAAAATTTAAAAGAAGGATTTGGATTTACAAATGTGACCGTCAACATTACAAAATCGTCAGACGTGCCATATGTGACTTATGAAGCAGCGGCTGACAGTGTGGCAACAGATAAGCTGTATGAAATTGCAGCACAGATTGTAAAACTGCTTGCAGGCTAAAGATTTGCACAGAAAGTCCGATATATAGAGCATGAACAGGTAAATTGGACAGACAGAAAGGTTAAGATATGAGAATAGGAACTAATGTGGCAGCGATTGTTGCCAACAATGCATTACAGAAATCACAGAATAATCTGTCAACATCAATTGAAAGATTATCATCAGGATACAAGATAAATGGCTCTAAGGACGATGCTGCAGGATGTGCTATTTCTGAAAAGATGAGAGCACAGATAAGAGGTCTTAGTCAGGCCCAGAATAATACAGCTGATGGAGTTTCTGTTTTGAATACAGCAGAAGGTGCAATTACAGAAATCCAGAGTATGCTCACAAGATTAAAGGAACTTAGCGTTCAGGCTGCTAATGATGTTAATTCAGATGATGAAAGAGAAGCTATACAGAAGGAGATAGAACAGATTAATAACGAGATTGACAGAATATCTGATCAGACAGAATTCAATACACAGTCTCTTATTAACGGTAATCTTTCAAGAAGAGTATATTCAGATCTTCAGGGAGTTAATCAGCTTTCTGTATCTGACAGCTATACAGCAGGTGTATATGGAATAACTGTTACTGAGGATGCAAGACAGGCTATAGCGGTAGGAGCAGGAAGTATTACTATGTCATCAACAGCTTCTATAACAGAAGAACAGGCTGGAGCAATAAACATTAATGGCTACAAGATAAGCATTTCCGAAGGTGATACACTTGATAAGGTGATGGGAAAGATTATTGATGGAGTTAACATCACAGGGGGTTCTGCATTTACAGTTAAAGACCTTAATAATGATACAGCAGCTAATGGTACTGATTATGCAGGTTATGTACCAACAGCAGATTATGCTGGTTCAACACTTGTTATTATGACTAACCAGTATGGAAGCGACCAGAAGATGAATATAACATGTGATAATGCAGAGCTTGCAGATATTTTGGGAATACCACAGGCAGCAACACAAGATGGTATATATGTAGAAGGAAGCGATGTTAAGGCAGAGATTGCTACAGGAGATGATGGAAAGCGAATTGGTTTTGCTGATTCGGCAATTCTTTCAACAAAGGGAACTGTAATTACAGTAACAGATGTTAATAACAAAGAGTTTTCAATGGATGTTCCAGGTAATGCGGCAGGTACTGTATTTGACGATAGTAACAATGATGGACAGTCAGCTGCAGGTGCAGGTACAGCGAGAACTATAAGTCAGGAAGTCACAGACGTTGGAACTATGAGCATACATGTAGGTGCTAATCAGGATCAGGTTATTGTTATTGATATTCCGGCAATAACAACGTATTCACTTGGCACGGAGCATATGAATGTCATGACTCAGTATACAGCATCAAGGGCGATATCTACTGTAGATGAAGCTATTAATAAGACTAATAAAATACGTTCAAGAATCGGTGCATACGAGAACAGATTTGATCATACAACTAATAACCTTGAGGTTTCAAGTGAGAACCTTACCAAGTCATTATCAACAATGATAGATACTGATATGTCAGAAGAGATGACTACTTATACTTCAGAAACAGTTCTTACACAGGCAGCTACGTCAATACTTGCACAGGCTAATGAAAGACCTTCACAGGTATTACAGTTATTACAGTAGTTTAAGATTCAATGGTTATATAGGAAAGGGATGCTATGACTAAAGAAACAATTAAGACATTTCAGTATAGAATTACACAGGCAACAGCATCACAGCTTGTTGTGATTCTGTATGATATGGCTATAGAATATCTTAATGATGCATGTGAGAGTGATAGTACAGAGCATGCGCATAATAATATATATATGGCACAGAAGGTTATAGACCAGCTTATATGCGGACTTGATATGCAGTATGAGATATCAGCTAATCTTTTCGTAATATATAATCATATGAAGAGGTCACTTATTTCAGCATCTGTAAGTCTTGATAATAATGAGATTAACAGAATTACAGGGCTTTTAAAGAAACTCAGGGCATCCTTTTATGAGGTTAGTAAACAGGATGATTCTGAGCCGCTTATGAAGAATACACAGGCTGTATATTCAGGCCTTACATATTCAAAAGGTGGAATTAGTAATGAAACACAGACTGATAATATAGAAAACAGAGGATTCAGGGTTTAGCTCCGAATCCTCTGTTTATTATAATCTGCGTCTTCTTCTGTTATAGTGTCTTCTCTGTCTTTTTCTTCTTGTCCGTTCTTCAATAATGTAGATGATAAAAAGAATAACGGCACCAATTCCAACAAGTATCCATATATTAATTCTGATACATGTTTTTGGTTTATAAGATGATGAAACATCATTATTAATGTATGGCAGCAGGCTTCCGGTATCTGTTCCGGCAGCAGATATATTAAGTGTAGTTGTGCCGACAGTATTATCATTGTACAGGAACTTAAGATGTGTTGTCATAACACCATTCTCATTGGTCATGTCATAATTATCATCGACCGTCATTAATACATTTGACAAAGAACTTTTATTAGGTATTGTGATAAATGAAGCATTTAGTCCAAAGTTTAGTGAAAGAGTTGAGAAAACAGTTGAGTTGTAATAGTTGTCATTAGAGAACATTGCTCCGAGCTGGCTTCCGGTTGTTGTTGATTTCTGGAAATTGGCAAATCCCCAGTCAAAAAGGGTTCTTGTATCAACATATCTTATCTCATCTGTGGCTTCCTTAAATACAACGCATATAAGACGCATACCGTCTTTTTCTGCAAATGTAACAAGTGTATTCTGTGATTCATCAGTATATCCTGTTTTGCCACCCTTGCAGTATTCATAATAGTAGGCACGGCCCTTTAACATCTTGTGTCGATGTCTTATTGTACGCTGTGCAGACATGTTAGTTGCAGGAATTACATATGCATCGGCAGTTGAATCAATGCTGACAAAAGAAGCATTGTTATAGCACCCTCTTGCAATCATTGCCATATCATATGCCGTTGTGTAGTGGTCGGTATTATATAATCCGCTTGCATTGGCAAAATGTGTATTCAAAGCACCAAGTTCTTTTGCCTTGGCATTCATCATATCGACAAATGCATCTATTGAGCCAGCCACATGTTCACCGAGGGCATAAGCCATCTCGTTGGCAGAATACAGCAGAAGTCCGTGAAGAAGCTGGTTGACAGTAAATTGCTCGCCTGCTTTTGAACTTAAGTTGGCATCCTCATATACATTAATTGAGTTAGCAGCTGACTGTGAAAATGTTACAACATCGTCCATATTACAGTTCTCAATAGTAAGGAGTCCTGTTAAAATCTTGGTTGTGCTGGCTGGATAACATTTTTCATGAGAGTTCCTCTCGAAAAGAATGGAACCTGTATCAGCATCAATAAGAATGCAGCTGTTTGAGTTAACATCAGGTGCATCCGGCCATACAGCCTTTGTGCTGGTTGTGTCTGTCTCACTGTAGACTTTGTTGTATGCTGCAGCCTGGGTATCCGCTGCAAAAGTTGAGAATACCAAAACAGTGGCAGATACAGCGCTGGTTATCTTTATAAGTAATCCTTTTAAAAATTGCTTTTTCATTATAGAGATAATTCCTCCGATTAATAAAATATACAAATACATTGTAGCCCAGGATTGTACATAAGTAAACCCCGCTTGGCAAAAAGTGATATTTATGGTAAATAATATATAGGAAACTCAGATTTCGGCTATGTCTGTGTGCGGCATGTGCTTTCAGGATGACTTCGCTTAGCATGAGTAAATGCCGCCATCTGCAAAGTCTATTACAGTGCGTGAAATCAAACGCACTTCGTTTGGACGTGCTTTCACGCACTGAACTTATGCAGATGGTGGCATTAACTCCTGCACAGCTTGTCATATTCAAGCGTATACCGCACACGGACATAGCCGAAATCTGAGCTAATATATAAGATAGGAGTAATGTATGAGACTTAGAAATGTACCCGGAGCAAGGGAAGTAATGATAGAGAATGAATATGTGTTTACAGAGCCAGAGGGGATGAAAGGCACATGGTCACAGGTTTTCGGTAACGATAATCCAATCCGTATTGAGATTGGTATGGGTAAAGGCACATTTATAACAACACTGGCAGCAAATAATCCTGATATTAATTATGTGGGTATAGAGAAGTATTCAAGCGTGCTTTTAAGAGCTGTTGAGAAACAGGATGAGCTTCAGCTTCCTAATTTAAGATTCATCAGAATGGATGCAGAGGCTATATGTGAGGTGTTTGGAGAGGGAGAGGTAGACAGAATATATCTTAATTTTTCAGATCCATGGCCAAAAGACAGACATGCGAAGAGAAGACTTACCTCAAGACAGTTCATGGCAAGATATGACATTATATTAAAGCCGGATGGACAGGTGGAATTCAAAACAGATAATAAAGATTTATTCGATTTTTCATTAGAAGAGATTAAAGAGGCAGACTGGGAGCTTCCTGTTGTCACATTTGACTTACATAATGACTCTGTACTTAACGAGGGTAATGTAATGACAGAGTATGAGACAAGATTTTCACAGATGGGCAATCCTATCTGTAAACTTATCGCAGTAAGAAATCATTAATAATAAATGCATATACTATATAAAGGCTTTTGGAGAATTGTTGTGAAGAATAAAGCATTTGCAAGGAAAGTATCAGAAGTGATGTATGTGCATAAAGGTGCGAATTACAGAGTGGTAAGATTTAAGAATTCCCTCGACGATGTCGTGAGAATTCTTAATACCAAAAAATAATCTAGAGGTCATCGGGCGAGTCATAAGGCTGCACGGTGACTTTTCTTTTGTCCAGAAAATGCTGCACTGTAATGTTTAACAGGTAGCTTAATACGGCAAATACGGGAACTCCAAGGAACATTCCAATTACGCCAAACAGCGCCCCACCTACGGTTATTGAGAACACAACCCATACAGGCTTAAGACCTGTAGTACTGCCGATGATACGAGGTCCAATAAGCAGACCGTCAACCTGCTGGATGCAGACAATCATGATTACAAATATGATAAGTTTGATAGGGCTTGCGATAACAATAATCACACCGCCAATCACGCCACCGATGTATGGTCCGAAATACGGAATCATGTTCGTTATGCCGACAATCACGCTTATAAGAACAGCATATGGTAGCTTGAGAATCAGCATGATAATAAAGCAGATAATCATGACAATAATTGAGTCAAATGATTTGCCGATAATATAATTAATAAAAATGCTTGCACAATTCTTACAGATGATGCGTGTATTGTCTGCTGTTTTCCTAGGAAGCACGGCATATAAAAATCTCTTAAAATGATAAAAGATATTCTTATTATCAGAAATCATGTAGATGGACACGATAATTGCAATAACAAGGTTTAACACACCCGAAAGAATGGCCATGGATGTATTAAGAATGTAAGGAACCATATTGGTAAGTGCACCAGTCATGTAGTCAACAAGTTTAGGAAGAGCATCTTCAATCTTCTGATTAATGAAATTGTAATCAATAGAAGAATTGGCGTGCTTATCTTCAAACTCAGTGAACCAGTTGCGGATATTCTCGTACCATACAGGAGCCTGATTGGCAATCTCTGTAATACTTTTGTATATCTGAGGCACAACAAAGCCTATTAATACTGCAAATGCGCCAACTGCTATCAGGTAAGCAACAAGAATTGAAAGCATTTTGGCGGCTTTCTTGGACTTGATATGGCATACCCCCATGAAGAACCTGTTATAAAGGGTCTTGATAAACGGATAAAGAACAAGCGCAATCATGCCACCAATAAGAAATGGTGACAGTATATGGAATATATTGCCCAATGACTTGACGGTTGCAGGCCAGTTACCAATGAACTTATATATAAGAATTGCACCTAGCACAAAAAGCAGACCATATATAACAATTGTAAAGTATTTGCTGTTAGGCTGGAATACATTCTTGCCAACAGCTTTGTCAGGTTTTGGCGGCTGTTCCTGTTCAGAATCAAGATTAATAGCTTCTATTGGGATATTCTCAACGTGTTTTGGCTGTTGTTCGAATTTTTTTAACTTCATATCAACTCTCTTTTCTTAATAAATGTATATTAAATATAAATATTTTCTCTTATATTTGGAAATATAATAGAATTATAAGGGGTACAAAGGCACATATCAATATAAAAAACATGGCAAAATGATGAAAAAACAAGAAAATTATAAAAAAAGTTAAATTGTTCTTAAATAAATACAAAAAAGTGCTTGCATTTTATTAAATCTTGCTATAGAATATCACTTGTGCTTGAGACAACACAAAAGCACAGAACAAAATAAGTTACGCACCGCTAGCTCAGTTGGTAGAGCACCTGACTCTTAATCAGGGTGTCCAGGGTTCGAACCCCTGGCGGTGCACTGGAAGGTCTTATGATTTAGGGAATCCTAGGTTGTAAGGCTTTTATTTTTTTTATACAGTAAATAATTGCAGTAGCAGAAGGAATATTTACACAGGAAGCGTTGAGAGTTTATTTCATTGCAGATGGTGTGAATATTCCTTTTAGTATATATGTATATAAATATCTGTGTAGATATAGGTATGCGCAATACTGCCTTTTTGATTGGTAGCTTTTTTATGAATTTGAAAATATAGTGATTTATAATATGATACCTATAGGTAGTCGGATTTTTACATTTCTTATAGGAAGATTCTGTGAGAAAATTCCGTATTTTATGAAAAATTCCTATAAGCAGTTAGTTAATGTTTGATTGATAGGTTGAATATTGGTTATTAAGTGTGTGGAATGCCTGGAAAGGGAGGTTATCTGCCTATAAGGATATAATAAATACAAGTTTGATAGGTTGAGAGTTTCCAGAATTATAGGATAACAGGATGGTTATCATAAAACAATGTTAATATCTTGACAAGATGATATCAAAATGATATCATACAAATATCAACAAAGACACCTTTAAAAGAATAATCGATAACAAGATGAATAATCAGAGTGTCTAGGAGGTATTTTTATATGGAAGAAAAGGTTTTGAAGAAAAGCAAGAATGGTCTTGCAATGGTTACACTGTTTATATTACTTTACGCAGCAGCTATAGCAGCAATTATTGTCGGTTCGATTATGGTTGAACAGGCAGAGACTAAAGTCGGATGGATAGTACTTATCGTTGCAGGCGGTGTATACGCAGCAATAGGCTGGATATTCTTTATCGGTCTTAAGGTATTAAAACCACAGGAAGCACTTGTGCTTACACTTTTTGGCAAGTATGTTGGAACTATTAAAGAAGCGGGATTTTACTTTGTGAATCCTTTTTGTGTGGCTGTTAACCCAGCAGCGTCAACTAAGCTTAATCAGAGCGGTGATGTGACAGGAGATGGAAATAAGCTTGATCTGGCTAGCATGGCAGGTGTTGCAGGAATGGCAATTGCAGCAGGAAATAATTCACAGTCAGCTAATAAGAAGATTTCACTTAAGATAATGACACTGAGCAACAGTAGACAGAAGATTAATGACTGCCTTGGTAATCCTGTTGAGATTGGTATTGCGGTTATGTGGAAAGTGACAGATACAGCTAAGGCAGTGTTTAATGTAGATAATTATAAGGAATATCTTTCATTACAGTGTGACAGCGCACTCCGTAATATTGTCCGCATGTATCCATATGATGTTGCAGAAAATGTAGATACAACGGGAGATGGAATTGCAGATGAGGGAAGCCTTCGTGGTTCAAGTGAAGTTGTAGCAGAAAGAATAAGAAAAGAAATCCAGGGCAAAGTAGCAGATGCCGGACTTGAGATAATAGAAGCACGAATTACATATCTTGCGTATGCACCTGAGATAGCAGCAGTAATGCTTCAGAGACAGCAGGCATCAGCAATAGTAGATGCAAGAAAGATGATAGTTGATGGTGCTGTAGGAATGGTAGAGATGGCGCTTGAGAGATTATCAGAAAAACAGGTTATAGAGCTTGATGAAGAGAGAAAAGCAGCTATGGTATCCAACCTTTTAGTCGTCCTTTGTGGAAACAAA
>ULTG01000090.1_pt1 | contig 12909 bp, 21 predicted proteins | sample 1957461 | NCBI WGS metagenome assembly ULTG01 (sample SAMEA4835730, study PRJEB28245) | human gut metagenome | biome: gut microbiome; material: fecal sample | place: Denmark | collected 2008
AGAAACGGAGGTCTGCTTTACATCCATCCGGACATCGACAAGAAGAAATCAGACTACAAGAAGCTGAAGACCTTGGGAACAGAATTCGCAAGGAAGGGACACTCGGTCAAATTGACGTCATCCGTTCATTTCAAATCTCAAGAATATAAAGACATATACGGGGCATTAATAGGAACTCCTTATGAAAGGAAATGTCCTGACCTGTCAATTGACGGAATGTTATATGAGTTTGAAAGTTTTGTTCGACCTTGGCACAAAGAGAAAGTCAAGCACATGCTTTCCCATGGATTTAAGCAAGCTCCAAACTTAATAATAGACAATACCCGTGGATGTTCAGACAGATACATCAGAAAAATGATAATGGCACGGTTGAACATCAACACACGAATTGATGAGGTATGGATATACGAGAAAGGGAAAATTCGATTATTCTATAAGGATGGCATATTTCATAAAAACAACGGAGGGAACTAGTCCCTCCGCGATACGACGTGCCGTAGCACACGCTAACCATTACTGGCTAGCGCAAATATAGCGCTTATTATTTAGAATTCAAATGATTTTCAAAAGGTTTTCAAATGGCAGACAAACTTGAATCTGACATACAGCGAATGAAAAAGGAGATCGAACAGCTCATATCGAGGAAACTCCCGGTCGTTGCCGGCAAGTACGCCAAGCAGCACTTTCAGGACAACTTCCGCCAAGGAGGATTCGTCAATGGTGGTCTGCATCCGTGGCCACCGGCGAAACGACTTTCTTCAGGAGAACCCGGAGCGGATTCCCAATACAAGACACTGATGTCCTCACGGAACCACCTGTTCAGTTCGATAAACTACACTCCGGGAATAGCTAAGGTCACCATATTCAATGATGTGGTCTATGCCGCTATCCACAACGAGGGCGGAACTGTCCATCCAAAGATAACGCCCAAAATGCGACGTTTCGCATGGGCGAAGTATTATGAGCTTAAAGGCAAGCAAAAAGGCGCCCAGAAGCCACGAAAAGGCCAAAAGAACGGGACATCGCAATCAACTGGCAACCATCCGGACTCCGGAGAGGCCGAAAAGTGGAAAAGACTGGCATTGACAAAGAAAGAGACATTGACCATCAACATCCCCCAGAGGCAGTTCATGGGGCAGAGCGCCGAACTTGATGCCAAGATATCCGCTTATGTCGAGAAAGAAGTTTTACGCATTATAAATTCATAAAATGGAATCACTTTATTTAAGAATCGCGGAAAGGCTCCGCGAGATTGTTCCGGAACTGGAACACATCGATGAGGATACTGGTCAACTATATCCTGTGCAATATGATGACAGGTATGCCTATCCGATACTTTTCCCATGCTGCCTTATCGATGCGTCCACAACGGACTATAAGGTTGAGAAGTTTCCAGACATACAGAGAGGAACCGTGACCGTCACAATCAAGGTGGCGTTTCAGTGCGACGAGGATTCGCATTACTCATCCATCGAGAACAACAATACCTTTGAACAAATGAGACATAGACTGGCCATAAACAAGAAGGTCGTCTGCGCCCTCCATAGCTATTGCTTCGGGGATGATGTCTCGGCGATGCAAAGGACACAGGCAAGGGCTTACCCTCTGGCAGGACGTGTCAAAGTCTATGAGTCCACTTTCAACGTGAATATAACCGAGGAACTATTCCTGGAATAGCGACAACTGCTCAGCGGTCAGTTTAGGCGCTTTGATTTTGGTGTGGGTGGTCATCTCCGTCTCCGGATGCTCTTTTATGTACGAGCGAAGAATACACATGATTCTGTCCTCCGAAAGAAAGAACTCCTGCTGCGACAAGATTTTCATGGCATCATCGAACCGTAGCCGCTGCTTCTCGGTCCAATAATACCACCGCTGGGCGATTTTCTCATTCCTCGCCTTGATGAGCTCCTTGTTTCGTCCTCTTGGCATACTGATAATTCAATATCCAAAGTTACGGATTTTCAAAGGGTTCACACTTTCATCTTAACACGGTTTACATGAAAAAGGCGCATCCAACAGGAAACGCCTTATAATCTTCATGGAGAAAAAAAATCTCAAGTCTATTTTTTCGCAGCAGGGGTCTTTTTCTTATGAATTGATGGATTGACACTTTGCATCCCGTCTATATGCTCAAACAACTGCGGTTCCACATTGGCATGCATAGGGTCAAGGACAAAATCCACTCCCTCTCTTCTGGCCAATTTGGCAGCCGGGACAAAATCGGAATCTCCAGAAAACAGGACTATTTTGTCAACAAAACGCTTAAGGGACAGAGTGGCTATATCCACGCCTATTTTCATGTCTATCCCTTTCTGGTGAATCTCCAAATAGACATCCTGGTCCGTCAAATCAGCGAAGCTTGACTTGCCGGAAAAAATCTCCTTCAATTTTTGCGGATAGATATGCCAATTTCCATTGTCCTTAAGTGAGCCAAGGCGCAATGCGACTTTCCTATGCCTTTTAAGCGCTTCAAATAACGCCGTACGAAAGCGATACTCATCCGACCCGCTATAATCTATTGGTTTATGTGAAATAGGGTTATGAGCCTTTTTATTCAGTGGAATGCAATCATAATAAAAGATTCTGTACAGAATGTTATTGTTGCCTACATGACAGTGCGCCATCGTGTACAAATGGTCGGCCATCTCATCCGGTGTCATTGACCTGTCTTTATTATACTGGGCATTGAACCTCTTTATAAAGAAGCCGCCATCAATCAACACCGCCACCTTGACAGGAGGAAGATTCTGCTTTCCGTTCTTATCCATAAACTAAAATAAAAAATGCCCAGGGGTCGGCACGTCCATTATCAAGAATTAGCTTTGGAGGCTATCGGACGTGCGTCGCCAAGAGCGTAATCGTGTTGCAAAGATACCACTTTTTCTTAATCAAACAAGATAATTAAGAAAATAAAAATTACATTTTTCTCCGAGATAACCAAGATTCAACATAAAATAAGGACAATTCCACAATCGTAGAACTGTCCTCGTGATATACGAATCTATCTTACTTATCCCTCGTTTTCAAAATCCGCACATGCTTTCTCATAACATTCAACTCTTTCCATTGTCAACGCACAGAAGTCACTCTCTGACTCATTCCTGAAGAACACGCAATCTCCGCATTCCCGTTCTTCTCTTTTATCATTCATAAGTCCGTACACATTAGTTCTTCAACCTTTATCCCATGTACGGAATAGTGACCGATGCAGATAAACACGTCACCATTATGAGCGGTACTCCGGCAAATTGAGACTTCTTTCCATCGTGGATTCTCTTTCAACAGCTTTTCTTGATGCAGCTTTAGACGTGCAACAGCGACGTCAACTTCCTCATCCGTAAGAACACAATGTTCATAAACTGCGGAACAATACGCCAACTTCTTTTCCATTGACAAGAGACCACTGAAAGTGTTCTGCATGGTCATAAAATACTTTTTCATTTCGTCTTTATATGTTTTAGAAATTCAATTCCCTTTAGATGCCATTCTATTTCCATTTGATAAATCTCTGTCCAGACATCAGAATCATATCTATACCAGTCCTGCTCAGCAAGGTCTTTATTCCAGAATTTCTTGATAGGATCCTGGTTCATGTCAAGAAATATGGAATATCCCGAATGATGAGGATGGACACAAAGGAATTCAATAATCTCTACACGACCGACATTATCAATCCGAAAAATCCTATCCCCTCTCTCAAGTTGTTCAACACTCGTAATCGTTTCCATATATTCATTTCTCCTGTTCTTTTGTTTCAATGAAAGCGTCAAAAAAGCCACAGAACGATCCCCACCCTTTTATTGCCCGTTTGAGAATAGCAGGCCCATTCTCAGCCGTCTCAAAACCATATTCCGCACGTAATTTCTTTAAGTGCCCCAACAACAAATTATATTTCTCTTCCGTTGTCATTTTCTTCCATTTTACACAGACAAGGGGCAGAATCAATCGTCCGCCCCTTGCCCATCTTGTTATAAATCCGCGATATAAAACATCTTGTCAAGGACGGACTGAACCACGCTCCTCAGTTCCGGTCTCCGCTTGAAAAGCTCAGTAAAGCATTTCTCCATCCGGTGCGCGGACCCGTCCAGCGCGATGAAACCGCCATCGTCACCAACAACCAGGGTCGAGGTATGCACCTTCCTCTCCGGCCTCGTCTGCGCCTCGTTTATCTCCATCTCCCGGATGAGCGATCCGGCAAGGGTTGTGATGTTCTTCTCCGCCGTCTGCCTGAAAAGCTCATCCACATTAATCGGCCCCATAATTCAGTCCTCCCTTGTCATTGCCGCCAAAGAAAGCGGAATCGCGTGAACCTTGCCATCCTGATCCTTATAGGACACTGAAATGAAGTCACAGGTCTCCACAGGGGAATAGGCATTCCGGATGATGGCCACACCCTCGGAGAAAAGAGGATCATTCCATTCCGCGGCATACTTTTCAAGCTGAAGCATGGAACTCGCCTTCAGGTTTCCCTTGCGGTCCTTGGAGAGCAGCTGCATCACAGCGGTGAACAGTTTCGACGAATCATCATCCTTGGCCAAGGTGGAAAGGAACTCCTTGACCTTTGAGATGCCGACCTCCACCGTGTCATCCCAACCGTCGTTCGTCCTCCTGCCAAGAGAGACCGTGATACCGTCAGCGGTGAAAGAGTTACTGTGGCGATCCACCTTGGCATTGAAGAGTTTCTCTTTGAGTTCAATGAGAGACTCGACGTCAGAGAACACCTCATCCTTTCTCTGTCTCATCAACGAACTCAACGCCACCATCTTATCCAGCGTCTTATGGCAGAACTCCGCCGTAAGTTCCTTATAAGAGTTGACATCATCCTCGCGTTTCTGTTTCTCGGCACGCTCTTCGGCCTCAAGCTGAGCCTTCAGTTCGGCTCTCTGCTGCGGTGTCATTTTACTGATATCCATATCGTTTCTAAATGTTACTTTTCCAACTTTCCCATAACGCCACGCTCCATCCTGCCCTGAACCCTTTCCTTGCATGCTTCAAGAAACATCTCAAGCCCCGTGATCATCTTCTCGTTCTGCGGTGACTGGAAACGGGCATTTAGTTTCTTGTGACGGTCAAGCAGTACAAGAGCCAACTGCTCCGACTGGATTCCAGGGATGACCGTTCCGTCATCAAGTTTCCGGATAAACTGAACCACCTGCTCATTCCCGGTGTATGATGTCACCCCGTCAGCGAATCCCAGACATTCACGCATAATGTAGCAGTGGGCACCTCCATATGTCTCATCATACACCACCCGAATCGTCTTCTCTTCTGAAGGATAAACACAACCGTCCAATGTGACTTTCTCCACAACCGGCATATCCCCGAAATAATCGCGATACACCAACGCCTCCAACTGCTCCTCGTAGGTCCCCTTGACCATCTTCCCGTTGACCACTTTTAGAAGGACTTTTTCAAGGGCGTCAACCACCCTTCTCGTCCAGACTTTCAATCCCGGCTTGGTCCTTCCGAGGCGTTCAACCTCTTTGATCCTGCCATAAACTTCATTGATGCACCTGTCCCTTTCCAAGGCGACAAGCCTCACAACATCCTGTTTCGAATACATCTTTTCCATAAAAGCACAATTTTGAATTGATAAAACTTGGGAGGAGGTCGGGGACTCGAACCCCTGTGCATCCGCTGCTTGCAACGTGGATTTTTCGGATGCGAATATGTCCTGGCACCTCCCCATACGCATTTTAATTGACTTACATAAGAACACCTCCTTAACTTGGCAATTGATTCGGTTTTCTGGTGATATATATCGGAAAAGTCCGCATTACCGGTCTAGTCTCCACCATTTGAGTTTTTGGCTTTCTCAAGATTGCCTCCAGCTTCGGAATCAATGATTCCAGTTCCTCAATCGTCAGCATCCCGAAAGGCTTTCCGGCTATCCTGCCGTTCTGGCAAAAAGCATTCACCTTATCGAAGTCTGTGGTATCCACACCTAACTGCTGAATCCGCTTTAAGACAGCCGAACGCATCTTCTTGCGCCTGAGCACATAATCATCACGACTCTCCGACTGATGCCTGCCGCTCTGAATGCAGTCACACATCTCATCATACTCAGAATCCTTCATGTCCTTCAATGAGGTTGTCCGCCCCAGCGTGAACTGTGAAATCAAATCATCCTTGTACTGTTCGAGGTCAACACCCTTGGCCTTGCACAAGGCATAGAACCTTGAATAATTGCGTTTTTTCTTTCCCATACGATAAATCATTAAATAGGATCAGACCAATACTTCTTCGCCCCTTCATCCCAGATCGTCATCTCTCCTGTAGTTCCGACAAAACGTCCCTTGCTGAATGCCTTATACCCTTCAACCCATATCTTGCAGGAGGCATCATACATTGCGCTTATCGCCGCACGGCCTTCCGGCTGGCGTCCTCTGGTGCGGCTGACGAATATCAGCATCTTGTTCTTATGCTTTTCGCAAAACGCTCTGAAATCCTTATACGTCAGTCCCATGAACTGGAATGAGTCGAGGACGACAAACTTCGGAGAACGCTGCTGCGAAATTTTTTCATCCAACTCCTGTAGCGACATATTCGCCAGCTGAAATCTGCTTCCAAGTTCACCCATGCCATATCGGCGAAGTGTGTTCTGCATCGTCAAGCTCACACCTTCCTCCCGTGAGTTGTAGAGGACTTTGCCGAATGCTGACAACTCCTTGCACAATGACACCACAGCCGAGGTCTTGCCGTTGCCGGAATTCCCCCAGATGAACCAGATGCCGGTAGTCTCAATCTCCCCGACACACTCATCCCATCCGCCACCGAGACGGATAGTGTCGAACTTGATTGTGAGTACCTGTTTTGCTGATAGTGTGCGTGCCATTTGGATGCCGTTTGAAAGGGTTCTTAAAGATTTTAGAGTCTTGATGCAGCCGCTATCCTAAGCTGCTTGTGGATTGATTTCTTGACGCGTCTGAGGTCAAATTCCATCTGACTGTTCCGAAGCTCTACGGATTCACGGATCACCGATGCGATAGCCTTGTCATCGGAAAGGCCGTTGTTCCTGCAGATGGCATTGACCTCATATTCGGTAACCCCGGAGAGAGGGACAAACTTTCTTCCGATTCGTGAATACAACTCCTCGTATCCCTTTTTGTCGAGTTTGAGTCCTTTTGCTATCCTCTTCTGGATGAACGGGGTCGAAAGGAACACGATGCCGCATTTGTCTTCAAGTGCATTATACAGGCTGATGAAATAGTACATCACGGAATCCGTAAGTTTGTCACCCTCATCGAAAACAAGTAGGGGTCTGTTCATCTTGACGAGCTCATCAACGATTCGCGTCAGGGTGGCGCGAACAGTAAGCCCCTCATTCCTGATGCCTATCTTCTTTGCGAGCTCTTCCACGAAGTCAGCCTTGTGCATGTCCTCAGAGCAACCAAGGACAAACACATTCTTGTGTGTCTTTGAATACTGGAACGCCGCCGTTGTCTTCCCGATTCCGGCAGGGGCCACAATCCAAGACACGTTCTGGTACTGCTGTGCGTCAGCAAGAAGTGTCTCGACATCCTTGAACGCTGAGGTCTGGCAGATTTGCCACCCCTCAGATTTTCCGCTGCCGACAGCAGCCTTGATCCGGAGGAACATTTCATCGCTGATTCTTTCGAACTTGCCGTTTACGACAGCATTGAATGTTCCGGGACTTGTAACCCCGTGCAAGGAGTTTGCTGCCTTCGCCTGACTTGCATATCTCGCGGCATAGTCAAGAAGCATCCTCTGGATGCCTTGCTTTTCTTCTAATGTGAGTTTCTGTGCCATAATATTGAATGATTTGCTATGTTCTGCTTATTGCATCGAGAGGGTTATAATCCATATTGCTCATTTCCTTATTGAAAGGCCCGATGTCAGTCGTGTCCGGGGAATCTTGTGGTGTCACAATAGCCACTGCATCAGCGAATGTCTCGAACTCACTCTCACTGATTCCTTTCAATGCAGGTGTCGTCAGACCATTCTGCTCCGGAGCCACCCCATACTCAATTTCAAGCGAGTGGTTTTCGATTCTGCGCTGAACCCTCATCCTCTTGTTTTCCGAGTCGTTCTGCCTTATCAGAGCCATATCACCGTCTTTCTGTTCCTGAATGTTCCTATGGACCGTCAGGTACGGATAAGCCGAAGTGACGTATCGCAGTCCAGTTGCTGTCTGCTCAAACAGCATCGCCATATCCATTTTCATCGGATCAAACTTCACTATGAATTCCTTTCCGGTATTTACCTTTCTCCACTCATAGTCCGGCTTGCCGTCAGCGGCCAGAACCTCGTAAGTGTATTTACGTTTCTGATACTGGATGGATATGCCGTCGGCAGTGAATTTTGACGGCCGGTCAGTCCTTATCCAGAACAGGTTTACCATATCTATCTGTGACACCGCCTCCGTTTCCGGATTCACACTTGCCTGGTAAGCCGCCAACCTGCCATTGACCGCATTCCACTTCCTGCGTGCTTCCGCATAGGCGGCAAGCAGTTCATCGTATGTATAAAGGGACTCCTTGTTCGCATCCACGAATTCCCGGTTTATCTTCCACGCATCCTTTGCTGAGATGTTACCTCCGGTGAATCTCCAGTCCTGTCCGAGGATCTGCCGTTGGAACTCCCCGAAAAGCCGCTCAATCGTCTTCGATTGTGGATTATAAGGAGAGGTCGTTCTGGACACATGCGATGTTATGCTTGCAAAGAACGCCTGTGCGACCTTCGATGTCTGTGCGCCCTGGTTATCCGTGACTATCTCGTATGGCTTATGCCCGGATGTTTCAACCGCCATTCGAAAGGCTTTATACTGGAGGTCAAAATTCTCGGATTTTCCGATGGCATAACCAAGCAGCGTGTCATTGAACGCGTCCGCGACCTCATACACAAAAGCCGTCTTGACAACCAGTTTCCCGCCTTCGTAATCCTTATAAAACAGGTTCAGTTTCGTACCGTCACCATACCAGAGAGAATCTCTCATCGTTGGCATCAATGTCTTGTTATGGCGTGAATAAATCTGCTTTGATGCCAACTCCCCATATACCGCATCATACCATTGCGGCTTGATGTCCGGACGCTCCAGGAACTGACGCAGCGAGTTCTCCGAGCGCAACGGCTTCCATCCTTTATTTTCGGCGATGCCGTTATATTCCTCAAACAGCTGTGTCAATGTATATACCGGGGTCTTGCTTCTCCGGAGGGCGATGATTTGCCTTTCTCCGGCCTTGGTAATCTTAAGGGTGTTGGTGTTTCCGAATTTGCCTGATATCAGACACACATACCCGGTCTTTGCGTATTCACGCATCTTGTCGCGCAAACGAGCCTCACTCTTCGGGAGGGTGTGATGATATGTCTCCCGGAGTTCCTCGGAAGCTCGGAAGATGTTCGACCATATTATAGGCGTGTTGTTGTTACATGCGCGTCTCATCGCCTTCTGGGTGTTGAACATGTCCTGCAGGGCATTCAGCACTCTTGCGTTGACGATGTATTCCTCTTGTTTCGGCTCTGGTATCCTTTCACCGTTAGGCAGGACGTGGTCATAGAAGAACTGCTGGGCCTTCAGGTCCTGTGGCAGTCCGATCTGTTCTTTCTTCATAAGCTCATCAGGATTGCCATACTTGGCCACAAAACGGGTCTTGAATCTCTTCGGCAATGACGCATATTCTATCAGGGCATAGGAACCATAACCCCTGCCTGACCGAAGCACATTGATTCGGCCACGTTGCTGCAGTTTCAGATAATTATCCCGAGTCATAATGGCCTCTCCGCCATTGTTCCCGGTCAAATCATCAACCGTCACAGCTATTATGTTTCCGTAGTATTCCATTTTGTTTATCTGTTCTGCGGAGGAAGTGGGATTCGAACCCACGCACCTTTACGGCCTACCGGTTTAGCGAACCGGCCTCTTGAACCACTTGAGTATTCCTCCATTCGGGGCACAGCGGTAAGCCCCGGGTCTCCAATATCCTTTATGCTATGAACTTTTTACCGCTGTTTTGGTTTCCCTTCTTTCTTCCAAGATCCATATGATGCGATAGCGCCAAGAGCGCCCACATACATCATCGGAAAAGCGATCAGCCATACCGCCCACCAGAACCCAGTCGCCACCGCGACAACCAATCCGAGCGCTGTCAGCATCAGGGACAAGAAGAAAAGCATGACATCTTTCATTTCTTCGTCGCTTTGGCTATGCTCTCCTCCGACAGTTTCTGGGCGTGATGTAAAAGGTTTCCCCATGCCTGTAGGCTCATCGGCTCATACGACTCCAGTTCCTTTTCTCCATTCAGCAGCCTCACACCACCGTCCTGTCTGTCTATTCGAACCTGAATCCCTCCGGCGAATGTCTGGATTATCTCCGTATCCGTGTATTCCGTCCGGCAGTTAGGGATGAAACACTGCTCCTCGATGGCTCCGCCATGATTTAATGCATATTGCCTGATCGCTTCCGCAAGGTCACTTTTTGTCAGATAATTAAGTGCTGACCATACGGTCGGCTTGGAGACGTTAAATCTCGAAGCCAGCTCCCTACGGAGCGAGTCTGTCACTTTGATATATATTCTCATAATTGCTGTATTTATATTGTCTTCTTGTCCTATGATTAGCCTACCTGCTCGAATATCTCATCCAGGTCAGCCCATTCCTCGATGCGTGTCACAAGCCTGCCCTTGATATCACAGCAGCACTTATTGATGAACTCGTCCCACGGAGCATTGTCATACAGGAACTCTCCGGTGTAATGAAAGGCGAAGGAATTCTCCACCAATCGTTCAATCACCATTTTCAAGGCTTCAACATCGCCATACAATGTGTAAACACGTCTCTTTACCATATTTTCTCAATCTGTTTTATTTTTTCGTACCTTTGTTCTCGGCTTAACAGTGTTAAGCATTGCAAATATAGAACATTTTGTTCACTTTAAAAATAAATTCAGTGAAATTTTTGTTCACTCTTGATATGGTAGACAGATTAAAAAGTTGTATTGACTACTTAGTGAGTAGTAGAAAGATATTTAACGCCTCAGATTTGGCAAAAATTCTCGGAAAACAACGTAGTTATATATCCGAGATATTAAATGGCAAGCGCAAGATTAGCGAACAATTTGTTCACTCTTTTTGCAATTATTTTCCCGAATTGTCCCCAGATTGGATTATGACTGGGGAAGGGGGAATGCTTAAAACTGCAAATAGCATCGCCCCGGAACATACATTTCCACTTCGAACAGATAACAAAATCGTCATTCAGGATGTCCCGCTATACGATTTCGATGCATCAGCAGGGCTATATGCATTATTCAATGACATTCATCCAGAGCCCATTGGCTATTTAAGGATACCTAACCTGCCATCAGTAGATGGGGCTATTTATGTAAGAGGAGACTCAATGTCACCATTACTTAAAAGCGGTGACATCGTTATGTATAAGAAAAAGGAACTGTCCATTGACAGCATATTATGGGGTGAAATTTATCTACTCTCATTTGTTTATGATGGAGATAGTTATACCGCAGTGAAGTACATTCAAAAATCCGACGATCCGGATAAAATTCGCCTCGCCAGTTTCAATCCATCTTTCGCCCCGAAAGACATCCCGATGAACTGTGTCACAGCACTCGCCCTGGTCAAAGCATCACTGACATTTCACACTATGGAATAATATGACTCACCAATCACAAGTCCAAGAAAGAATTGCAAAGTGCTCCCTCGAAGAAGAGCGCAAGGCTCGGCCTGTGACATATCTGTCACGGTTACAAAAAGAAGTTCTGAAGAAAGCAGAAAAGGGACTATATAAAGATGATGGTGTCAGCCATGAATCTCCAGAAGCAGCCGCTTTGAGTTTATTGTCTTCCCTTGGACTATTACATATGATTAGCACAAAGGAAGGAGTTGGTGGATTCTTGACGGACAAAGGGCGACTACTTCTTTATGAGAACCCAAAATTAAAATTTCCAGTTGAGGAAAATACTCGCTGGATTGTATCCACAACTATCTCCGCCCTTGCCATTATGATTGCATTAGGATCACTTATAGTAGCAATTTTATCGCTACTACGATAAGTGATACGGCAGCTATGGATACTATTAAAATAGAAATTGTTAATGTGACAAGAAGAGCTTTTCCCCAATCTATGTCATCCAGCCATTTCATATCCAACATACGTTTCCACTTTTTCATACACAGAGTTTTCGGCAAAAATAGCCATCATCCCAAAGTTTGCGCTCTTTTCTTAACACAATTTAGGCGTTATCCGGTCACTATCACTTATTTATAGCCATATTTAGCCGTCAAAAACGCATCACAAAGGGGGTCTTAACCGCCATTTTCCGTGCATTTTCAGGCATTTTATGTTATTAACCCCCTCCGTAGAAGGGTGTCAATGTAGCAAAAATGAATTCCTAAATGAATTTCTAACGCTTACCTTTCGTTTTTTACAAACACAGGGAAGTGAATTTCTAACTGAATTCCCAACTGAATTCCCTCTTCGAATTGGCAACCTTATCTTCGACGTTCGTTTGGCATTTTCAAAAAGCATTTGAAAGGCTATTCAGCCATATTTGAAAGCCAGTATAGACTCCGCACTCTTATGCCTTGACAGCGCATTCAGATTGAGCCATATTTGGCGCTACAGGCATTCAGAAGATTAAACTATGAATTCTCCAGACACGAAAAAAGCCTTCAGAACAGGGCGGTTTTACCCCTTTCTGAAGGCAATGTAACATTCAAACTTAAAAGATGGCTTTCAATCAGCCTTAAAAGTAACGCATAAGTAAAGCAAAAGTAACATTTAGTTTTATCCCCAGTTCACGGCTCACACTCCCCTAACCCTTTCATAATCACCACACATACACCTCTCCACTCCCCTACCCTATTATACGCATTTCGTTTTTACCCCCATAGAGTGTCCGTCAATGCCGCCTTTTCATAACCCGCCCAGCAA
>ULTG01024000.1_pt1 | contig 12895 bp, 16 predicted proteins | sample 1957461 | NCBI WGS metagenome assembly ULTG01 (sample SAMEA4835730, study PRJEB28245) | human gut metagenome | biome: gut microbiome; material: fecal sample | place: Denmark | collected 2008
TCTACGTATGCGTTGATTTTTTGAGCGAGAGTTTTTGTCCAACGCGAAACTTTTATCGCTCCGTCGTCGCGCAAAAATCGCTTGATTTCTCCGCTTATCATAGGCACGGCGTACGTCGAAAATCTGACGCCGTATTCGACGTCGAAATTTTGCATGGCTTTTACGAATCCCATTGCGCCCAATTGCATCAAATCATCGTATTCCAGTCTGCCTTTGAAGCGTTTTACGATGGATTTTATGAGGGGAATATTTTCTTCTATCAACTTTTCTTTTGCGCCGTCGTCACCTTGCTGCGCCTTTTTCAAGAGGTCGAGCGTGGTTTGATGATCCAGCATTATTTCAGCACCTTTTTCATTGTCACGACGGTGCCTTCGTCTTTTATCGAAGTGACCTCCATCTCGTTCATAAAGGTTTGAATAATCGTGAATCCCATGCCGCTGCGTTCGTCGTCCTCGGCGGTGGTGAAGAAAGGCTCGATTGCCTCCTTTACGTCCTCGATGCCTTTGCCGAAATCTCTGACGACAATCTCTACGGTGCGTTCGTCCTCGAATACGCGGCACTCGATTTGCATAATCCCGTCCTCTTTTTTGTCGTAGGCGTGCACGACGACATTGGTCACGGCTTCGCTTACGGCGGTTTTGATGTCGTTTATTTCTTCGAGGGTGGGGGAACATTCAATCGCAAACGACGCAACGACGTTGCGCGCAAACGCCTCGTTTTTGCTTTTTGCCAAAAGTTTCATTTCAAAATAATTCATTTTTTCTCCTTATTCTACAACGGGAACGTAGCGATATACTCCGCTTGCCAAAAACACTTTGTCAACCTGACGCGGTACGTTTTCAAGCAAAAGCTCGGCGTGCATCGCTTTTAGTTTTTTGTATCTGCCCAGCACAAATCCAAGCCCGGTGCTGTCTATAAAAGTTACGCCTTTCATATCGAAAATCATCGAGCGCAGAGTAGGGGTGTTTTCAATCACTTCGTCGATTGCACAACGCGCAAATTTTGCTCCGTATTCGTCGATTTCGCCCGAAAGTGCGACGCGTACGCAATCTTTTTCTGATATAAATTCAACGTCCATATTGCCTCCGACAATAGGATAAACGCTATCTAAATGCATATTTTGGCGGCTTTTTGAACAAAACAAAAATTCTTATATTTTTCTGTCAAAAAAATCTCGAAATCTATCAAAAAAATCATTGACAACTTTTTGGATTTATTGTATATTGTTGTAGTCGCAATGAACGACGCGAAAATCTTTCGGGGTGTAGCGCAGTTTGGCTAGCGCGTCTGATTTGGGTTCAGAAGGTCGGGAGTTCGAATCTCTTCACCCCGACCAGCACAACTTCACCGATGTGATTCGGGCCTTTAGCTCAGTTGGTTAGAGCAGTCGGCTCATAACCGATCGGTCCGCGGTTCGAGTCCGTGAAGGCCCACCAAAACATAAATATCATTTGGCCCGGTAGTACAGTTGGTTAGTACGCCAGCCTGTCACGCTGGAGGTCAGGGGTTCGAGCCCCCTCCGGGTCGCCATCAAGTTTGTGGCAGTGACAACCGTCACTGCCATAAATTTCAAAAGGGGATTGAAATCCCGTATGCCTCGGTAGCTCAGGTGGTAGAGCAAGGGACTGAAAATCCCTGTGTCGGTGGTTCGAGTCCGCCCCGAGGCACCAACAACTCAATACGCTGGTGTAGCTCAACAGGCAGAGCAACTGATTTGTAATCAGTAGGTTGTTGGTTCGATTCCGATCACCAGCTCCATACGGAGAGGTTCCCGAGTGGCCAAAGGGAGCAGACTGTAAATCTGTTGTCAGTGACTTCGGTGGTTCGAATCCACCCCTCTCCACCATGAAAATCCGCACTAATCAGTGCGGTTTTTCTTTGTGGAGAGGGGTGGATTGGCGGTTTTTCTAACCGCCGTGCGCTGTGCGCACCGAACCACCTTTCGGTGCTGACGCTTGGGCAATTTGCACAAGTGCAGCCCTGCGCTATTAAACGAATCCACCCACCACGAAAATCCGTGCTATTTTGCACGGTTTTTCTTTTTTTGAAAAACCTTTGCCGTTTAGCAGGATTTTCGTGGTACTACCGCGCAACCGATACTCGCTCTCAAAACAAGCACGGATAAAACACAAAGCCACAATTTCGCTATATCGCTTGCTTGGTGTGGACTTTTTTGTGCGGTTTTTCTTTGTGGAGCGGGGTGGATTGGCGGTTTGTCAAAACGCCGTGCGCTGTGCGCGCCGAACCACCTTTCGGTGCTGACGCTTGGGCAATTTGCACAAGTGCAGCCCTGCGCTATTAAACGAATCCACCGCCAGCAATGCAATCTATATTTCATAATCTGTTAAATCTGCCGTGTTAGATTGATATAACGGATGAATCGGATTGCCGGCTTTTGTTAGTTTTATTATCTTTATGGTTTTTCTGTCTTTTATACTTAATATTTGCAGTATTTCATTTAGGCATTCTTTTAGGTATTTGCGTTTTGTTATTAGATTGCCATATGCAAGAAGTATATCGCACTTTGGATACAGTTGTGATATTTTATTGATATATAACAAATTGTTTTGAAACAAATTTTTATCACATTCGGCATGTAGGTCGTTAGGATTTGTTGCTCTTTGTGGGGTGTTCGCATATAGGAGCAAATAATGGCAAAATGGAACGAAAGCGAACATCCGAGAGACGATGACGGAAAGTTTACGGACGGAACCGGTGGTGGCAAGACACAGTGGATAACATCGAAGAGAGACTTTTCCAACGTGCAGGCTAACGAAAATGACTTGCACGAGAGCGGAAAAAGTGGTAATATAAAACTATCAAAACAAGAGTGGGCACAGTATTACAAGATTATCGGAGATGAACAACACGGCGATTTTGTGTATCATACAAAAGACGGTGGTCGAGCAGTACGCCTTGAAAACAAATTGCTATTTGATAATGGTAGTTTTTCAACGCCCAAAGTCAATAAAATGCTAAAATTTGACAATAACGATTTGTTAAATGACGCAATCGAAGTATTAAAAGGTGAAAGGTATATTCTATGAACGAAGAACAAAAAAAAGCATTTACACAATTTGCCAAAATTGCAAAAAGAAAAAACTTTCATTCAATAGTATGTCTTTCAGCGGCGGCTATTATGGATCAAAGCGGTGATAATTGGCAAGAGACAATGAACGCAATCATTCAACTTGCCGAAAAAAGCAAAAATGGCGATGAGTTTCTTGAACGTTTATTGAGTGACTTCAAGCAATATGTTCAAAAGGTAGCGGAGCAAGATTGATAATAGCAAATAACAATCGAATTAAAGCACATCGCTTTGGATGTGCTTTTTTCATGCAAAAAAACACAAAGGGGGTGGTCGCAAATGACCAAAGCCGAAAGGGAAGCCTTGAAAGCCGAGTTCATCACAGGCGACTACCGTACAATCAAAGAGTTTGCGGAAGAAAAGGGCATTGAGTACAATAGCACATTCCGAAAGATGGCAAGTCTTGAAAGGTGGACAAAAGACAAAAACGAACATCTTGAACAAATTTACAAAAAAACCGTAAAGAAGCACGAACAAAAACGTGTAGAAGACGCTTTACGCGACGCAACGGTAAGACAAAACAAAACGTTGGAAGCAACTGCACTTGTTAGAGATAAGGCGTTGAAACTTTTAGGAACGGCAAAGTCGGCAAAGGAAGTCAACGCCATAGCATCTGCGTTGTATCGCATCAACGAGATTGAGCGTGGGCTTCTGAATTACGATAAAGGTTCGGGAGAAGATGCAAAGAGCAGGCTTGTAGCGGATATATATTTAACATTATCCAATTTTCATATCCGTTGTGTCGGCTGATACTAATTATTTTTTTGATAGTGTTATCAATACATTCGGGGCAAGCGGTGCTTGGGTTTATTCCAAAGCATAACAAAGTATTTCCATTTGGATTAAAAATTTGTCCCAACACGTATCTTGCCGAATTATCCTCATTTCTTTCGTATATCCACTGCATATTAAAACCCCAAACGATTTATTTTTGTAGCGATTTCCACAATTTAATCGTCATATTTGTCCATATAGCATAACATATTTTACAAAAATATTAAAGTGCGATTATGTGAATTTTTGCAATATTTAATCGTTTCAATGTTTTTATATTATTAGCATAAAGTTTTTATCAAATTGCGCATTTTGCGCGGTTTTTTGTGTAAAAGTTTTAATTTTGGCAATCATTGCCGTATGGATGCGCTGTTTTCGAGAAACGTTGAGGATAAAGAGGTGTTTTTCAAGAAAAACGACAACGTTGAGGGCGTTGTGGAAAACGTCCGTGAAGTGAAAAACCGAACGAACAACGACAATTCGATTTTGGTGGAATCCAAATCCGAAATTAAAGAGTAGACGCTCAAGCGGAAGTTTGAGCGAACGAGCACTCAAACGGTTGAGGAAAATATGATCGATAGAGAAGAATATCAACAATACGTAAAGGATAATGCGCCCAAATCGCCGATGGTGCGCACGCTTTTGGCGGCGTTTTTGGTGGGCGGTATCATTTGTTGTATCGGCGAGGGAATCGGCGATATTTTGCAGCTTATTTTCAAGGATATGAGCGACAAAGACGTTGCGACATATGAAAGTTGTATAATGATTTTTCTTGGCAGTTTTCTCACTGCACTCGGACTTTATGACAAACTCGGGCATTTTGCAGGTGGCGGTTCGATTATTCCGATAACGGGGTTTGCAAACTCGGTGGTTTCGCCCGCTATGGAATACAATCGAGAAGGCGTATTTTTCGGCGTATGCGCAAAGATGTTTGTGATTGCAGGGCCGATTATCGTATTCGGTGTGGTTGCGAGTTTCGTTGTGGGATTTATCGGATACTTTGTTTATATGTGAGGTGAAAATGCGCACTTTTCAGCTATCTAAGCAGGTATATATTAAAAGCGGATTTACAATCGTCGGGCCGAAAGAGGGGGACGGAAACTTTGCAGACAAGTTCGACATCGTGCTTAAAAACGATATTTGGTGTGAAAAATCCTTTGAAAAATGCGAAAGCAAGATGCATCGCGACGCCGTGAGCGGAGCTATAAAGAAAGCAGGCTTGAAGCGTGAAGATATAGATATTATGCTTGGCGGCGATTTGCTCAACGAGCTTGCCGCAACGTCTCTTGCCGCACGCAATTTTCCGTGTGCGTTTTTGGGGCTTTACAATGCATGTTCCACGTTCAGCGAAAGCATAATCGTTGGCGCAATGCTTATCGAGGGCGGATTTGCAAACAACGTCACTTGTTCGACGTCGAGTCACTTTGCGTCGGCTGAAAGACAGTATCGTTTTCCTCTCGAACTCGGCAATCAGCGCACTCCCACGTCGCAATGGACGGTTACGGGCGCAGGCTGTACGGTTTTGTCGGGCGAAATGCCGTCTATGATGAACGAGAGGGTGTACGAGGACGATATTATCGCAATCGACGACAATATGAACATCGACCAAAAGACGCTTGAAAAGTACAAAAAAAGCATTGAAAAGCAGAAGAAAGTCATAGACAAGGAAAAATCGAATATCATCGAGCAAAACTTTGACAAGGAAAGCAACGATTACGCAAAGCCGAATACGCATTACGTCGTCGTTACGGGCGGAACGATGGGCAAAGTGGTGGATTTGGGCATTGACGACGAGGCGAATATGGGGGCGGCAATGGCTCCTGCCGCTTGCGACACGATTGTTACGCATTTTGAGGAAACGGGGCGTTCTCCCGACTACTACGACGGCATTTTCACGGGGGATTTGGGCAGACACGGCAAAGAAATGCTGGAATATCTGCTCTCGAAAGAGGGAATTACTCTGCCGAAATACTATATGGATTGCGGCGCAAGCTACTTTACGCCCGAACAAAAGACTTTTCAAGGCGGTTCGGGTGCAGGGTGCGTGAACACCGTTTTCAACTCATATATCCTCAAAAAGATGCAAAAGGGTGAGTTGAAGCGAGTGCTTGTCGTGCCGACGGGGGCGTTGCTTAACAAGGATACGCCGCTGCAAAAGGAAACAATCCCCGGCATATCTCATGCCTTTACCCTTGAAAGTCATCCGTTTTTGACTTGAAACGGCAATTTGATTGCAAATCGGAGTGAATATGGATATATTTTTGGATTATCTCAAAGTGTTTGCCGTGGGCGGACTTGTGTGTATGCTAGGACAAATACTCATCAACAAAACAAAGATGTCGTCGGCAAGAATCCTTGTGACTTATTTGCTTATCGGCGTCGTTTTGGAAGTGTGCGGAGCGTTCGAGCCTATGAAAGAGTTTGCCGGTTCGGGCGTGACGATACCCATTATGGGTTTTGGCTCGAATCTTGCCAAAGGCGCGCTCGAAGGAGTGCAAAAAGACGGATTTCTCGGTGCGATTACGGGCGGTATGAGTGCGGTGGCGGCAGGGCTTACAACCGTCATCGTGTGCGGATTCGTTTTCGGATTGATTTCGCGCTCGCGCTCGAAGAAAATTTGAAGCTAAACACTATGTGTTTAAATTGAGCAGACTCGACGAATCGTACAAATTCAGATAAGTTTGCGGAATTTTGCCTACGATGAGGTTTTCGCACACCAGAACTTCGGCTTTAACCTGAATGGTGGGTTGATCTATCGGCGTGACGATGCTCACGTCCGCATATACGTCTATGTAGATTTTGTGCAATGTCTGATTTATCCCTGCCGACTGAAAAAACGATACGAAATCGCAGTTTGCCATACCTATCGGCGTGATTTTTATGGTTACGTCGGGGCCGAATCCCATAAGGAGCGCAAGTCCCGTGAAAGTGCCTGCGGCGATTTGTATTTCCTGCGTGCCCAGAGAGTCGAGATTTGCTTGCGCAAGGTTTGCTATTTGCCTTGCGATTTTGTTTATTTGCGGCGAATTTGCCTTTATCATCGAGATATTTCCGTCTTTATCCTTTACGATGTCGAAAAGCATTTCGTAGGTCAGTCCGTCCGAAAGCACGCTGGTTGCGGCAAGGTTTACGGCGTTTGTGGTTACGGCGCGCATTTGAGCAACAGAGCTGTCCATGACCGTCGGAACGATGTTGGAGCGGAAATAGACAGTGCAAAACACGAAAACCGCAAGAAAAATCGTGATTGCAATCACGACACGAAACAGTTTCGGTTTCATGGATTTTGCGATTTTTTCACGTCTTTGCACGATATATTGTATGATAAGTTTTCGATTATCTTTACAAAAGCAAAAGTTGTTGTTACAATAAGTGTATGGATTTATTTGACCTTCAAAACAACGAAAAAACCATGGCTCCGCTTGCGGAGCGTATGCGTCCTCGCACCTTGGACGAATTTTTGGGACAAGGCAAAATCGTGGGGCAAGGCTCGCTTTTGAGAAGAGCTATTGCCGCCGACAAGCTGGGAAGTTGCATCTTTTACGGCCCTCCGGGGACGGGCAAAACCACGCTCGCAAACATAATTGCCGAAAATACCAATGCGGCTTTTGTCAAACTCAATGCCGTAACAAGCGGCGTTGCGGACGCAAAAAAGGTTATCGACGAGGCGCGCGACAGACTTAGAATGTACGGCAAGCGTACATATTTGCTTTTGGACGAATGTCACCGCTGGAACAAGGCGCAAAGCGACAGCGTTTTGCAGGCTATCGAGCAAGGTTATATTATTTTTATCGGCTCTACGACGGAAAATCCCTACGTTTCCATGACGAGGGCTATCGTGTCGAGATGCCGTATTTTCTCGTTTTCAAGGTTGTCCGAGCAAGATATTAAAGCAGGACTTTTGCGCGCTTTGAACGACAAGGAAAGAGGTCTCGGCAACATGAATCTTCAAGTGAGCGACGAGGCGATATCTCATCTTGCATGGGCAAGCGCGGGGGATATGCGCACCGCGCTCAACGCTCTCGAACTTGCCGCGCTCACCACCCACGCGGACGAGGACGGCGTTATAAGAGTAGGAAAAGAGGAAGCCGAGCAATCTATACAGCAAAAAGCTCTTTCCATGACGGAAGATATGTATTACGACATGATTTCCGCATTTATCAAGAGTATGCGCGGCAGCGACAGCAACGCGGCACTTTACTGGGCGGAAAGACTTATAGAAGCCGGCTGCGATCCCATGCTCATCGGGCGCAGAATCATGATTCACGCTTGCGAGGACGTGGGAATGGCGGATCCCAACGCAATCGTGGTTGCGACCTCATGCGTGCAAGCGTTTGAGAAAATCGGTTTGCCCGAAGGGCGCATACCTCTTGCGGAAGGCATAATCTACGTTGCCGAAGCTCCGAAATCCAACAAAGTGGTGGAAGCGTTGAGCGGAGCGGAGAACGCCGTCAAGACAATAAAGCACGAAACCGTGCCCGTTTACCTTCGCGATCCCAACTACAAGGGCAACGACGAAAGGGTGAGCGGCTACAAATATCCGCACGACTACGGCGGATGGGTGAAACAACAGTATTTGCCCGACGAAATTAAAGACGCAGTGTTTTACGAGCCTACCGAAAACGGCTTCGAAAAGGAAATCAAAGAGCGTCAAAAGAAGAGAAAGTAAAATTTGAAAGAATCCGTAGATTGTTGCGGATTCTTTTCAAATGTCTAGTGAATAGTGGTTGACAAGCAAAATATCTATTGATATAATATCATATGATATGATTTAATTCGAGGTGCTTATGCCAAAGAAAGCGTCCGTGACGAAAGAAATGATAATTTCTGTTGCAATCGACATCGTTCAAAAAGGCGAAAGTTTGAACGTGCGTGTGGTTGCAAACAAACTCGGCTGTTCCATTCAACCTGTTTTCTACAATTTTGCAACTATGGACGAGCTGAAAAAAGAGATCGATGCACGCATGGTGAAGATTTATGACGAATACGTCGAAAACTGCGTGAAAAACAGCAAATATCCGCCGTACAAAGCAATCGGAATGGCATATATCGGCTTTGCAAGGGATTATCCTGAGTTTTTCAAGCAAATGTTTATGGACGAAAACGGCAACAAAATCATATCGTCTGACAATGCGACTTTCTTGTCGGCAATAGAGTCCGTTTGCAAAATTTTCGGATGCGACAAACAAACGGCAATGAGATTTCACCTCGAAATGTGGGTTTTCGTGCACGGATTTGCCACTATGGTTGCCACAAAATATATCGAATGGGACGAAGAAAGCGTCAGCGATATGGTGACCGACGTGTTCGAGGGCGTAAAACTGCGCTTGAATTTGAAACCTAAAACAGCATGATTGACAACGAATACGCAATAGCGAAACTCGATTGATTTCAATCGTAAAAAACCTGTTTTTTATTATATACGACGCTCGATTTGGGGATTAGCACTTCGGTATCTAGGAAATATCGAATTTGATTTCTGTTTGAGCAAAAGGAGAGGATATGTTACAAATCGAAAATTTGACCAAAACTTACGCCGGCAATCAAAAACCATCGGTGGACAATTTGTCGCTCACCGTAAACGACGGTGAAATATTCGGCTTTATAGGCCCGAACGGCGCGGGAAAATCCACGACGATCAAGAGCATAACCGGCATTATCTCTTTTGAAGAAGGCAGAGTGCTTATAGACGGAATTGACCTCAAAACCGCGCCCCTAGAAGCCAAAAAGCATATCGGATACGTCAGCGACGACCACGTGTTGTACGAGGGATTGACCGGCGTTGAGTACGTAAACTTCATTTGCGACGTTTTTCAGGTGCCGAGTGCGCAAAGACAAGAGCGACTCGACAAATATTGCGAGCTTTTTGCGCTTACGGATTCCGTAAAAAAGCAAATTTCCACCTATTCGCACGGAATGAAGCAAAAACTCAACATAATCGGCGCGCTTATACACGAGCCGAAAATCTGGATTTTGGACGAGCCTATGACGGGACTCGATCCCCGCTCCGCATACAACCTCAAACAACTCATGCGCGAGCATGCGGACAAGGGAAACAGTGTGTTTTTCTCCTCGCACGTGTTGGAAGTCGTTGAAAAAGTGTGCGACAGAATAGGCATTATCGACGACGGATACCTCATAACTTGTTGTCAAATCGATGAGCTGAAAGAGAGAAACAAGGATAAATCCTTGGAGGAATTGTTCTTGAAACTTACCGACAATTCGGCTGCGCAAACCGTTGAATGAGGATGTTATGAGAGATTTTGTTTTGGTGTTTAAAACACTGTATAAAAACGCAAATTCATCCTCGAAAGACGAAGACGGCAAGAAAAGACTGTCTACGGGAATAAAGTTTGTGATTTCCATATCGCCGCTTATTATTCTCGTGTCGGCAATGATTGCTTTTTTGTCGGTGGGATTGAATAACATAGGGGAATTTTCATTGCTCGTCACGGCATTGGTTGCGGTTACGCAAATTCTAGTGCTGTTTTTGTCGATGTTTTCAATCGTATCAACCCTTTACGAGTCCAAAGACACGCCGTTTTTGAATACGTTGCCCCTCAAACCCTCGTCGGTGTTTTTCGCAAAGTTTGCGATGACCTACGTCAACGCGCTTGCAATATCCGCCGTCGTGCTTTTGCCGACCGTGCTTACCGGCGCGATTGCCTTTAACGTGGCAAACGGAAGAATATTTTACGGCTTTTATCCGCTGTTTTTCGTGATTCTCGCGCTTGCGCCGATACTGCCTTTGTTCGTGGTTGTGGTGCTTTCAATGCCCGTTGTGTGGCTCGGTTCGTATTTTAGAGGGAAACCTACGCTCAAAAGCGTGCTGACTATTTTGTTTTACGTTGTTTTGATGTGTGCTTATATGGTCGTGGTCTACTATATGAACACCACGGGATTCGGACAAAACGGAAACGTCGAGATGTCGCAAGGGATGCTCGGCTCGCTCGGAACGCTCGCAAACGTGTTTTATCCCGACAAAGCGCTGGTAAACTTCTGTCTCGGCATAGACGCCGGCAAAAACTTCGGCATATCCGCCGCCATAACGGTGGGTATGATTGCGATTATGCTATTGCTGTCGTCACTGTTCTACAAAAAAATCAACACGAGAAAGTCGGAAAGCGCACAAACGGCGGAGTCCAAAAACGCGTCTTTGAAACAAAACAACGTCGTCGTATCACTGATGAAAAGGGATATAAAATCCATCATGCGCAACAGCTCGCTTGCGATGACTTCGATTGCAAACTTGCTTATGGCGCCGATTTTTATCGTAGTTATGTACTTTATTTCCAACTTCAAGGCTAACGCGGACGATAGTCTGACTCCGATTATGGCGCAAATGATGGGTATAGGTTTTGTGGTGATGTACTCAATGATTTTCCTTGCAGGCGCAAATATGATTGCAAATATGGCATATACAAGGGAGGGTAAGTCGTTTTTTGCAAGCAAAACGTTGCCGATAAATCCGATAGACAGCATAAGAGCAAAACTTTTGCTGTCCGTGATTGCGCCGAGCGTCTTGCTCGTGCCGATTATGCTCATTGCGCTTTTGCTCTATAAAATCGATATAGTTTCGACGATTTTTATCGGCATAGACACGTTTATGATGATTGTGGGCGTTTGCAGTATGTCAATACTTTTCGATATGAAAAAGGGCAATCAGCACTGGGAAAAGGTGTCGGATATCAAAAACTCCTCGCAAAACGTGTATCAGATTATTTCCGCACTTACGTCGGTTTTGCCGGCAATCGTGCTGTTCGTTTCGGGAATTATTTTGGCTTCGTTTGCACAATCGCTTGGAGAAACGATTATTAAGGTGATATATTGGAGCGTAGGAACGACGTTTTCCGCCGCCGTGCTTGCTTTGGGGCTTTGTCTTTTGAGAAAGTACGGGCTCAAATGGTTTGAGTTTATCGGCGAAAATAAGCCTAAAAAGAAATCGAATACAAACGGTTTTTCAAATCGGAGGTTGATGAAATGATGAAACGCAAAGTCGCCCTTGACGTCGGTGACGTGCGTGTAGGCGTGGCGGTGAGCGATATGCTGGGTATAACCGCAAATCCGCGCGAAACCTACGTGCGCAAAAAAGACGATATAAACGCCGATATAGCGTATTTTTGCGAATACGCAAAAAAAGAGGACGCGGACGCTTTCGTGCTGGGCCTTCCCAAAAATATGGACGGTACGGAAGGGGACAGAGCGGCGGTTACAAGACAATTCGGCGATATGCTCGAAGAAGCGAGCGGACTTGAAGTGTTGTATCAGGACGAAAGGTTGACGACGGTGTCCGCGGAGCGTATGCTCATAGACGCGGACGTAAGGCGGGATAAGCGCAAAAAGGTTATAGACAAGGTTGCCGCAACAATAATTTTGCAATCTTATCTCGATTCGCATCGCTGAAAATCGCAACTATTTGATATTTTGCTTGCAAATTGCGCAAAATATGTTACTATCAAAATAACAAGATGCAATCGAAAAATACGCTTTGCATCGCAAGGAGAAACTACTATGGCAGATTTTTTTGACGACCAAAACAATATGACCGAAGACGACGACATCATCACTTTGTACAACGAAGTCGCAGACAAAGACGAAGATTTTTATCATCTGGCAACTCTCGACGTCGACGACAAATGGTTTGTCGTGTTGAAACCCGTCGAGAAACTCGACGATATCGACGAGGACGAAGTCCTTATTTACGAAATTGCCGAGAACGAGGACGGCAACGACGTGTTCAAAGCAATCGAGGACGACGCTCTTTTGCAAAGAGTTTTCGACGAATTTATGGCTGAAGTCGAAAAGATGGAAGGCGGATGCGACTGCGGCGAAGACGGCTGCCATGACGGCAATTGCTCTTGCTGCCATCACTAAGTTCTCAACTCGCTAACATTCATAGAGGCATCTGCTCGGCAACTCTGATGTACAAACGTACACATGTTGTCGAGAGGATGTCTTTTTTTTTGTTCTTCTACAAGAACGGGGCAGCGTGTAATCTAAATTAGATGTGCCCCCTCTTTCCGGACACGCCGGTAT
>ULTG01021200.1_pt1 | contig 12761 bp, 10 predicted proteins | sample 1957461 | NCBI WGS metagenome assembly ULTG01 (sample SAMEA4835730, study PRJEB28245) | human gut metagenome | biome: gut microbiome; material: fecal sample | place: Denmark | collected 2008
GAGTTTAGAAAAGGCAGATGGATTTTCACTGCCGTAAACGCTGACCTCGACCATAGCCATAGGCTCAGCATTGCTTCCTCTGAAGTAGAGCTTGTAGTCAGGCTCAAAACCGACCATGAGCCAATTTTCTGACTTGCCAGGAATTGTCTGGATAGCCTGACCTAAACGTGTTTTGATTTCAGTTTCCTGTGCTTCTGTAAGAGAAGTACTTATCTTAGAATTAATAAATGGCATGTGTTACCTCATTTCTGCGCCGCAGGCGCGTGTATTCATGTGCTGATTATAGCACTTTACATATGTCAAAGAAACATATTAATTGTCAGAGCCGTCAATAATGCCCACCAGCAATTTAAACGGCAGGCTGCGAAAAAACTATTTTTCTTCATTTAATAAAACACCTTCATTGGTGTAGTTAATAAAAATTATAATATAGGCTGGGAAAAATAATAATGGAAAGGTTTGGAAAATTAAAGATAATATGGTTTGACGAAATTTGTCGAAAAAAAGATATTGAAGGGAGAGGAGAAAAGGGGGATAATGATATAAAGTGCAAATGTGTAAAAAAATTATGGGAGGTGCTATGGCTAAATCGTCAAATCAAAAATTAAAGCTTATGTATCTTATGAAAATATTATTAGAATATACAGATGAGACACATAGTCTGACAATGGAAGAAATAAAGACTAAGTTAAAGCTATATGATATAAGTGCAGAGCGAAAAAGTCTTTATAATGATATAGAGAGTTTAAGATTATATGGATTAGATATAATTGGGACAAAGGAAGACAGAACATATTCTTATCATATTGGTAACAGACAGTTTGAATTAGCTGAACTTAAATTGCTTGTAGATTCTGTTCAGTCAGCCAAATTTATAACCGAAAAGAAATCAAATGATTTAATTAAAAAGATTGAAGCATTTGCTAGCAGATACGAAGCAATCCAGTTGCAACGTCAGGTATTTGTTGCAGGTAGAGTGAAAACTATGAATGAAAGTATTTATTATAATGTTGATAGGATTCATTCGGCTATAGCAGATAATTTTCAAATAACATTTCAATATTTTCAGTGGAATGTAGATAAAAAGATGGAATTAAGACATAATGGTATATGGTATAAAGTTAGTCCATGGTCATTGTCCTGGGATGATGAGAATTATTATCTTATTGCTTATGATAGTGTAGAACGTATAATAAAACATTTCAGAGTTGACAAAATGCTACATATTAAATCAATAAAAAAAATTAGAGAAGGGAAAAAGAGCTTTAATAATTTTGATATGGCAGCATATGCAAGAAAAATGTTTGGAATGTATGGTGGTAAAGAAGAATATGTACATATCAAATGTGATAATTCATTTGCAGGTGTAATGATTGACAGATTTGGAAAAGATGTATCAATGGTTCGCTTAGATGAAGAACATTTTGTGACAAATGTAGAGGTATCCGTAAGCCGACAATTTCTTGCGTGGGTTATAGGTTTGGGTGAAGGGGTAACAATATTAGGACCACAGTCGGTGGTTGATATGATGAAAGAAGAAATAAAAAGATTAACTAATCAATATGAATAAAGAACAAAGGTTTGAGGTAAGAGGGATGTTTATTGGACAGTAAATATTGTATAATTCAATAGAAAGGTCAATAGAAAAAAATAAAGGCTTAAAAAGCCTTTTTAAATATCCACACTGTGGATGGTTCTTTCGAACGATTTGGAAAAATCTTTATTTGAACTTGTAGTGTAAATTCATATGATAGTCAATCTTATGAATAAATACATTATAAAACATATTTTATTTATAGTCAACTAAAAAAGAGAGGTACATTATGAAAAGTAGAAGGGAACAAGATTATTATTTAGGATTAGATATTGGAACAGAATCTGTGGGATATGCTGTAACAGATGAAAATTATAATATCCTCAAATTTAATGGAAAAAACATGTGGGGAAGCAGGTTGTTTGACGAAGCTCAGACTGCAGCTGAAAGAAGAACATTCAGAAGTGGTCGAAGACGACTTCAAAGACGAGCATGGAGAATACAGCTTTTACAGGAATTGTTTTCTGAAGAAATATCTAAAGTTGATCAATCTTTTTTTGTAAAAATGAAAGAAAGCCCATTGATATTAACGGATAAAACGAATGGACAAAAATATACATTGTTTAATGATGACGATTATTCTGATATTGATTATTATTCTGAATTTCCAACAATATATCATTTAAGAAAAGCGTTACTTGTGGAAGATAGGAAATTTGACGTCAGACTGTTATATCTTGCTGTACATCATATAGTTAAGCACAGGGGACATTTTTTGTTTCAAGGTTCAGTCAATAACGCAACATCTTTTCATTCTGTATTTGATAATTTAAAGATATGCTTAAGAGATGAGTTTGAAATAGAATTAGAATGTCATTCAGAAGAAAAAATAGCTGAAATTCTTAAAGATAAGAAGAAATCAAAAAGAGATAAATGTAATGAAATATTTAATGAATTAAATACTGATAAGAGTAATAAACAGATAAAGTCAATAGTTACACTTATTTCTGGAATGAAAGCAAAAGTGGCAGATATATTTGCTGATGAATCATTATTAGAAATAGATAAGCCAAGTATATCTTTTTCTGAATCATCTTATGAAACGCTTCGGGTTGAATTAGAAGATGTTTTGGGTGAACGATGTGGTGTTATTGATATTATAAAATGTGTATACGATTGGGCGATATTAGCAGACATCCTGGCTGATGGGGAAATAAATGGAAAATCTTATTTGTCAGTTGCAAAGGTTAATTTATATGATAAGCACAAAGAAGATTTGAGAATTTTAAAACAATTATTTAAGGGAAATCATAAAGTTTATAAAGAATTTTTCGTTGATGAAGGAAAAAGTAATTATTGTGCATATGTAGGATTTGTAAATTCTAACGGAAGCAAAAAGAATATAAAAAGATGCAATAGAGAAGATTTTATAAAAAATTTAAAGAATCAATTGGGAAAGATAGAAAAGACGGTCAGCAATCAGTCTGAATATGAATTCATAGAACAAGAAATTCAAGCAGATACTATACTTCCTGTTCAGATATCAAAGGATAATGGAGTTATACCATATCAAGTGCAGGAAATGGAATTAATAGATATTTTAGCAAAAGCAGAAAAATATATGCCATTTTTAAGTGTAAAAGACTCAGATGGTGTATCTGTATCAGATAAGATTGTTAAAATATTTGAGTTTAGAGTTCCATACTATGTTGGACCTTTGAATGGTTATAATAATACTAATTCTTGGATGGTAAGAAAATCTGATGGTAAGATTACACCGTGGAATTTTGACAATAAAGTAGATAAAGATGCTTCTGCAGAAAAATTTATTAGGAAAATGACTAATAAATGTACATATCTCATTGGAGAAGATGTTTTGCCTAAACATGCACTTCTTTATGAAGAATTTAATGTATTAAATGAATTGAATAATGTCAAAATTGGTGCGAATAAGCTTGATGCTGATTTGAAAAAAGATATTATTAATAATTTGTTTAAAAAGAAAAAGAAGGTTACAGGTAAGAATTTAAGGGAGTATTTAAAATGTGAAGGATTGATAAATGACGATGAGGAAATTACCGGATTTGATATAAACTTTAAAAGTTCAATGTCTTCATATCTTGATTTCAAAAAAATACTGGGAGATAAGATTGATAATTATTCTGTTAAGATGATGGTGGAACAGATAATTTTATGGATTACAGTATATGGTGATGAAATATCAATCTTAAAAAGAGTTATCAGAAAACAATATGATAATAATCAGATATCAGATGAAGAAATAAAAAAAGTCAGTAGATTAAAATATCAAGGCTGGGGAAGACTCTCAAGAAAGTTTCTGAGTGAAATAGAAGGTGCTGATAAAGAGACCGGAGAGATTAGGACGATAATAGGTGCGTTGAGAGACACACAGGATAATTTAATGCAGCTTTTAGGACAGAAATATACATTTTCAGAGACAATAGAAAATATTAACAATAAAAATATGAAAGAAATATCGACTATTTCATATAAGGATATAGTTGAAGATATTGTTGCTTCGCCATCTATTAAGAGAGCAGTATGGCAGGTTATATTGATTTCTGAAGAGATAAGAAAGATTATGGGAAAAGAGCCTGCTAAAATATTTGTAGAAGTTGCAAAAGGAGCTGGAGAAAAGAAGCGTACGTTGTCTCGAAAAGATAGATTAATAAGCTTGTATGAAAGCTGTAAGGACGAATCAAAAGATTGGAAAAAAGAATTAGAACAACGACCAGAGGATGATTTTCAAAGTATCAAATTATATCTGTATTATACTCAGATGGGTAGGTGCATGTATTCAGGAGAACCTATAGATTTATCAAGGTTGTCAGATGCAAATGTTTATGATAGAGATCACATTTATCCTCAATCCAAGACAAAAGATGATTCATTGGATAATCTTGTTTTAGTAAAAAGAGAACTGAATGCTAAAAAAAGCAATGGCATGATTTCGACTGATATACAGAATAAAATGCATGGTTTCTGGAAGGAATTATTAAATAAAGGATTTATCTCACAGGAAAAGTATTATAGATTGATGAGAAAAGATACACTTACTGATGAAGAACTTGCTGGTTTTATTAATAGACAGTTGGTTGAAGCAAGGCAGTCAAGTAAAATTGTAATTGGATTATTTAATAGAATGTATCCAGATTCAAAAGTTGCATATGTGAAGGCTAATCTGGTTTCAGATTTTAAAAATATGGATAATGTTAAGATAACTAAAGTGCGATCTTTAAATGACTATCATCATGCAAAAGATGCTTATCTTAATATAGTTGTAGGAAATGTATATTTTGAAAAATTCACTAACAATCCATTACAATGGCTAAAGAAGAATAGAAATGCTGAATATAGTCTTAATCAAATGTTTAATTATGACCTTATTAAGAATGACAAAGTTATATGGAAAAGAGGTAATGATGGAACACTAAGGGTTGTGTTAAAAAATATACACAAGAGGGATATACAATATACACAACAAGTTATAACTAATAAAGGTGGACTGTTTAATCAACAGTTAGTAGGTAAAGATGAGAATGCCAGTATGCCAGTAAAAAAGGGCCGAGATGTAAACATATATGGAGGATACAAATCGATAACACCAGCATTTTTTACACTCATTGAATCAGATGATAAAAAAGGTAACAAACAAAGAAGTATAGAGTCTGTACCTTTATTCATGAAAAATCAGTTTTTAAATGATACAAATAGTTGTATGGAATATTTTGAGAATGCGTATGGATTAAAGAATCCAAAGGTAGTGATATCTCAGATACGGAAAAATACATATTTGATCATAGACGATTTTCCTGTGTTACTTAGAGGATCTACAGGAAAGCAGTTAATATTACAATGTGCTGTACAGTTAATGGTATCGCAAGAACAAGAAAGATATTTAAAGAAGCTTGAGAAATATATTCAAAAGAATTCTCAAAGAAAGGATAAGAAACAAAATCTTCTAATTACAGAGTATGATGGTTTAACAAAGGAAAGTAATATAAGAATTTATGATATGTTTATTGATAAATTAACTAATACAATATATAGCAAAAGACCAGCTAATCCGGTTGATAAATTAAAAAACAAAAGAGGAATATTTGAACAATTATCAGTAGAATGTCAATGTGTAGTTTTGAATGAAATATTACATTTATTTCAATGTAAACCAATTGTTGCGGATTTGAGTATTATAAAAGAAGCAAGTTCAACAGGATCAATTAAGAAAAATAAAATAATCTCATCAAGCAATAATGTGATAATGGTTAATCAGTCGGTTACTGGATTGTTTAAGCAGGAGATGGACCTGCTTAAGATATGAGCTGGCGTATAGTAGTCATATCTAATAGTGCTAAGCTTGAGTACAAAATGGAGTACATGATAGTCAGACAGTCAGAGATAACTAAGATATATTTAAGCGAAATATCAATGCTTATAGTAGAATCAACAGCTGTATCTCTGACTGCCGGGCTTCTTAGTGAACTTACTAAGAGAAAAATAAAAGTTATATTTTGTGATGATAAAAGAAATCCGTCATCAGAATTAGTAAGCTACTATGGAAGTCATGATACAAGTGCAAAAGTAAGGCAGCAGGTTGGGTGGACTGCTGAAATTAAGAAAATGATGTGGACAGAAATAGTCTCAGAAAAAATTAGAAATCAACAAAGATTTTTAGAAGATTTAGGTAAAAAAGAAAATGTAATGCTTACTGAATATTTAAAGGAGATTCAGCCAGGAGATACAACTAATCGAGAAGGACATGCTGCAAAGGTATATTTTAACGCAGTGTTTGGCATGGATTTTTCAAGGAGTTTAGATATACCTATTAATGCAGCATTGAATTATGGATATGGGATAATATTATCAACTTTTAACAGAGAAATAGTATCTAATGGTTATATTACACAGTTAGGATTGTTTCACGATAATATGTTTAATCAGTTTAACCTCGGCTCAGATTTAATGGAGCCATTTAGAATACTTGTTGATAGAAAAGTATATGAAATGAAACCAGAAAAGTTTGAGAAAGAAGAAAAGTTGCAACTTGTCAATATACTTAATCAGGAGATTACAATTGATGGGAAAAGAAACTATGTTGTAAATGCAATAAAAATATATTGTAAAAGTGTATTTGATGCTATTAATGATAATGATGTGTCTTTAATAAGGTTTTATTCTAATGAGTTATAGATATATGAGAGTAATAGTAATGTTTGATTTACCTGTCTTATCATCATCTCAGATAAGAGAATATAATAAATTTAGAAAATTTTTAATTAAGAGCGGTTTCCTGATGATGCAAGAATCTATATACTGCAAGCTAGCTTTGAATGCTACTGTTGTTGATGGAATTGTTTCTAATGTAAAGAAAAATAAGCCACCGCAGGGATTGGTACAGATATTAACACTTACTGAGAAACAATATTCAAAAATGGAGATTATAGTGGGAGAAAATACTAATTCTACATTAGATGATGATAGGAGGTTAATAGTATTGTGAAGATTGTAAAAGAACAATTTGAATGCCCAATAGAATTAGAAGAAGGAAAGATTGCTGTTTTAATATTAGAGAAACAGGAGAAGTTCACAGATTTTGTCAGTGAATTGAAAGAACAACTTTCAGATAATGATTTAGGCTGGATTTTATCAGATAATGGAGAAATATTACCATTTTCAAAAAATTTAGAATTGATAATTGATCCATTTGCCACAGACCTTAATCAAAAAAGAATTTTAACAAAGCTTTATTCTGTTATGGGAAAAAGTGTAGTTGAGAGCGAAATGATGAATGAGTGGAGAATACTATACTCATCTATGTTGAGTATGGTATCTAATGTAATGGATAATATGCCGTATATATTGCAATGTAATCAAGAAGGTAATGTTACAGACCTTTTTAAACAGTTAGATGTTAAATTCGAGACTAATCCTGAGAATTTATTGGAAAAACTTATTGATTACATATGTGTAATTAGTGAAGTGTTTGGTAAGAAAGTATTTGTTTTAGTCAATATGAAATCATATTTTACAAAAGATGAATTAAAGATGCTGTACAAGAAAATGTTTTATGAGAAAATATACTTATTGTTAATTGAAAACTACGATAATAATGATATTATTGAGGAGGAAAGAGTAACTATTATAGATAAAGATATGTGTGTTATAAATAGAGGTTAGAAATAAAAATATTATCATGTGAATGTACCCATGTTATGTAGGAACATGTTTGCTCGGTGAGAATCGGATTTGAGGTTTGAGAGTAGTGTAAATTCATATGATAGTCAAACAAGGATTGTTTATCATCTTCTACCTCCTCCGTTTGAGAGTAGTGTAAATTCATATGATAGTCAAACATGTGTCATTGTTTTTAGTCTCTCCTTTGAGTTTGAGAGTAGTGTAAATTCATATGATAGTCAAACATTAAGCAGTGGCGAGGGGTTGTGTTATGTGTTTGAGAGTAGTGTAAATTCATATGATAGTCAAACGACAATTGTTCGGTGATGTAGCGTTTGGTTGTTTGAGAGTAGTGTAAATTCATATGATAGTCAAACGGGCAGAAAAGCCGATTGCATTCGTGATACGTTTGAGAGTAGTGTAAATTCATATGATAGTCAAACTGTTGTTGTTGTGTGAATCACGCACACGGGTTTGAGAGTAGTGTAAATTCATATGATAGTCAAACGTATTACTTTGATACTCGTGTGTATGCACCGTTTGAGAGTAGTGTAAATTCATATGATAGTCAAACACCCTCCTAAATCAAGAAATAACTGGGCTAGTTTGAGAGTAGTGTAAATTCATATGATAGTCAAACCGGTCATTGTCAAAGACAGACTGGGACTGCGTTTGAGAGTAGTGTAAATTCATATGATAGTCAAACAAGAACGTAAGTTAAAACAGGTTGATATTTGTTTGAGAGTAGTGTAAATTCATATGATAGTCAAACCTGAACGGTTTACTGCTCCGGCAAGTCTTGGTTTGAGAGTAGTGTAAATTCATATGATAGTCAAACACACGCTATAATATTTCTTTTCACCGAACAGTTTGAGAGTAGTGTAAATTCATATGATAGTCAAACGAAGTTCACAGAGTAGAAAACGGAGGTAAAGTTTGAGAGTAGTGTAAATTCATATGATAGTCAAACCCACCTTTCGCCCAGTCAAAGCTAATTCCAGTTTGAGAGTAGTGTAAATTCATATGATAGTCAAACCATTAAAACCTGACAAAGCATTTTCCGCAAGTTTGAGAGTAGTGTAAATTCATATGATAGTCAAACGAAAACAATCGAATTATTAAACAAGGTTGTGTTTGAGAGTAGTGTAAATTCATATGATAGTCAAACCCAACGCCAATCAAACAGTGCCACCTAGCCGTTTGAGAGTAGTGTAAATTCATATGATAGTCAAACCATAATCATAATTATCCATAAAACCCGTAAGTTTGAGAGTAGTGTAAATTCATATGATAGTCAAACATATATTCCCCGAAAGACAATTCAGAATTCGTTTGAGAGTAGTGTAAATTCATATGATAGTCAAACTACCAGCGAGAACAGACACAAGATATTTTCGTTTGAGAGTAGTGTAAATTCATATGATAGTCAAACAAGAGGTAAAAGATGGGGTTTCCAATCACAGTTTGAGAGTAGTGTAAATTCATATGATAGTCAAACTATAATCAGCACGAAAATTAATAACTCCATGTTTGAGAGTAGTGTAAATTCATATGATAGTCAAACTTATAGACCATGCCGAGGGTGGAGATTATAGTTTGAGAGTAGTGTAAATTCATATGATAGTCAAACCTGGGAACTTGAAAGACAGTATCAGGAGCTGTTTGAGAGTAGTGTAAATTCATATGATAGTCAAACCAAAGGCAGGCTTTTTAACAGGGTTCGACGGTTTGAGAGTAGTGTAAATTCATATGATAGTCAAACAATGCTATACGGCGGAGAGTTGCCGAGCGAGTTTGAGAGTAGTGTAAATTCATATGATAGTCAAACAATATAAAAGTGGTTATCAGTGCGACAATGGTTTGAGAGTAGTGTAAATTCATATGATAGTCAAACATAAAAATATGAATGAAAGAGAGAATCATTGTTTGAGAGTAGTGTAAATTCATATGATAGTCAAACGGAAGATATTAGTATTATTAAATACCTGCTGTTTGAGAGTAGTGTAAATTCATATGATAGTCAAACTTTTTGATTTATGGTCAGAATATTGGATATGTTTGAGAGTAGTGTAAATTCATATGATAGTCAAACATTATGCGGCACATATTATTAGTATTATGTGTTTGAGAGTAGTGTAAATTCATATGATAGTCAAACGATAACCTTTATCGGCATATAACTTGATGTGTTTGAGAGTAGTGTAAATTCATATGATAGTCAAACTGTACATCTGCGTCAGTATGTGATATCTGGGTTTGAGAGTAGTGTAAATTCATATGATAGTCAAACACTTCCGAAGACATATGCTAAGATTTTTGAGTTTGAGAGTAGTGTAAATTCATATGATAGTCAAACAGAGACTGGAAGTCAATCGCAAGGCTCGTAGTTTGAGAGTAGTGTAAATTCATATGATAGTCAAACATCTCCAAGGTAGTCTCTCGCAATCTGGCAGTTTGAGAGTAGTGTAAATTCATATGATAGTCAAACTATGGAAAAGCAGAATTTATTCACAGAAGAGTTTGAGAGTAGTGTAAATTCATATGATAGTCAAACGCGCCATCGGTCCAGTCACCGGCTGTATAAGTTTGAGAGTAGTGTAAATTTATACAATAGTTAAACAAAGCAAAATATAGAAATGGTTTTATGCAACCAACCACAACACAATTCCCACTTTTCTGACAACTACAATTGGTGGAATCCACATTTTACATGGGCTATAATACATACATAACAACAGAAAGGACTGACATTATGCTACAGGAGAATCTTATTATGATGAGGTCGCTTGCGGGAAAGACGCAGGAGGATATCGCAGAGGTTATTGGAATATCGAGGCAGGCGTATGACAAATGGGAGCGTGGTGAAACAATTCCTGATATTGAAAAATGCGGCAGACTTGCAGAATTTTATGGCGTGACGATGGATTCCTTAATAAAGGACGATGTGCAGCTTGAAGGGCAGAAGATGGCACCAGCACCGAAAGGCAAACACATGTGGGGTGTTGTCACAGTGAATGACCGCGGTCAGATAGTTATTCCTAAAGAGGCTAGAGAGACTTTTGGACTGGTGAATGGTAGCAGGCTGGTTGTGCTTGGCGATGACAATGAGGGCATAGCGCTTGTTAAAGCGGAGCAGTTTGAAGAGAAACTTAGCATGGCAATGTCGGTTCTTAGTAAAGATATTAAGGAATGAGGTGTTATATATGATTTGTCCAAAATGTAATAAGGAAATGCGAAAAGGATACCTTTTCAGCAGTAAAGACGGCGCATTCAGCTTTGCCGATGAAGTGCCTGGAGTATTCACAAATGCAAAAACAGCCAAAGGCTTTGTTGAAATCACACCGCTTAAGGCGAGCCACAGAACGAAAGTGGAAGCCTGCATATGTGAGAGTTGCAGGATAGTAGAATTTGAATATTAGATAAAAAACAGAGGAGCACACACATGAACACCCAACCATTTACCATATCACCAATTCCAGACGACATATTTGCAAAGATGCAGGGGAAATCATTTAAGGACAACTGCACCGTGCCAAGAGAAGATTTGCGGTATCTTAAAGTTTTGCATGTCGGATTTGATGGGAAAACGCACATAGGTGAGCTGGTTGTGAACAGGCTGATTGCTGATGATGTGCTTGATATATTTAAGCAGCTTTACGAGGCTGGCTATGAGATTGAAAAAATCAGACTTATTGATGAATATGATGCTGATGACGAGAAGTCGATGAGTGATAATAATTCTTCAGCGTTTAATTTCAGATACATTTCCTATTCAACGAAGCTGTCAAAGCATGCGTTAGGGCTGGCGGTTGACATTAACACGCTTTATAATCCTTATGTGAAATATGTTGATGGCAGAAGAAATGTAGAGCCTGCCAATGCTGAAAAGTATACAGACAGAAGCATTGAATTTCCACACAAAATCGACCATGACGATTTGTGCTATAAGGTATTTGCAGAACATGGATTTGAGTGGGGCGGCGACTGGGAACATGCAAAAGATTACCAGCATTTTGAGATGCCAGATGAGTGGATTGAGAAAAGTTCGTGCAGAAAAATGTAACATAACACAAAAGTTCGTACATAAAAGTGTGATAAAACACATTTTTACGTCCATAAAAATGTTGACCATACACTCTTAAAGGAATAAAATATTATACACAGGTTATAGTATTTTTCAGGAGGTGTCTGATGAAGCGTTTTGCAATTGAACAGTTAAAGCAATGGAAAGATAAAAAAGACAGAAAACCTCTTATTATCAGAGGAGCAAGACAGGTTGGAAAAACATGGCTTATGAAGGAGTTTGGAAGAACATGTTTTGAAAATGTTGCATATGTGAACTTTGATAGTAATGCAAGAATGAAGAATGTTTTTGATGGTGAAATTGACATTCCCAGGATTATTATGGCAATAAGTATAGAGACAGGAATGACAATTGACAGTCATAATACACTTATTATATTTGACGAGATACAGGAAGTGCCTAAAGCACTTTCGTCACTTAAATATTTCTGTGAAAATGCACCGGAGTATGCGGTTGTTGCAGCAGGTTCTCTGTTGGGGGTTGCACTTCACACAGGCACTTCATTTCCAGTTGGCAAGGTTGACTTTATGGATTTGTATCCCTTAAGCTATCAGGAATTCTTATGTGCATTAGGGGAAGAGCGATATGTAGATGTACTTAAGGGTGAAGATACATCAATGGTAAGTGCATTTAGTTCTAAATATATAGACAGACTTAGGGAGTATTATTATGTTGGAGGAATGCCAGAAGTTGTAGCATCATATGTAGAGAATAAGGACTTTAACAGGGTTCGTGAGATACAGAAGAATCTGTTGAATTATTACAGGCAGGATTTTTCAAAACATGCAGAGATTAATCTTGTTCCACGACTTAATCTTGTGTGGGATTCAATTCCTATGCAGCTTGCGAAAGAAAATAAGAAATACATTTATGGACAGGTCAGAGAGGGCGCGAGAGCCAAAGATTTTGAACTTGCAATACAGTGGCTGCTTGATTGCGGACTTATTC
>ULTG01027404.1_pt1 | contig 12703 bp, 10 predicted proteins | sample 1957461 | NCBI WGS metagenome assembly ULTG01 (sample SAMEA4835730, study PRJEB28245) | human gut metagenome | biome: gut microbiome; material: fecal sample | place: Denmark | collected 2008
GCAGCCGAGTTGGCTTACTTCGGTGCAAAAATTCTGCACCCTACTTGTATCCAGCCGGCTAAATATGCCAATATCCCTGTCCGTCTGTTGAACACAATGGATCCGGAAGCTCCGGGTACACTAATCTCCAACGATACGGAAAAAGGTAAGATCAAGGCAGTAGCTGCAAAAGATAACATTACTGCTATCAAGATCAAATCCAGCCGCATGTTATTGGCTCACGGTTTCTTGCGTAAGGTGTTCGAAATCTTCGAAAGTTATCAGACATCCATCGATATGATCTGTACGTCAGAGGTCGGTGTATCTGTTACGATAGATAACACGAAACATCTTAATGAGATTCTGGATGACCTGAAGAAATACGGAACAGTAACCGTTGATAAAGGAATGTGTATCATCTGTGTTGTAGGTGACCTTGAATGGGAAAATGTCGGTTTTGAAGCAAAAGCACTCGATGCGATGCGCGATATACCGGTGCGAATGATTTCGTTTGGGGGAAGTAACTATAATATCTCCTTCCTCATTCGGGAGTGCGATAAGAAAGTAGCTTTACAATCGTTGAGCGATATGCTTTTCAACGGCAAGTAATTCCATAAATAACACGAGCGCTTTTACCGAACTGATAAAAGCGCTCTTTTTTAACCAACTAAACAAGTTTTTCGAATTATGAAGGGAATATTTCCAATCGATAAGTTCCGCACTTTGCAGACACCTTTCTATTATTACGATACCAAAGTGCTGCGTGATACATTGTCGGCTATTAACCATGAGGTTGCCAAATATCCTAATTATTCAGTGCATTACGCTGTCAAAGCAAATGCCAACCCGAAAGTACTTACTATCATCCGTGAGAGCGGAATGGGAGTCGATTGTGTGAGCGGTGGAGAAATCCGCGCCGCTATCCGTGCAGGATTCCCGGCCAATAAAGTCGTTTTTGCAGGAGTAGGTAAAGCGGACTGGGAAATCAACCTCGGGCTGGAGTACGGAATCTTCTGTTTCAATGTAGAGTCTATTCCCGAACTGGAAGTAATCAATGAATTGGCTGCTGCTCAAAATAAGGTGGCTAATGTTGCTTTCCGTATCAATCCGGATGTAGGCGCACATACTCACGCAAATATCACTACCGGTTTGGCAGAAAATAAATTCGGTATCAGTATGCAGGATATGGACAAGGTGATAGATGTGGCACAGGAGATGAAAAACGTAAAGTTTATCGGCCTTCACTTCCACATTGGTTCGCAGATTCTGGATATGGGCGATTTTGTAGCTCTCTGTAATCGTGTTAATGAATTACAGGATAAATTGGAAGCTCGCAGAATTCTGGTAGAACATATTAACGTAGGAGGTGGTTTGGGTATTGACTATGGACATCCCAACCGTCAGGCTATCCCGAACTTCAAAGACTATTTTGCTACCTATGCCGGGCAACTGAAATTGCGTCCTTATCAGACGTTACATTTTGAATTGGGGCGTGCTGTTGTAGGACAGTGCGGTTCCTTAATTTCTAAAGTTCTGTATGTAAAACAAGGTGCTCGGAAGAAATTTGCCATCTTGGATGCTGGCATGACCGATCTTATCCGTCCGGCTCTGTATCAGGCATTCCATAAAATGGAAAATATTACTTCCGAAGAACCATTGGAAGCATACGACGTGGTAGGACCGATCTGTGAATCGTCGGATGTTTTCGGAAAAGCGATTGACCTGAACAAAGTGAAGCGTGGTGACTTGATAGCCCTTCGCTCTGCCGGTGCTTATGGTGAAATAATGGCTTCCGGATATAACTGCCGTGAACTGCCGAAAGGATATACCTCTGACGAACTGGTGTAAGTAAAAAGTGAACCGATACAATCAAAGTGTGAATGTAGTTTAAAAATGTAGGGTGCGTGGAACAATTTTAACTGAAAGCTTGTTATTTTTGTAATGAGTTCAAAAAGAAACTACATTAACAACTTAATAAAAAATACGATTATGATTTCAGAAAAATTACAGAATGCAATTAACGAACAGATTACTGCTGAAATATGGTCTGCTAACCTGTATTTAGCAATGTCTTTCTATTTCGAGAGAGAAGGTTTCAGTGGATTTGCTCATTGGATGAAAAAGCAATCTCAAGAAGAAATGGGACATGCTTATGCCATGGCAGATTATATTATCAAGCGTGGAGGAGCTGCTAAAGTTGATAAAATAGATGTTGTTCCTAACGGATGGGGTACTCCTTTGGAAGTATTCGAACACGTTTACAAACATGAATGTCATGTTTCTCAATTGGTAGACAAGCTGGTAGACGTAGCTGCTGCTGAAAAGGATAAAGCGACACAGGATTTCTTGTGGGGATTTGTTCGTGAACAAGTAGAAGAAGAAGCTACAGCACAAGGCATTGTTGACAAGATCAAGAAAGCCGGTGATACCGGAATTTTCTTTGTAGACTCACAATTGGGACAGCGTTAATGATGCTACTCTGAAAATAGTTCTTTAATATATTATAGAAGCTGCCTGAATTCCAGTTCGGGCAGCTTCTTTTTTTTCACTTATTTGGCTTATGTTCGAAAATAAACTACCTTTGTATTACGAGTCAGAGAGAAATTAATCCCGGTTATTATAAATGAATGGTTTGAACAGAGGAATTATAAGATTGCTCCTTTTATCTTTATTGCTCCTTTTAGGGGTGAGTAGTTGTTCTCAAAAAGAGGAACGACGTATTTTAGTTGTCCACTCTTATGAGGAAACTTATGCAGCTTATCCGGAATTTAACCGGATGATAGCGGAGCAATTTGAAAAAGAGAAAATTGATGCTGATATTCGTACCGTTTATTTAGACTGTGAATCTTATTGGGAGGAACCGGAACTGGAACGGATGCGCTTTCTGGTTGATTCCGTTTCGAGAGACTGGCGGCCGGAAGTGATTCTGGTGAATGAAGACCAGGCCACTTATTCATTGATGAAATGTGGAATTCAGTTGGCGAAAGAAGTGCCTGTGGTTTTTGGTGGTGTCAATTATCCGAATTGGGGATTGTTGAAACATCATCCCAACGTGACAGGTTTTCATGACAAGATAGCCTTTAATGAGAATATCAGTGTGGCAAAAGAGCTCTTCGGTGAGCACGTCCGCTTGTTTACCATGCTCGACACTACCTATATCGACAAACAAATCAGAAGAGATGCAAAGGAGCAGTTTAAAGGATGTAAAGTGACCGGATTCATAGATAATCCTGAACTTTCTCCGGAAGAACAGATACGTTTGGTGCAGGAAGAAGGTTATACCCGCTTCATGGCTATTCCTTTGCGTAATGCCAGAAATCATTCGGATGCCACTTTTATGTGGGTTTTAAACAGGAGCTACCGCGACCAATGTTATATTCAGTTGAAACGTGATTACACCACTATTAATATTGGAAGCATCTGCGGTAGTCCCAGTCTGACAGCTATTAATGAAGCCTTTGGGTTTGGTGAGAAGTTGTTGGGTGGATACATCACTTCGCTACCTATTCAGGTAGAAGAAGAAGTGAAAACTGCCGTTCGCATATTACATGGTACAAGCCCCTCGGATATACCCATTGTTGAAAGTCGGAAAGAGTATGTCGTAGACTGGAATACAATGAAACAAATTGGCTTGGGCAAGGAAAGTATTCCTGCAAAATATAGCATTATTAATATTCCGTTCAGAGACAAGTATCCATTTCTTTGGGGAACTTTAGTCGCTTCACTAATTCTTTTCCTGACATTTCTTTTTGCTTCGCTTTGGTGGTTATACCTTCGGGAACAGACGAGAAAAAAACAGGCGCTTATAGCATTGGCTGATGAAAAAGAGACATTGTCATTAGCTATTGAGGGTGGAATGACGTATGCTTGGAGATTGGATAACGGTTGTTTTGTTTTTGAAGATGCATTCTGGTCGTCGCAAGGGCTGAATCCTAGACAACTTTCGTTTAAGGAATTCATGAGCTTTATTCATCCCGATCATTGGGAAGGAGTGAAGTTCAACTGGCAAAATCTGAAAACAGCCCAAAAGAAAGTAGTACGGGAGCTTTGTAACTTCGACGGTAAAGGATATCAGTGGTGGGAGTTCCGTTATACTACTAAACAGCTACCGGGTGGCGAATATAAAACAGCAGGTTTGCTGCTCAACATACAAGATATAAAGGATCGTGAAGAGGAACTGGAAGCTGCGCGCTTGCTCGCTGAAAAGGCAGAATTGAAACAATCCTTCCTGGCAAATATGAGCCATGAGATACGTACTCCGCTTAATTCGATTGTTGGTTTTGCCAATATTCTGGCATTGGAAGATGGGTTGAGTTCCGTAGAACGCGAAGAATACATCGGTACCATTAACAAGAACAGCGAGTTGCTGCTCAAACTGATTAACGATATTCTGGAGCTTTCCCGTATCGAATCAGGCTATATGTCTTTCTCATTCAAGAAATGTAGGGTGAGAGAGCTGATTGATGACATTTATATGACTCACCAGGTATTGATTGTCCCACGTCTGGAATTCCTGAAAGAAGTGGATAATATACCTTTGGAGATTAATGTGGATAGGGAGCGTTTGATACAAGTTCTAACAAACTTCTTGAATAACGCCAGTAAGTTTACGGAAACCGGGTATATCAAATTAGGGTATATTTATCTACCGGATGAAGGTAACGTGCGGATTTATGTAGAAGATACCGGAAAGGGTATTCCACGTGAAGAACAACGGATGATTTTTAGCCGTTTTTACAAACAGAACGAATTCTCACAGGGAGCAGGATTGGGACTTTCTATTTGTCAGGTGATTATAGAAAAGTTGGGTGGAAGGATTGAACTCAAATCCGAAGTAGGCAAGGGAAGTCGCTTTACGGTCATCCTTCCTTGCCGGGTAGTGTCTTGATAAAAACTAATGGAAGGGAATGCCAACCGTATTATTTCTTGTTTTTCCCTTTCTCCATTGTTCCCAGGTAAATCTCCAGTGAACGGGTGGAAATCTGTATTTCGCGGAAAGATACGCCTAGAGAAGCTATCAACAGAATCAGTGCCAGTCCGAATACGTAAGCGGAAAATAATTGCAGTCCGATATAAATAAGAAACATACTGACTACGCAGAGAAAAAGGCTTGCAATACCCAGTCCTTGCATTGTACGGGTCAGATTCAACCGTTTCCGTAAATTCTCGATTTGAGCTTCAGTGATATCCGAAGGGTTTTCCACGTAGCGGTCACGTAGTTGGCGCACAAGTTGGGCATACGATAAGAAACGGTTGGTATAAGCTAGTAAAATCAATGAAACTGCCGAGAAAAGCAGGGTAGGAGTAGTGAGGGTTAATTCTTCCATAATCTTTTTATAGTTAAGCAGCGGTTCAAAATTCATTTAATAAAAGAGATTTTTTAGGCACGGATTACACGGATTTCACGGTTTTTAGAAATATGCTTGCATAAAGCAACAGCGTAATCCGTGTAATCCGTGCCTAAAAATGGATTCTGCAAGGAAACCTTGCTTCGGAGTTATTCCGTTTTCAATACGTTAAGCTCTTTACCTACCTTGATAAAGGCAGCGATACACTTGTCAAGATGTGCTTTTTCGTGTCCTGCAGAAATCTGTACACGGATGCGGGCCTGATCTTTCGGCACTACCGGATAGTAGAAACCTGTCACATAGATCCCTTCTTCCTGCATGCGTGCAGCATAAATTTGAGACAGTTTCGCATCATACAGCATTACCGCACAAATAGCACTTTGTGTCGGTTTAATATCAAATCCGGCAGCCGTCATCTTATCACGGAAGTAGTTTACATTTTCAACCAACTTGTCATGCAGTGCATTGCTCTCTTTCAGCATCTTGAAAACTTCAAGACTTGCACCGATGATACCCGGAGCCAATGAATTGGAGAACAAATACGGGCGGCTGCGTTGACGGAGTAAATCAATGATTTCTTTGCGTCCGGTGGTAAATCCTCCCAGTGCACCGCCGAAAGCCTTACCCAACGTTCCTGTGTAAATATCTACACGTCCGTGAGTCTTATACAACTCGCTTACGCCATGACCAGTGGCACCTACCACACCGGCAGAGTGAGATTCGTCCACCATTACCAACGCATCGTATTTCTCGGCAAGATCACAAATCTGATCCATCGGAGCTACATTGCCGTCCATTGAGAACACACCGTCCGTAACAATAATACGGAAGCGTTGTGCCTGCGCTTCTTGCAGACATCTTTCCAAGTCTTTCATGTCAGCATTGGCGTAACGGTAACGTTTCGCTTTGCAAAGACGTACCCCGTCAATGATAGAAGCGTGGTTTAGCGAATCCGAGATAATGGCATCCTCTTCGGAGAAAAGCGGTTCGAATACACCGCCGTTAGCATCGAAGCAGGCAGCATACAGAATCGTGTCTTCAGTCTGGAAATAGTCCGAGATAGCAGCTTCCAGTTCTTTGTGTATATCTTGTGTTCCACAAATGAAACGGACAGACGACATTCCGTATCCACGGTTATTCATCATTTCCTGTGAAGCCTTGATTAATCGGGGATGATTGGACAATCCTAGATAGTTGTTTGCGCAGAAGTTTAATACTTCCTTACCTTTTACAGTGATGGCAGCTTGCTGCGCACTTTCAATCAGTCGTTCTTCTTTATAAAGTCCGGCTTCCTTGATTTCAGCCAATGTTTGGCGGAGATATTCTTGCATTTTACCGTACATAGTGTTTGGGTGATTAAGTTATATTGCAAAGGACACAATTTTTCTTGGAATAACAATGTCTTTTTGATTAAAATCTGAAAAAAAAGTGCTTACTTTGCGCACTATTTAAGCTTGATATTCTAAGTCAGAAGAAAAAATGGAACACATTTTGATTATTGGAGCTACCGGACAGATAGGGTCGGAGCTAACGATGGAGCTACGGAAACGTTACGGAAATGCAAATGTAGTAGCAGGTTATATTCCGGGTGCAGAACCTAAAGGGGAATTAAAGGAGTCGGGACCGTCGGCAATTGCTGATGTAACAGATGGCGATGCAATTGCATCTGTAGTAAAAGAGTATCACATTGATACGATTTATAATTTGGCTGCTCTGTTGTCCGTAGTTGCCGAGTCGAAACCCAAGTTGGCTTGGAAAATAGGCATCGACGGATTGTGGAATGTGCTGGAAGTGGCACGTGAACAAGGGTGCGCAGTGTTTACTCCGAGTTCTATCGGTTCGTTTGGAGCTAGTACGCCTCACACGAAAACACCGCAGGACACCATTCAGCGTCCGCGTACCATGTATGGAGTCACCAAAGTAACGACAGAGTTATTGAGTGATTACTATTTTAATAAATACGGTGTCGATACCCGTGCTGTCCGTTTCCCGGGCATTATTTCGAATGTGACCCCTCCGGGAGGAGGTACGACTGATTATGCTGTCGATATTTACTACTCGGCAGTGAAAGGAGAAAAGTTTGTGTGCCCCATTAAGCAAGGCACTTTAATGGATATGATGTACATGCCGGATGCGCTGAACGCAGCAATTACGCTGATGGAAGCCGATCCGGCAAGATTGATACACCGCAATGCTTTCAATATCGCTTCCATGAGTTTCGACCCGGAAATGATATATCAGGCTATCAAGAAGCATGTGCCGCAGTTTGAGATGATCTATGATATAGATCCTCTGAAACAGCGTATAGCCGATAGCTGGCCCGATAGCCTGGACGATACCTGCGCTCGTGAAGAGTGGGGATGGAAGCCGGCCTACAATTTGGAAAGCATGACGGTAGATATGCTTGAAAAGTTAAGAGAGAAACTGAAATAATGAAAAAACTAATTGCAGGGGTCATACTGCTCGGTATATTGAGCTCTTGTGGAAACAAGAAAACAAATATTGACCCTTTCGCATCTATTACTAAAGAGGTGGATTCAATCCGGCAGATAGCCGATTCTAGCCACCATGATAAATCGCCGGAAGATCCGCAGCCTATACAGGCAGATGAATCTTTCGATGATTTTATCTACAATTTTGCTTCCGATGAAGTGTTACAGCGTCAGCGTGTGAAATTTCCATTGCCCTACTACAATGGAGATAAGAAATCAAACATCGAGGAACGCAACTGGAAGCATGATGACTTGTTTACCAAGCAGCATTATTATACTCTGCTGTTTGATAGAGAAGAAGACATGGATTTAGTAGGAGATACCTCCCTCACTTCTGTGCAGGTAGAGTGGATGTTCGTGAAAACGCGAATGGTGAAAAGATACTATTTTGAACGTATCAAAGGTGCATGGATGCTGGAGGCAATCAACCTGCGGCCCATTGAGCAAAGTGATAATGAGAACTTTGTTGAGTTTTTCGGACATTTTGCAACGGATAGTCTTTTTCAGAGTCAGCGTGTGAGGGAGCCGTTAGCTTTTGTAACCAGCGATCCGGACGATGATTTCTCCATTTTGGAGACAACCCTCGATCTTAATCAGTGGTTTGCCTTCAAACCGGTACTTCCTGTCGACCGCCTTTCTAATATTAATTACGGACAGCGGAATGGCGATGATTCGCCCACGAAAATTTTGGCGTTGAAAGGTATCGGCAATGGTTTTTCCAATATCCTTTATTTCCGCCGGAAAGCCGGAGAATGGGAATTGTATAAGTTTGAAGATACAAGTATCTGATACGGGTTACGACGCACTATAACAGTATAACTTATAACTAGAAATATATGTATTCTCTTTTGCCCTACAATACATTCGGCATCGATGTCAGTGCCGCTCGTTTTTTAGAATATTCTTCGGTTGAAGAATTGAAGAAGCTGATTGTGCAAGGTGCCGTTGTGACACCTTTTTTGCATATTGGTGGCGGCAGTAACCTGCTGTTTACCAAAGATTACGACGGATTGATACTCCATTCCCGCATTGAAGGAATCGAAGTGACGGAAGAAGATGAATACTCTGTATCGGTACGAGTGGGAGCGGGGGTAGTATGGGACGATTTCGTTGCATATTGCGTAGAACATGGATGGTATGGAACGGAGAATCTGTCGCTCATTCCCGGTGAAGTGGGAGCGAGTGCGGTACAAAACATTGGAGCTTATGGCGTTGAAGTGAAAGATCTGATAACAGCAGTGGAAACAGTGAACATTCAAGCTGAAGAACGCGTTTATTCGGTGGAAGAGTGTGGGTATACCTACCGTAACAGTATTTTTAAACGTCCGGAAAACAAGTCGGCTTTTGTCACCTATGTCCGTTTCCGGCTTAGTAAAAAAGAATATTATACGTTAGATTATGGAACCATTCGTCAGGAGCTTGAAAAATATCCGGCATTGACGCTTTCTGTTGTACGGAAAGTGATAATTGAGATTCGTGAGAGCAAGTTGCCCGACCCGAAAGTAATGGGTAATGCCGGCAGCTTCTTTATGAATCCCATTGTGCCGAAAGAAAAACTGGAAGCCTTGCAGCAGGAATATCCCCGGATACCATACTATGAGCTGTCAGACGGTCGGGTGAAAATCCCGGCAGGATGGATGATCGATCAATGCGGCTGGAAAGGTAAGGCTTTAGGTCCGGCTGCCGTGCATGATAAACAAGCACTGGTATTAGTGAATCTTGGTGGAGCAAAAGGTAGCGATATCCTTGCGCTTTCAGATGCAGTTCGAACCTCTGTTCGTGAGAAGTTCGGCATTGATATCCACCCGGAAGTTAACTTAATAAATTGAGAAGTAAAAATTGAGAATGAAGAATAGCTATATGAATAATGAAAAGTGTTCAGGTGTAGAAATACTCTATAACCTTTCTTTTTTTCGTTCTCAATTCCAAAATTCTCATTCTCAACTATTATTTTTTTATTCTCAATTTTCAATTCTCAATTAAACAAGTGAAAGTAAGAATCATTGGAAGTGGAACATCGACGGGAGTACCCCAAATCGGCTGTACATGTCCGGTTTGTACTTCTGCCGATCCGAAAGATAACCGATTGCGTGCATCTGCTATTGTCGAGACAGATGATGCGCGGATTTTGATAGATTGCGGTCCGGATTTCCGGACACAGGTATTGCATCTTCCTTTTGAGAAGATAGATGGTGTGCTCATTACGCATGAACATTATGACCATGTGGGCGGGTTGGACGATTTACGTCCGTTTTGCCGGTTTGGTTCAGTGCCTATTTATGCGGAAAATTATGTGGCGCAAGGCTTGCGTTTGCGTATGCCCTATTGCTTTGTCGACCATCGTTATCCGGGCGTTCCCGACATTCCTTTGCAGGAAATTTCTGTGGGGCAGGCCTTTTCTGTTAACCACACGGAGGTGCTTCCTTTACGTGTGATGCATGGGCGATTGCCTATTTTGGGATATCGTATCGGGCAATTAGGTTATATCACTGATATGTTGACCATGTCCGAAGAATCTTATGAACAATTGGCGGGAATAGATGTTTTGGTAGTGAATGCACTTCGGATTGCCTCGCATCCTACCCATCAGAATCTGGAAGAAGCATTGGCAGTGGCGCGGCGCATTCAAGCAAAGAAGACGTACTTTATACACATGAGTCATGATATGGGCTTACATGCGGAGGTTGAAAAGAGCCTTCCGGAAAATATTCACCTGGCATTCGACGGATTGGATATCTATCTTTGATTATCGGTGAAATTTTTAGCAAAAGTTTTGTTTTCTTTGTAGAAATTATTATTTTTGCACTTAGCCGATAAACAGCGAATATTATGAAACTTCGTACGATAGTGAAAATAGCGATCACGTCTTCTGTTGTACTTTTGTGCTCAGGTTTCGCATTGTACTCTTTTTTTAGACTGTCGGCGGCCGAAGGGCAGAAGGATTTTAATCTTTATGAACTGGTTCCGTCCACCACTTCAGCCGTGTTTGTTACTGATGATGTGCTCGAATTTGTAGCGGAGGTCGATGATCTGACTTGTAGTAAAAATCAGCAATATCTTTATGTGTCCAAACTTTTTTCTTATCTGAAACAAAGCCTTTATGCCCTCTCGGAAGATACTCCTCATGGTTTGAGCCGGCAAATGAATCAGATGCTGATTAGTTTCCATGAACCGGATAACGAACGGAACCAGATACTTTATTGCAGATTGGGAAATGGGGATAAGGAGTTGGTAAACAAGTTTGTGCGTAAATATATATCTTCGCTTTATCCGCCGAAAACATTTGCTTACAAAGGAGAGGAAATAATCATTTACCCGATGGCGGATGGTGATTTTCTTGCCTGCTATCTGACGTCTGACTTTATGGCATTAAGTTTTCAAAAAAAACTGATTGAAAACGTTATTGATGCATATAAGAGTGGCAAATCGCTGGCGGATGATCCTACCTTTACAGGGGTGCGTGCTCCGAAAAAAAGTGCAGCGGCCGCCACAATCTATACCCGTATGAAAGGGATGATGGGATGGACGGAATTTGATATGAAGATGAAAGATGATTTTATCTATTTCTCCGGCATTACTTACGATGCGGATACTTGCTTTGCATTTATAAACCAGCTTCGCCAACAGCAATCAGTCAAAGGCTTCCCGGGTGAGGCACTGCCTTCTACTGCTTTCTATTTTAGCAGACAGGGGATTGCGGACTGGACATCTTTGCTTTCTTATGGAAATGCGCAGGAGCAGAATGAGACGGTTCGCACGAGCGAAGTGCAGAATAGAGATAAAGAATTTTCTCGCTATCTGATGGAAAATGCCGGACAGGACTTGGTTGCCTGTCTCTTTCTGCGTGAAGATACGTTACAGGATCAGGATGCGGCGGCAGTCTTGAGCCTGTCTGTGGCAGATGTGACGGAGGCTGAAAGAATGCTTCGTACCCTTGTCAATACTGCTCCGGCAGATGAAGGAAGAAAAACTCCCCGAATTACTTTTTGTTATACTGTAAATAAGGCATACTTGGTCTATCGGTTGCCTCAAACAACCTTGTTTAAACAACTGACCGGTTTCGTAGAGCCGACTTTGGATATGTATGCGGCATTTTATGGTGGACGCTTGTTGCTTGCTCCGGATGAGAACAGTCTGTCGCATTATATTCGTCAATTGGATAAAGGTGAAGTGCTCAATGGTGCAATAGCTTATCAGACGGGTATGGATCACTTGTCTGATTCGTACCATTTTATGTTGATGGCAGATTTCGACCACGTATTCCGGCAATCGGAAAATTATGTCCGTTTCATACCGGATTTCTTTCTGCATAATGCCGGCTTCTTCCGTAATTTTACACTCTTTGTCCAGTTTGCCTGTACGGACGGAGTAGTATATCCCAATATTATTTTGAAATATAAATCAGAATAAAAATTACGGTTTATATACAATTGTTTATCTCTATGGTTTTGGAGCGGATTATCTGTATGAATAAAAATATCTTCAATTATAAAAAAACTCCCGATAGGATTATCCCGTCGAGAGTTTTTATGCTTATGCGTCGGATGAATGACTTTCAGTTTAGAATGGCAGATCGTCTTTTGCATCACCCGGAGTAAATTCGGGCATAGCCGATGGAGCCGGGGGAGGAACGGGAGAACCAGAAGCCATTGGAGCACCTGCACTGACGCGCTCTACTTTCCATGCGCGGATACTGTTGAACCAACGGTCATTCCATTGGCGGGCGTCAACGTCGAATGATACGGTCAGTTCTTCACCCATTTGAATGTTGAATTGCTCGATTTTGTCTGCACCAAATACGTCGAAACACATTTTGCGCGGATATTGATCATGGTTTTCAATAACGTACTCTTGTGATTTCCACTCGTTGCCGCTAGTTTTTGA
>ULTG01016653.1_pt1 | contig 12445 bp, 8 predicted proteins | sample 1957461 | NCBI WGS metagenome assembly ULTG01 (sample SAMEA4835730, study PRJEB28245) | human gut metagenome | biome: gut microbiome; material: fecal sample | place: Denmark | collected 2008
CCTGCCCCTTACATTCTGATACACAATTATATAGCCGTCAGCCACATAATTGGCCATATCTCCCTTGAGAGATCCGCCGAACCCCGAACCGGCCTTCTTCCCGCCAAGTTCTCCGGGAGTGAGCCCATAAGGCTTCAGTGAATAAGGAGTGCGCTGAAGCATCACCGGAGAGGTTTTTCTGCCGAGTTTTGCAAGATATTCCTGATTCGGCTCATAGAGTACAGTATATATATGTATGCCGTCACGGACCTTTACCATCACCTCACGTTTGGTGTAGTTCTGACTCAGCCACTCGTCGGTGACTATCCTTCCGTTCTGCGCGAAAGACAATGCCGACAGCACGAGGGCCATCAGCATTGACACGAAAAATCTCTTCATTCTTATATCTCCTGATACATTTTTATATATTCATCCCCAAAGAATGTCACCGTCTCTCCGTTCTCGAAGCCGAGACGGCCATAGAGGCGCTGAAGATAGTCCTTCCTGCTGTCCACAAGAAGAGTCGCCTTCGTAAATCCAAGAGCCTGCGCTTCTTCCAATGCATTCTGTATCAATATGCTGCCTATGCTGTGGCCACGGAATTCCGGTGCCACGGCCAAAGAATCGAGATAGTACTCCCCTGCCTCCGTCTCCGTGCCGGGATTCGGCTTGTCCATATCCAATGCTTTGGAAATCAATGAGAAAGTAAGATCAGCAGTTTCTTTATAGGAGGCCCCGTCATATGCAATCAATGCTCCGGCGACTTTTCCGCCGAAGGTTGCGATACATGTATTCTTCCAGCTGTACAGTGTATCTTCCCGCTTGCATATCTTTTCCAACACGACCTCCAAGCCCGGCTTGGAAGCAAATTCAGTATGCTCTCTGTCCATTGCCTCAAGCACTGCCCACGAAATAAATCGAGCATCTGCAGGAGTTGCTCTGCGCAGTTCCACGCGCGGTTTCACAAAAATCGCATCCATATTCAAAAAAATTCATTCATATTTTGTAAATATAAAAAATTGTTCCTACATTTGCAAACGCAAAACGGGGATATAGCTCAGTTGGCTAGAGCATCTGCTTTGCAAGCAGAGGGTCGTCGGTTCGACTCCGTCTATCTCCACAAGTTAAAGGGCTGACAAAGAAATTTGTTCAGCCTTTTTTCGTAACTTTCGGAAGTATCCTCATAATCAGCAGAATATGGCATTGGTATCGGGCGCCGGGAACGACCTGAAGTGGATTTGGAAGATTTCCCGCAAAACAAGATGGCAGGTAATACTGTGCTGCATCATTGAAGCGGCATATTTTTCCGTGTCAATGTTCTTTATCTGGGTAAGCAAGCATCTGATCGACATTGCGACCGGTGACGCGGAAGGAAGGATTCTGACTTTCGCATTTGTACTCGGAGGGTGCATATTGCTGCAGCAGGCATTGTCCATAGCAAGCGCGAGAATCGAAGCCAAGAGCGAGATAACACTCCGTGGCGATGTCAGAAGCAGGCTTTTCGGAAGGATCATGACCGGGAAATGGGCCGGCAAGGAAAAAATGCACTCGGGCGACCTGCTGAACAGGCTGATGGATGACGTTACTGAAATCACGGAAACAGTCTGCTATACGATTCCCAAACTCACCGGTACTCTTGTCCAGCTGTTTCTCGCCACTTATTTCATCGCGAAAATCGACTACAGACTTGCATTGGCAGTATTTTTCATCATGCCTGTCGCACTGATACTGAGCAAAAGCTGTTTCCGGAAACTCCGCAGGCTGACCAGGGACATCAAGGACTCGGACAGCAGCGTGCAGAGCCACATTCAGGAGAACATCCAGCACAGGACACTCATTTCCGCGATGGAACATACTGACTACTCGAGGGAAAGGCTCAACTCGCTGCAGGACGAACTGGAGGAAAAGGTCATAACCAAGACGGATTTCGCCCTGTTTTCCAGGACAATGATAAGACTCGGAGCCGGTGCAGGATATGCTACCGTACTGCTGTGGGGCGTATATGGTCTGCAAAACGGGACAATGACCTTCGGTATGATGGCGGCGTTCCTCCAGCTTATTTCCCAGATTCAGAGGCCTATACTTGACCTCAGCCGCCAGGTGCCCGGTTTTATCCGCACGGCAGCATCAGCTGAAAGGCTCAGGGAAATCGACGACATCGAGACGGAAGACACTGACAAGCACATCGTACTGGACGGGACATCCGGAATAAGGATAGAGAACCTGACGTTTTCATATCCTGATGGAGAGAAGCTGATTTTCGATAATTTTTCATACGATTTCAAGCCGGGCAGCCTCACGGCCATATTCGGCAAGACAGGTATAGGCAAGAGCACGCTGATCCGCCTGATGCTGGCTCTGCTGGAGCCTGACAAGGGCAACATCTATATATATGATAAGGACAATGTCCTGAAAGCCTCACCATCCACAAGGGGCAACTTCATCTATGTTCCCCAGGGCAACACACTTATAAGCGGCAGTATCCTGGACAATCTCCTGCTCGGACGTCCTGATGCCACACAGGATGAAATCCGCCAGGCACTTCACTATGCTATGGCAGACTTCGTTTGGTCTCTGCCTGACGGTCTGAATACGGTATGCGGGGAATCCGGAGCAGGTCTCAGCGAGGGACAGGCCCAGAGAATCGCCATAGCGAGAGCCCTGCTCAGACAGGGCGGCATTCTGCTTCTGGACGAGCCGACTTCAGCTCTGGACGCGGAAACCGAAAAAGCACTGATTGCAAATCTGCGTGAGTGTTCACAGAACAAGACTCTTATCATAATCACGCACAGGGAATCGATTTCAGAACTTTGTCCTGAAACTCTGTTCATAAAGAAATAAACAGCGGCATCCAAAAACATCCCCCCCCTAAAAAGGCAAAGAGATACGAACTTTCACATCCGTATCTCTTGGGGGTCAGAAGCAATAGATCCAATCTATCTATATCAGCTTCTAAATTCTCAGTTTTTATTAGAAGACGTCCGGTTACCAGTTAAAACGTTCGTCCCGGACTCTGGATGCAAAGTAAAGACTAAAAATTTAGAATGACGTGTAAGATAGTCGGTAAAAATCTACATACGGTGGTAAAATCAATGCGAAAATTCACATAAACGAGTGCAGAAAATCTGTGACAAATTTAGAAACGATTATTGCAACACACTGATACAGCGAACTTTGACACCACTTGTTTTCTCATTTGGATACCGCATCCTAATGAGGCTTCCTTCAGTTTGCCAACCATATCGGAATGCAGAATTTGAGAAACCAGTACGGCAAGTGCTGTAGTTTGCCCCCTGCCCTGCCAGATACATCAGGATATACTCGCGCTGGTTTGGAACTCGCCACTTGTAATTTGTGTCATATGTATAATTCTGTGCACAAGTATATGTCCCTTCTACAACTTTCTGCATTGTAGCAGAAAGAATCTTGGATGCTACAAGGAAACTTTTTGCAGGCTTGTTGTCATCCTGACGTTCATTATGATTGTTCAGTTCGCCTTGTTCACCGGAAATGTTCAATGCGCTCGCATCGATTTCATCGAGCGACAGTTTCGTATAACCATCCTGTGTGGTGTGAGTATAATAGTTGCTCGGAGTCTTGTCATAACCTTCATCGTATGACTGGAGATTGCGTACGCATCTCAGATAAGAAGCAGCCCACGGCCCGGATGTCCTATAATTGGTAGCCATACCCTCTTCCGCAAAATAATCACAGACATTTTTTGTGGAAGTCCAGTATATCATACGGTTACCACCTGCAGTATCATTCTTCGGATTGGTTCCCAAAACCGAAGTAGGCTTGTTGAACAGACGGCTGTCCGTACTGATGACATTCTCTCCCAACCAGAGTCCAGCATATTGCTTGAGCGTAGGCGCATACCAGCGTATCTCATTATCATCTATAACTCCGTCACCATTCAAATCCCTGTTTCTGGACATACAGGCACGGTAGAAACTCCTGTTGGAAGCCAAATCTTTCCATGAAATGCGGTAGTTAGACTTCGACAAATCGCTGATCTGATTGTTCCTTCCGTTCCAGTCGTCGGTTCCACTGGAAACCGGAGCAGCAGAAAAGCCCTTCCCTGCCTCATCATTCGTAGTCTCGCATCCGTAGGCAACCACAGTTCCGGCATGGGCTCTGTCATAGAAAGTCTGGATATTACACTGATTAAGTCCGTAAGCAACTGTTGCATACACACTTCTATTATCCTTACTTTCACTGACCGAGTTGGCTACATAGAATGTTCTCTTAGGGACATCATTAACATACTCGTTCCATGACTTGGACGGATAATAATTCTCGTCGATGAAGCATGTAACATCAATGTATGGATTTGCCTTGGATCCGCCTGACCAGAAAGTTATGACATCCGCATTGTCATAGAGGAGTTTAAGGAAAGAGTTGATGTTGTAGAGCGACGATTTTCCTTTTCCAGGATAAGCTACCGCAGTTCCACGCTCTGTTGCCGAGGATGAATATGTACCGCCTATGGCAAATTCCACCCAGTCAGTAGTGGCGCCATTCAAGTTTCCGGTCACCTTGTCTGTCACCATCATAACTTCTGACTGATTGCCGAGATCGGAAATCTGATACACATAGCCTAAGCCCTTATCCTTCAACATCTTGATATCGTTCATATAGAAGCGCATCACCATATATTCGTAATGGCTGTCCAATGAAAGTGTCTTCCCTGCAGCACCATATTCCATCACGATACCCTCCGCTCCAGGTTGTTCCTGCGTCTGGTTTTCCTGCTTTGCCTCGACAATGATATTGTCCACGCCTGAAATGGAGACATTGAACGTATATGTGGAATTCCTCTCCACATTATAGTCATTGACATCCGCTGTACAGTCTCCCAAATGAACGTAATACGTAACAGCCGCATTTCTGGTGTAGCTTGTGGTCTGCTCGGTATATGTTCCGTCGATAACCACGTAGGTTCCGAACTCAGGGGCATTGACAAAAGCTTTCGGTATAGACATCCCGTCAGCCTCACGCTCGTGCCACTTAGTCACCTTATTGACCGCATTCTGCTTATTCTCAGGCAGATACACCTCGAAATACTGCCTTCCTGAAGCATCCACATCATTTGGCGCGAAAATTCCGGATATGTTATTGAAATTGGTCTGTACCGGTTCGACAGAATAGATTTTCTCGATGCCGGCATCGTCGGAAGAGAAAAGAGGGCCGACGCAGGCTACATTGACAATGCGGTATTGCTCAGCCTTGAAGCTTTTCCCCACTTCACCACGGGCAATGCCGATATTGAAACGGACTTTAGAGACGACACGAGTGAGTCGGATCATATCTTCATTGCCGGAAGATGTAGTCTCGACACGACCTTTTTTATTGATATTCACCACATTACCTCCATTAGCCGCCCCTGTCATAAGGAAACTGCTGGAAATCTGAATTGTTTCCGGCTTGCGGTTGAACGGAAGCGCCAAAAACTGCTTGCGAGTGAAGTTCACGTTGCCATCCATTACCGCTTCCCAAGAAAGATTTATCGGAAGGCCATCCGAAGGCGATATTGTTTCCCTGATACCATCCTTCATAGTGGTTTTGAGAGGATAAGTTCCTTCCTGATAGACATTTGCGACAGCATAGATGTATGAGCGCCCGGCTGTGGTCTTGACTTTTACTGTTCCGTATTTGCCTTTTGTATCCGATGTGGACTGGTTAAGTCCGCTGTTGAATGCCGCGAAGCCTTTCAATGCTCCACTTTCATTGAAAATATACACATACAGATTTTTCAGCGCCCTTTCCTCCGCATCGGTCGCCTTGGTATCCATCGAATAGGATTCTGAAGAAGGATTCTCTACAGGCAAGGAAACCACTACGACATCATCTTCATAAACGTCAGTTCCCTTTTCCCATATACACGAGGTAGCAGCCCACAGCATGACTGTTGTCAATATGGCAATATGTAAAAACCTGAACTTCATAATCAGTTGAAATCAATGTTAACGTCCTCTTTGCTCTTCCAGTCGATTACCTGATACTTCAGCGTGGTTTCCACCTCCACCCGTCCGTTCAGGACATAGGCATATATGATGCATTCGTGATTTCTGAGGAACTCGCCAGGGGCAATGTTGAAGGAAACTTTCCTGGATTTGTTGGCAGAAAACTGATAGTTGACAATTCCCCTAAGCGCCTGACCGGACTCCAAAAAATACGAAGAGAAAGATGTCAGACCTGCATTTCTCATTCTTTCAGCATAGGCTTGCGCGTTTTCGTCCAAGCCTCTTCTGAAAACAGTGGGATCCTTGACCGGACTTATGTCCGCTGCCTTGAACAAGACATTTGAACTGCCTGTATATCTGACCGTCTGGGAATAATAGCCCACATTCTCAGGCAGGAACGCAGATGATGTGTACAGATAATCGAGACTCTTCACATCGTTAAAATCCACCGACCGAGTAAAGGCCAATGCCGACTGAGGAATAAAATTACCGGAAACGCCGGTAGCAGAAGCCTCGGCTTTTCCAAATTCCACATTGAGGACACTGAGACCGTCGATGTCCGCATTTCCCGCGGCCTTGGCCATATAGAACTGAAACTTGGACACTGCCCTAAGAAGAGGAATCTCTATAGAATTTTTCAGGTCAATGCTTTCAGACACATACTTCTGAAGCGGGACATTGGTCAGCGCCCTCGACATAGGAAGGCCAGCAGAAGGGACCGCCATCACCTCAGGTTTCATATCAGAACTGATGCCGAATCCGCTTACGGTTCCGGTTCTGAGCTGTCCTCTTGTCATCACGCTGCCGTCTCCAGACATCAGTCCGGAACAGCCATCCGCATTGGCAAGAACATATATATCGACACCGTTCATTTTTCCGGTACGGAGTTTTATGCTTACGACTCGATTTTCCGTGCCGGCAAGTCCAGTCTGTTCTGCAAAACCTATCGGCTGCGCCCCGTCTCCGGACTCTCTCGATGCGAAGATCCAGATTCTATAGGAGTGTATAAGTGATTCAGATTCAATGCCTGACTCCATATCCGCTTCTGTCAATGAAGTCTTTGTCCTGCCAGGGATCTTGTTGCTGACGTCCCCTGTATTAAGAGTTACAGTCAGGTAAGCCGGCACGTTATCGGGATATTCGATATCGCACGGCTTGCTGTCATATATGCACGAAGTCAGGATGAGCGCGGCAAGTGCTGCCGTGACCATCTTCGCACACCGGGCATTGACTGCAACCAGTTTATTTATACAGGACATCAACATCTGCATTATCCTAAATATCTATGTCGTCAAGTATCACTCTCCAGGAATTGATCAATATGCTCGAACTTACCCAACGGTCCTCCTTATCCAGGAAAAAAGTCAGATTGTATTCATCTTGCCTGTCCAGATATTCTTGATCGGACATTGTCGAATTATAGTGTCCCTTTATCAGCAAAGCATAATCTATCAGCGGAATGGAAATGACTCTGACTCCGTGCGTATTATAGACATTAAGTATCGGCCTGTGTCCTTTCACAAGACGCCCCACTGTAAGTTCCGCCATAGCCACACCTATTTCAGTCTGGACGGCTCTGCTCGACGAAGTCTTCTCCATAGACGCGCTTCCTGAGCTTACTGACCAGGCTTTGTAACTCACTGAGTCTGATACTGTCAATGTATTGTTCCAGTCTGTCGTACCATTGTCGTCCGTAATGAAGAACTTGAAATTCTTGTCATCCACAGGCTCTCCGGAAAGATGCTGGAGAATGATTCTCACATTGTTGGTATTCTTGGTAAGGGAAAGCGCAGCGCGGCGAACGCCACCTGTCCTGAAGTCCGTAAGCTCCACATTTTCAGCCATTCCGTGAAAAAGCGGGGTCAAGTCTTTCTCTACCTCACCGGACTGGTTACGTTTAATTATGCGTTTGAGTTCATTGACATGAGTCTTTCCCGGGATAACAGAAATCGGCATATAGGAATCGGGATTCCTTTGCTCTCCTTCCGCCCAGGCTACCAATGTATAGTTTCCAGACGGCAAGTCGCTGATATTCACCTGATATTCGTTCTCCGACAATTCTGCAGCCGATGATGTTTTCACATAAACCACCGTTCCATCTTTATCTGCAGCATATATGTTCACGGATTTCACTTCTGACGAAGCGGCATCCGCTGACTTGAGGTTTTTGTCATATCGAATCTGAACGTACCGACGTGTAGGACAGCCGTCAATGTCATCGTAAACACAGCCCGTCATTGCAGCAATGCTGCAAAGAGCCGTCACTGCGAGGATACGCTTCGACAATTTCATTATATCAGCCTTTCTGTTCATTGTTTTTCTACTTTTGCCGGAACGACTCCGGTCTTTGGCAAGCGGAAAGCCGGTCAAGGCCGTCCGCCCGAAAATTTCACTGTCTGTGCCGACAGCAATTACAGATTACTCAATTACAACATCCTGAGTAATAACTCGCCATTTGAGAACCTTGAGTTCTGCAGATACGTAGTAGTTCTTCTCTTCTCCAGGGATAAGAACGAGTTTCTCCTCCGGATCGAATACCGGATTACCGATTTTAGCAATCTTGGAAAGTGTGAGCTCATAGATGTGGTTACGAACAGTACCATAAGTAACATCTTCGGCAGTCTGGTTATGCTTGATAGGCACCTGATAGTAGCACATACCGTTCTTGAAACATACAAGCTCTTTCTTGGCAATATTGAAACCATTCTCGCCGTTAAGAATGTCCTCAACAGTCTTGGCCCAGTTAGCCGATTCGATTTCAGATGCAGACTCGCCTTCTTTTTTCATGAGTTTTGCACCTTCTGCAGGGGCTGTAAGTGCTTCAACTTCGACTTTGACGGAACCTGAGTTGTCTGCAACATTAGCAACAAATTTTGCTATTACCTGATCCGGAAGCACAGAAGCTTTTTTCAAGCCTTCTGCTGTGGTATATTCCCAATACAGTTTTCCCTTGAGAATCTGCTCGGCAGCATAATTTCTCAATGCCTCATCCGTGTAGAAAAGACCGCCGAAATTGTAGATGTCCTGCCTTTCCCAGGCCGCTCCGATCTTCGCTGTCTCCACATGTGCCGCAATGAGAATGGTTGGAACATTGACAAGTTCACCGCCATTTACTCTTGCGGATGCTTTGTCAGTAGTATTTTCATACATGTAGTTGTATGAATTGACCTTGTTCTGAGTGGCATCGTTCCAAGACAGATACTTGACATTCTTGTATGTTCCCGGCTCATCCTCAGGCGTGCGGCCGAAAACATACTTCTCTGAGCCTGAGTAGTTAGGGTCCTGAGCCCAGAATGTCCTTTTGGCAGCTTCGTCATACCAGTTCGCGAAAGGATTTGTAACAAGCCATGAAGTCGGAACATCTTTCACAAGATATGAAGTGGTGTTGAAAGCATTTGCAGCCCAACCGTCAACGACTATACGGGCAGAAACCTTGACACCGTTGAGAACACTTTCTGCATTTGGAGTCTCGAAACATATTTTTCCTTCTGCAGTCTGTTTCAAGCCGTCCTTGGCTTTCATGTTCACCTTGGCAACCTCGCGCTCCACATAAATCTGGACAGGAGTCTTGAGAGCTTCCTCCTTTGTTTCCTTTACTGAAGAAGCTGCAATCGGAGTTGCATTCACGATATCCTTTCCGTCAACATATACGGAATTGGTCATTGTGAACTTGCCCGCTTCAGTTGAAATCTCTCTCTTGTCCACCTGTGTGTGAGCATCAGCAAGCGACAGATTTCTGAGAGCGTCGCAATTGTCATAGTTGAGAACCGCAAGCACGAGTGCAGGACGGAGTTTTGTAGGACCGAGCACGATAACTGCCTTGGACTCTTTCTCTACGTAACCTGATTGATTATTTGTTGTCAATTTGAGGTTTCCGTTCTCATCCACAGAGCCTTCAGTCGCAGAAATGACACCGGAAGTAAGAAAGTTTCCGTATGCATCATAGAAAAGGAAAATGGAGTTTTTCACATTTACAGTGCTTTCGGCCTCTGATCCGTCGCGATAGTCCGCAGGAGCTTTGGTAGAAGAACCGACTGACATAGCGATATCCACAGCCATGTACTGATTTGCATCAGAACCTCCCTGATTAGAGGTGACGTTCTCTTTAGAGCAAGCCATAGCAAGGCTCAAGAGAGCGATAAAAATAAGTTTACCTGTTTTCATTGATAATATAGGATTTAATTGTTTTTGATTTTCTTATAGTTGTTACGCGCAGCCTGAAGTGAACTTGCCTGTGAGAACAGTTCCAATGCAGCTTCATTGTCTCCGTTCATTGCCGCAAATACGCCTCTGGCATTCTTGGCCTCGGGAGAATCCCCCGCATTGGCCAGAAATCTTGCGGCATCCTTCATATTGCCGTTTTCGAGAGCCACACAGGCTGCATTGACATTGGCAATTTCACTTTCAGGGAACATCCTGACTGCGACATCGAAGACATTGTTGAAGTCATCGCTTCCTTCTACATAAGAGTTCGCAACCAGATACATCTCGTTCAGGGACAGTTTCTGTGGACGTTCTCTGATAATTTTCCGGGCCTCTTCAAGGCTGAAATTACGCACGTCGTATGTGACCTTGTAGTCTGTGCGGCGCAATGACGGGTAAGCGACAGGAAGCACCACATTCTTGTAGAACGTAGTATAGCGCATCATAATAGTCCAGTCTTTTTCGTCAGGAGTCATATTGCTGTCGATGATATTGAGCACATCCCATCTTCCCGGGAAACCGCAAGTATCCGCAAATTCTCTGAATCCTTTCCAGTCTTCAGGAGTGGAATTCACCGAGAAAAGGCTACTGTTCAATTCATTATAATAGTTCTCAAGGTATTTTTCCAGTGCGCGCGTACGATTCTTGGCCAGTTCCGCATTATGCGCATAAGGGCCGTCCGGGGAGGCATAACCATGAAGATATATTCCGGTGAGTTTCACGTCTTTGTCATTTCTTACAAGGTCGATAGTCTCTCTTATTTTCCTCAGTTCCGCAGCATTGTTTCCGAAATCCGGTCTTATGTCATATTTGTCCACTTCGAAGTTCAGCCGTGCCGTACCTTCTTCCGCACGCTGTTTCACGGCCTCCGGCTGAGGCATGATGTAAGCGAATTCCCACTCCACCGGCTCTTCTGACGGAGTTTTTTCCACCTCCGGTTCCAGTTCTTCTGACGGGACTGTCAATGTTACGTTTCCCAACTTCTGGGCGCATCTGCAGTCAGCCTGTTCTATAACCAGACGTGAGCCTTTCATCCACGGCTGATAGGGAATCTTGTAGGCATAGTGCTCCACCTGCGGGTCGCCATTATGACGTCGCGCCACAACAAGAGGGTCCTGTGTTGCCGTAACCCCGTTTCTCTGCCAATATATATGGCGGAGTCTTCCGAGCAATTCGATTGCGGGAAGTCTCAATGTGTCTGATATTCCGGCAATTACAGGTGTGAGCACAAGACCCTTGTTCGCGGGGAGAGTCAGTCTGCTCACATCGAGGTCAAAACTCAGCATCACAGTTCCTGAAACTTTCTCGAGGCATACATTCTGTGCCTCAACCTGCCCGTCTGCGAATGTCTGGGCAGACATTGTAAAGACAGTTGAGATGACAACTGCTACGATTGCAAATATATTTTTCATGTCAATGTCCTGTTAGAAGAGGTAAACAAGGCTTAGAGCAGCCTTTGTTGGCGCTATCATAAATTTCTGATTTTCATCGACTTTCTTGCCGCACTGCGGGCAATCGTACTTCTCGTATCCGGTGTATATCACACCCATTCCAAGTTCAAATTCCAGGTTGAAATGCCTAGACAGGGCCCAGTCGTAACCATAGCCGATTCCGACCCCTGCCATCCAGCCCTGGTACCTGTAGTTTTTCAATGAGGAGAAATCCTTGCCGAATGCCTTGAAGTCTGTCGGGAGATTTCCGACATTGTACTGGGCGCCGAGAAGATGAAAGGCGAGAAAACTGCGCATGAACTTGTCGCAGAACCACCAGCGGATTTCCGGCTGCACGAGCCAATGTTTCCATTTTCTGTTGTCTGAAAAACTCCATCCGTTATAGTTGCCGGAAATATCCATCGTCCATTTCGGAGCAATCGAGAATTCGACACCGGCATTGACCGTAGCCGTCGCATCGTAGAGGACATTTGTCTTGAGCGCTACGTTCTGGCCCTTGACCGGGCAAATGGAAAACGCAAGCAGACAGACTATAAGTGCTATGAAACTTTTCATAGAACGTTTACCAAAATCATTATACATATCAGTATATATATCAGCCTTCAATTCAGTCCATACTGAGAACTGAATTCGTCACTTTCTTTTTGAGCCTGCAAAGATATATATATATATATTAAAAGCAAACAAAAAAGACGATTTTTCTTTATAATTTTTATAAATACGTTTTAGTATTGTCGGCAATAGAGGGTAACGCGCTGGATAACATATACGAAAAAACGGAGACCATTTCTGATCTCCGTTCTCTGTGCTCCCTTAGGGGCTCGAACCCTAGACCCCAACATTAAG
>ULTG01013747.1_pt1 | contig 12420 bp, 9 predicted proteins | sample 1957461 | NCBI WGS metagenome assembly ULTG01 (sample SAMEA4835730, study PRJEB28245) | human gut metagenome | biome: gut microbiome; material: fecal sample | place: Denmark | collected 2008
TATTTTCAGCGTTGAGCCAGCCGGGACGTAAATCCCGCCGGTCAGCGTTGCCGCGCCGATGATGTTCAGCGTCATGGTGCTGTTCTGACCCACCGTTATCGAAGCGCCCGCGTTCTCGTTATGCACATTGATGTCTACGAGGTTCAGGCGGCAGTCGATGTTGTCCTTGGCGCGTATTGCCATTTCGGAGGTGTAGTTCTTGTTTCCGGTCAGGGTGTACTCCATCTTGTTGACGATGATATCCGTGTAGTTGTCCAGGTCAAGCGCCATGAGGGATATCTCGCGCTCGTCGCCGGTGAAGTAGGTCTTGCGGGTGCGGCGGTTCTCAGACTGGCGGTTGTATTCCTGTATCTCCTCCGCGATGTCCGGATTTATCTCCTGAACGATATCCGCAGAGGGCTTCGCGGTATAGTAGCCCTGGATAAGGTCGACGCCCATGCCGATAACGGTCTGAAGCTCCTCGGTGAGCTCCACGCCCTCTGCGAGAGCCATGAAGTTGTTGTCGTGGGCGTAGTCGATGATGTTGCGCGTGAAGTGCTTCTTGCGCTTATCCTTGTGGATATTCATGATAAGGCTGCGGTCTATCTTCACGACGTTGGGCATGAATGTCAGCAGGTTGCTGATGTTTGAATATCCCGTTCCGTAATCGTCTATCGCGACCTTGAATCCGCAGCGCTGGCTGCGCTCAAGCAGCGTCTTTAACTGGCTGGAGCTTGCCTCGGTCTGCTCGGTGAACTCCACGACGATATTCTGCATGATATCGCCGTAAAGCTGATATAGCTGCTCAAAATCGGCGTCCGGAAGCGTGCATGCCGGTATGCTGTTGATAAAAAGGAGCTTCCCCGCAAGCAGGCGCTGGTTTTCCTTTGCGAAGCGCAGAGTATTGAACATCGTGCACTTCTCCACGTCCTGGAGTCTGTCGAGAGCCTCGGCATGGCTGAGTATCGTGAGCGGAGACAGCCGGAATTCTTCGCCGGACCGCATGAGCGCCTCGTACGCGAAAACGCTTCCGTCCTTCGCGCTGACGATGGGCTGGAAATTATATGAGAACAGGTTCTCGTTAAGCAGCCGTACGACCTGCTGGCGCTCCTCCGGGTCGAAAGTCTCGGCGGAAACGTCTGCGGTCTTGTGCATTTTGGTGTGGTTATCCTTAGTGAGGGTGCGCTGGTACGCCGCTTCGTAGGGCAGCTTGTCGAGCACGGAGCGGTCTGTGAGAGGCGCGGAGATCGACGCGGTGTAGATATTCACGCCATATTCCTGGTTGTGGTGGTTTATGGAGTCCACAACGCTGCTGAGCCTCGACGGAACATCGTCGAAGGAGCCTTCGTCGATAACTCCGGCAATGAAGAACTCGTCGCCGCTTACCCTTACTACGATGTCGTTTTCTCCGGCAGCGCCGGAAAGCGCAACGCCGAGGGCCTGAAGCACCTTGTCGCCCTCCGCGTAGCCGTAGGTGTCGTTTATGCCGCGGAGGTTCTCAACGTCGATGGAGATTATGCGCAGCAGCTTCTTCGGGTCGTTGAACTTGCCGCAGCGCTCCGTCATGATGCGGACGTAGCCGCGCATATTCAGCAGACCCGTGAGGGAATCGCGCACCTGCGCGTCGGTAACGGCGTCGTTGTAGAGAATGTGCCGGCGCTGCTTCTCAAGGGCGCAGCTTATTGTCCTGAGCCACTTGACGTAATTCCGGCTGTAGACCTTTCCGCTCTCGCCGTAAGAAAGCACGACGTAGCCGTAGTTAACTCCAATGAAGTGGAGGGTCGTGAAGATGAACGCCGACGGGCGGCTGCGCTCCTCGAAAATCTCAGGAAGCAGCATATCGCGCGGGAACTTCGCCATGAGGTCGACGGTGCTTCCTGCGGAGGTGCGCTTGTACGCGAGGTTGATCCGGTCGGTGAAGCCCGGTTCGGGGGCTTCGTTGTGCATTACCTTGTTGTTGAGACAAAGCCAGAATCCGGTGAAATCCCCGAGGAAATGCGTGTACCAGTCCACCTTCCAGAGGTAGTCGTAGAACGTATCTGCGCCGATGAGCTCCTCTGACATGAAGTTGTAGTAGGAATCCATTTCGTTGCCCTGCAGGCTGGTCATTTCAGCAGCGAAGGCATGGCACAGCCCTCCGAGGTTGGGGGGGCAGCAGCCGCAGGGCATTCCGACGCGGAACTGTGCGCAGTTGTCGTCGGAATGCGCCTGGTATACCCCGCCGGTGACTTTCGCGATTATGTAGTGCGCGGCGTTTTTCGCAAGAGTAACAGGGTCGCGCAGCGCGGAGGTGATGTTAAGATAATTCGCGCCGTACGGCTCCTTCTGATTGAAGCCGGTGATCAGCACGTCGTCCGGGATATTTACGCCGCGGTTCGACAGCGATTCGATGAGCTGTACTGCGGTAAGGTCGGAGCAGCACATTATCGCTTCCGGCATGCCGTTGCTGATTATCTCGCCGGCAATGCCGGAAAAGTCGTAAACCCAGTCGATTCCGTGGTGTATGCGTTCTTTTGGGATATCATAGCCGCGCTTTTTCATGGCCTTCACGAAGTAGCGCTCAATGGAGTCGTGGAATTCGTCCTTCGGTCCGCCCACGAAGTCGATGACCTTGCAGCCGTGGTGATCCATGATGTGGCTGACCATCATGTCGGCTACTGGTTCGTAGTTGTAAAGGCAGTTGGCGAAGCCGTCCACCTGGCTGTCGAACGAAACGACAGGACCCTTGAAATCGCTTTTTATGCGTGCGATAAGGCGTTCCCGCGAGGTAGCGTCGTTAATGCTGGAGGAGAATATGATAATGCCGTCTAGGAGGTCAAAGTCCACAAGGTCGTATACGGAGTTTTCAGCCGCGTCGAATTCAGCGTTGCCGGACATCATCAGGGACGAGAATACCGCGGCGTCCATGTTGGCGGCAAAAAGCTCTTTCTGAATTGTGTTCAGCGCGTTTGAGAAGAATACATATTCCGCTTCAGCGGCGATTATTCCGATCAGAGGACGGGATTTTTTCAAGGCGATTTCTCCTTTGTCCTGTTTGGTTCAAACAGGCATACTATGACTATTTTAAATAAGTATATCATAAATCGCGTGTTATTTGCAACAACGGATTGATGATTTTGTGCGATATTACTATTTTTTTTAGTTATATTTACAATCTGACGATACAAAAGCGGTGTTTTTATCTGGAAATGTAATGTTTCACATGAAATTTTGTGCAAATTGCCATGCGGGGAGGGTTTGATTTTTTACTCTATATAGTGTATAATAGATATTATTGACGAAATTTATACAGGAGTTTTTTATTTATGGATCTGTTACTTATTTCTGCGGCGGAGACTGCGGCAGATGACGGCGGCTTCCTCGGAGTCGTAAAGGCTGTAAACGACGCGGTCAGCGGCGTTGTATGGGGCTGGCCGGCTCTTATCCTGCTGCTGTTCGTCGGAGTGCTGATGTCGGTGCTTACGAAATTCTTCCAGATATCGCACATCGGAAGGTGGTTCAGATGCACCATCGGCGCGGTATTCAAGGACAGAAAGGTCACGGCGCACACAAAGGACAAGCAGATATCCCAGTTCCAGAGCGTATGCGCGGCGCTCGCCTCAACGGTCGGGACCGGTAATATTGCGGGCGTGGCTTCCGCAATTGTCACCGGAGGTCCCGGCGCTGTGTTCTGGATGTGGATCATGGCGTTCTTCGGAATGATGACCAACTTCGCAGAGAACGTGCTGGGTATTCTCTACCGCGTCAAGAACAGGGAAGGCGAGTGGAGCGGCGGCGCGATGTACTACCTCAAGTACGGTCTAGGCGCAAAGAAGCACTGCAGGGTTTTAGGCTCCGTGCTTGCCGTGCTGTTTTGCGTATTCTGCCTGTTCGCTTCCTTCGGAATCGGCAACATGACCCAGATCAACACCATATCCACCAACATGAACAGCACATTCGGCATCCCGAACTGGATCACCGGCATCGTGCTGATGATCATTGCGGCTCTCGTTGTTATCGGCGGTATCAAGCGGATCGCGCTGGTTACAGAGAAGATCGTTCCGATAATGGTGATCGTCTACCTGCTGGGAACTGTCGGCGTCTGCGTTATGCATATCGACCAGTTCGGCGCGGTGTTCTCCTCTGTTTTCAGGAGCGCGTTCGGCATGGAGGCTGTCGTCGGCGGTCTGGTGGGTCAGGGCGTCAAGATGGCGATAGAGATGGGCATGAAGCGCGGCGTGTTCTCTAACGAAGCGGGTCTCGGCTCCTCGGTAATGGTGCACTGCAACTCCAACGTCAAGGAGCCGGTCAGCCAGGGAATGTGGGGAATCTTCAGTGTGTTCACCGACACTATCGTTGTCTGCTCGCTGACTGCGTTCACGATCCTTTCTTCCGGTCTGTTCGACCTCCAGACGGGCAGGCTCGCGGAGGAGTTCGCGTACCTTGAGAACCAGACTGGCTCCATAGTGGGCGTTGCGTTCCAGGCGAACTTCGGCGAATTCGGACGTTATTTCGTTGCAATCGCGCTGCTGCTGTTCGCGTTCTCCACTTCCCTCGGCTGGAGCCACTACGGCACCAAGGCGTTCGAGTACCTTTTCGGAACAAAAGCCACGCTGTTCTACAAGATCGTTTTCGTTCTGGCTATATTCGGCGGCGCGACAATGGGCGAGAACCTCGCCTGGGAGCTTTCCGATACGTTCAACGGAATGATGATGATCCCGAACCTGATAGGCGTTCTGGTGCTGTCGCCGATGGTCTACAAGTGTACGAAGAACTACATAGACCGCCACGTGCGCCGCATGGACGTTGAGCCGATGCTGTCCGTGCACGAGGATATACAGCGCCAGCAGGTACTGGCACTTGAAGCGGAGCAGAACGAGCTGGTCAAGGCAGGGCTCGACACCGACTACGCGGAGTAAATAATGAATTTGTGCATGAGGATTAAAGCTTTGCGCACAAATTTATGGATTTTCGACTGTTGCAAATGAGGCTGAGTAATTCGGCCTCATTTGTGTTTCAGCCGCAGAATATTCTGAAAAAAAATTTCGCTGTCCCCCTTGACAAATCGGAATAAGAGGTGTATAATATCATCATTGATTGCTTTAGAGATAAAAAGCACAAAAGCACAAAAGCACAAAAGCATAAAAGCATAAAAGTGCTAAAGCAAATGAAAAGATGAAAGGACAATAGTCATGAAAGAAGTAGTAAAGCTGATGGATTACAGACCTGATATAAAGATAGTTGACGCGACCCTGCGCGACGGAGGTCTGGTGAATAATTTCCGTTTCACGGACGAGTTCGTAAAGGATCTGTATCAGACCAACATCAAGGCGGGCGTGGACGTTATGGAGTTCGGCTATAAGGCTGATAAGGAGATGTTCGACGTAAAGGATTTCGGCAAGTGGAAGTTCTGCGACGACGAGGATATCCGCGCGGTAGTAGGCGACAACAACACCGATCTCAAGATCGCCGTAATGGCGGACGTTGGCAGATGCAACTACAAGCAGGACATCAAGCCCCGTGCTGAAAGCCCGGTCGACGTTATCCGCGTTGCCACATATATCAACCAGATCCCGGCCGCTGTCGACGTTATCGAGGACGCCGTTGCAAAGGGCTACGAAGTTACCTGCAATATAATGGCTATCTCCAATGCGCAGGAGGCGGATATCCGCGTTGCGCTCGACCTGCTCGGGAAGTCGCCGGTGAACGTTATTTACATCGTAGACAGCTTCGGCGCGCTGTTCCCGGAGCAGATAGCGCGTATCGCGGCGCTCTACGGGGAGTACGCTGCAAAGTACGGCAAGAAGCTCGGAATACACGCGCACAACAACCAGCAGCTCGCGTTTGCAAATACGGTCGAGGCAGTGGGCGACGGCGTTGACTGGCTCGACGGTACATACTCCGAGATGGGCAGAGGCGCCGGAAACTGCGCAATGGAGCTGCTCCTCGGTTTCCTCAAGAACCCGAAGTACAACCTGTACCCCGCTGTTCAGTTCATCGAGAAGCATATGACAAAGCTCAAGGAAGATGGCGTTGTCTGGGGCTACGATATGCAGTACCTCCTCACCGGCATGCTCAATCAGCACCCCCGCACCGCTATCCAGTTCACAAAGGATAAGCGCAAGGATTTCTCCACCTTCTACAAGGAGATAACATCCCAGGAATAAATCCAGATATCTACAAACCTTCATATTCTGTACGGTGCGCCCTGCGGCTGAGATACGCCGCGGTGCGCATTACAGTGCGGAATTTCTGGTTTTTAAAAAATAATCAATTTTTTTTGAAAAAAGTGTTGACAAATCAGAAATAATGTGATATAATATACAAGTCGTCAGGGATACGAAGTAATAGAACTGATAACGCTTTACGCTGGTGTAGCTCAGCTGGTAGAGCAGCTGATTTGTAATCAGCAGGTCGGGGGTTCGAATCCGTCCACCAGCTCCATTTTTTAATGGAACTTACAATTGAATATGGGAGCTTTCCCGAGTGGCCAAAGGGGACAGACTGTAAATCTGCTGCGTTTGCTTCGGTGGTTCGAATCCACCAGCTCCCACCAATCAAACCGCATGAACTTCACGTTTATGCGGTTTTGGTTTTTATTAACGGAGCCGCATCTATTCATGACAAAAATCGCACATATTAATCCAAAAGCAGCCAATGTGAATTGACTGCTTTTTGTTTTTATCTGGCGGAAATGCTCCCGTTCTTATTACGAATTGATCCTCTCGATTATCTCCGGAACGTCCGCAAGGGAATCCGCCTTTGCGAATATCCGCGAATACAGCTCCTCGTCCGGCTGGGTGAGGTCGGGGACCATCACGGTCACGCAGCCCGCGTCGGAAGCGCTCCGGACGCCGTTCGGGGAATCCTCCAGCGCCATGCACCCGCCTGCCGGAAGCCCGAGCTGCTCCGCCGCGTAAAGGTAGATATCCGGCTTGGGCTTGCCGTTTTCCACCATCGCCGCACAGACTATCCTGCTGAATCTCCCCAGCAGTCCCACCTGCCCGAGGTAGTCCTCGGTGCGCTGGATATCCGTCGCCGTGGCTATCGCGGCGGGTATACCCTTACTGTCGAGATAATCCAGCAGCTCGGCGATTCCTGGCTTGGTCTCAAGCCCGTGCTCGGAAATGTGCTGTTTCATAAGCTCCATGCGGCGGGAGCGTATCTTCACGTAGTCGAACTCCTCGCCGAATATGCCCTGTAAATAGGGTATCGCGAATTTCCGTGCAAGCGAGCGGATATTCAGCGCGTGTTCCCTCTGCATGGGGAATCCCGCTTCATTCGCCGCCTGGCACCAGTATTTCACAAGGAGCTTCTCCGTGTCCAGGATAAGCCCGTCCATGTCGAAAATAACCGCTTTGATCATATGTATACCTCACTTTATTAGTTCAGACATATCCGCCGGAAGCGGAGAAGTCAGCCTGATGATTTCCTTTGTGACCGGCTGGGTGAAGCTCACCTCGCCGCAGTGGAGCGCATGCCGCTTTATCCCGGACATGTCCCCGCCGTACATTTCGTCCCCGCACAGCGGAAATCCGATGTACGCCATATGTACGCGTATCTGGTGCGTACGCCCGGTCTCCAGCGCGACCTTCAGAAGCGCATGGGAATCGTTCCCGCCGACGCGCTCAAAATGCGTGACCGCCCGCTGACCCTCCGGAGTGACGCACCGCGTGATTATGCTGTCCCCGGCTCTGCCTATCGGAGCGTCCACGGTATCCCCCGGCGGAGTGCCGCAGGTAACTGCGAAATACACCTTGGAAAGCGACCCGGAGAGCGCCGAGGCAGCGTATTGATTCTTTGCGCACACGCAGAGCCCGCTCGTGTTGCGGTCCAGCCGGTTTATCGGTCTGAACGGAAGTCCCGGATACAGCGCCGCGAACAGGTTCGCGAGGGTGTCCCCGCGGTGGCGTATTGAGGGGTGCACCGGCATGTGCGGCGGCTTGTCGAACACTGCGACGTCCTCGTCCTCGTAGATCACCGGGGCGTTCAGCTCCGGATTCGGCTCGGCGCTTTCGGCGTCGTCTGAGAGCCGCACGCACAGCTCCTCGCCGCAATGTACCTCGTCCACCGTCCGCAGGAGCGCGCCTCCCCGGGTCAGACCTCCGGTCTGTTTCAGGCGGATAAGCGCCCGGCGGGAGAATCCCCGGGACTTTAAGAATGTCTGAGCCTCCGCGCCGTCGAATTCCACAGGGACCATCAGTTTGAGTTCTCTCATGTTCCCTCCGTCAGATCCTTGTAATAGTGTGCCAGTATCAGGTCTGTGACACGTCCGTAGCTCCGCGTGCCGTCTGATACGCCCTGCGCCTTGATGAATCCGTCGTTCACCGCAGCGGAGGCCGTCTGGACCTCGCCCTTGAAGCTGTCGATGTACTCGTTTTCGGCGGTGAAGTCCCGGCGCATGCCGTCGGTGGTGCATTCGTAGGCTTCGCGCCACATGTCCTTGTCGCAGGCGTACAGCGAATTCGAACAGAACTTGAACGCGTTCATATAGCCGGAGTATCGGAATTCCGGATACTCGCTGTTTATGCAGGAGAGATACGCCAGGAAGTTGCACTCGTTCTCGAAGGCTATCCCGCGGGAATGCGCGCTCTCATGGCTGGCCGTGAAGGGTATGGAAAGGTCTGGCTGCTCGATGTTCACGTTGCATTCCGCGAGAAACGGGAAGTACATTCCGGTTATCCCGGTGTAGCTCCAGTAGTAGGAGAGCTGCACCGGCTTCTGCCTGCCTATGCTCGTCCAGAGGAACGGATATTCCTCCGTCAGGGCTTCGTAGCCGCTTCCGGTGCGGGAAAGCTCGGTGTAGATATCCTCGGTGAACTGCACGCAGCCGTTTTCGTCCTCGGCGAGGTACTCGCGCTCCTGCGCGGCATGGGCAGCCAGATCCTTGCAGACTGCAAGGAGGAACTCCGCCGGCTTAGGGGAGGCGTCAAGCTCCATGAGGCTTTCAAGGCTCAGGCGGTAGTAGTTCGCGCCGTGGGCGGTCATGTAGATGAACGCCGCGAACGACAGGAATCCCGCAAGGAACCTTCCGGCTTTCAGGGCGGTGCGCTTCCGGGAGCTGCTCCTTTTCATTCTGACTGCGAATATAACGACAAGCGCAATTACCGCCGGAACGGCAAGCACCGCGCAGATCTCGGTGAGCGACAGCGGGATAAGCGATGTCACGAATCCCACCGGCACGGTGAACGCCTTGAAAAGCCCGCGCGACACCGCGTACTCCGTGAATTCCGGAAACATCGGCAGCAGGAAGTACATAGCCGCCGCCAGAATCAGCGGAATGAAAATCCACGCAGCTTTCAGCACGCGGCGGGGCGTGAGCCGCTGTTTGTTCCTGGCTTCAGTGCTTTTTTCGACCCTCATCTGATGGTTCCTCCTGCGTTTGATGATACTTTAATTATACAGTACATGGCGGTTTTCGTCAAGTTTCTGAAAATATTTTTGCTTTTTTTCAAAAAGCACTTGACAAAATGGATAGAATGTGATAAAATATATACGTTGCTGATGAGCAACGGGATGTTGAAAATAGAGCGATCTCAGATAAAAAAAGCGGGTAAAACCGCCTCGGTTTTTCCGGGAGCTTACTTCCGGTGTTTCTGGCGAGTAATATCAGGAACGATCAATACGCAGGTGTGGCGGAATTGGCAGACGCGCTAGCTTCAGGTGCTAGTGATCGCAAGGTCATGTGGGTTCAAGTCCCGTCACCTGCACCAAAACAAAGACGGCTTAACAAGGCGGAAATGCAGTGTTAAGCCATTTTCTTTATGCAATGCTATTATGCCCACATGTGAATTATCCCGGCTTTTCGGGACAAAAAACGCCCTTTTATAGGGCTGATACAGCACAAATACAGCACGCCGAAACGCCTGAAATATAAGAGAGCCGCCCCGATTATGGAGTGGCTCTTTTTCTTTTTGTGCAGCTATGCTACTATGCTATGCTTTTCCACCAGCCAGCCAAGAGTAACATTACAGCGTTTGCATACACGAAGCAATTCATCAATACGCCACTTGCTTGGATTGGACATCCGGTCATAGAATGTTTGCAAAGGCATTCCTATCAGTTCTGAGATACCTTTGCAACCATAGATATGGAACTCTGTTGCTGCAAGCCTTATGTTGTCGTTAATTAGCGACATCTCTGTATTCAAATTGTTCACCTCACAGTATTATTTTTTACGGCATATTTATACCGTTTGCATAATACGCATGGTTATGCCGTTTATAAGGCTACAGGTACAAAAGCTGATAACTATGCTGGTTGCAGGCACTATGCCTCTATTTGCTTGTATACGCTCTTGTATGGCATTTTACCACTTATTCGGTTTTTACCCTACCGATGTTCCAAGTGGGCAAATTGGGGCAAAAATCGGGGTGTCTGGGGCAATATCAATTATCTTGATACAATATGAAGTATATTTAAATTCCGATATGCAATATAGTGTATCGGGGTATTCTGGCTATGCCCTTGCGCTTTGAATGCTGCTGCGAGTCTTATGTCGGATTACATAATCTTACAGTGGTGGTCTGCTCCCATACCTCCGGACTGCGAAGCTGGGGAAGCCGATGGTCGTATATCTGGGCAATTTCGCTGAATCTGCTCATGGGTACCTCCGTATAATGAAAAATGGAGCAATCTTTCGACTGCTCCATGGGTGTTATTTAATTGTGGCTTACAAATTAGTGTATCTGCCCGATAAATGGGTATTTAAAGCTTTCTCAGATTATCAATTTCAATGCCATTTCCATCTGGATTTTCTCCCTTGTGTGCCTCTATCAGTTTTTCACAAGGGAAATCACCACACTTTCCACAATGAGGTAGAACTTGGCTTGCAGCACATGCATAAATCTCACAAGTGCCCCAAAATGGCTGTCCCTTATGCACGTGGCATCCCGTACAATTTTGCTCTGTTTTAAATCTACAAGAATCACAATCGATACCGCAACTGCCATAATTTGACATATCAATCTCACCTCCCACAAATTCCGATTTGTAGGGCTGACAAAATACCCTACTATATAAGTATACCACACACTAAAAGAAAAATCAACCATCAATTTCAGAATCCCTAATCCCAGAAAAGTACGTTCTGACCGCCGCTGAAACGACCTCCGAAATTTCCGCGGCAGTTTTACCGCCGAGGTACTCCGAAATCAGTTCAGCAGGAACAGCCACCATGACCGGCGGCTTCGGCTTGAGTATTTCCAAGATGACCTCCTCGGTAAGCGCACCAGCACTAGAAATCTCACGGATTTTACCAGAGGTGAGCTTCATTTCAGGGTGCTGTTTCAGAACATCAAGCAGGACTGCCCGTTCCTTAATTCCGCACAGAATTTCGGCGTCAGAGATACTGACCGCACCGCTGTCCAGCATGAGCAGAAAGTCCTGTTCCAGAGCGTTCAGCCTACCGAATAATTCTGCCTGTTCTGCCGTAATTCCGAGTTCCTTTTCAGCACGTTCGCCCAGCACCGCCGATACCCGTATCTGCTCCGAGAGAGTGAGTTCCGGAAATCGCTGGCGGTTGGTTTCCACGACTATCCGATTGGCGTATTCTTCAGTAATGAGCTTTCCATCGCCTATCCGGCAGGGAACTTTCACCCATAAAAGCTGTTCCGCGGCAGTCCGGCGGCGGTTTCCGGACAGTATCTCATACTCGCCGTTCCCGGCGGAGCGAACAAGAAGCGGCTCGGTTATGCCCATTCGCGCAATTGACGAGCTGAGTTCCGACAGTTCGCCGCCGTCCGTGAAAATAGGCGAACGCAGGGGAATCAGTCTGTCCAGCTCGATGTTGTAGGACTTATCCTCCGGGAAGCACTTTGTGATAATGTCCTCGATGGTTTCTGTTTCCGGCAGTTCCGGTTCTTCTTCGTTGGAAACGGCGGCGAATCCGTCATCAGGAATTTCGGTCGGGTCATCGTCCTCAATGGGAATGTAGATAGCTTCCGGCTGGTATTCCGGTTCGGCTGGCTTCGGGGCAGGACTGATCTCCGTGCTTTCCTCGGATTCCCGTTGAGCCTGTGCAAATGCTTTCATCTTTTCAATGTTCATGCTGTCCTCCGGTCTGTAATTTTTGGAGCGTATCGTGGATTTAGCCCGCTGTTACGCAGATTTTGGGCGCATTTTACTGCGCCCCGGAGGTAATGTATGTGAACCCTGTGGCAGGGAGGGTTGTATAGAAAAAGCGGAGATCTTTCGGTCTCCGCTTGGCTTTATTCGGTTTTGTGCTCAGGCTGTCTTGCCTTCGAAAAGCTTCTTTACTTCGTCCAGAGGGAGGTCTGTCAGGTCTGCAATCTGCTGAAGATCTCTTTCGCCCTTGTTCCAGAGATTTGTTGCAATACTGATGGAGCGCTCTTTAGCTGCTTTTTCTGCGGCAGCTTCCGCAGCCTGTTTTGCTCTCTTATCAGCATAATCTTCCATTAACTTACACATAGTATCAACACCCTCCTTGTCTTTCTTGAAATA
>ULTG01007348.1_pt1 | contig 12345 bp, 14 predicted proteins | sample 1957461 | NCBI WGS metagenome assembly ULTG01 (sample SAMEA4835730, study PRJEB28245) | human gut metagenome | biome: gut microbiome; material: fecal sample | place: Denmark | collected 2008
CCAAGCACTGCACACATAATAGTAAGATATGGGTTCTCCTTAACACTCATTTAGAGTAGGAACAGGATTAACGGTAAGAGCTGTCTTTGAGTAGCATTGCTCCGCATACGCAAAGAAAAAGAATTCAATAAATAATCCAATGACCTATAATAGGGTTGCCAAACCTGTCACGATTGTAAACAACCATACTTTTCGATTTAATGAATTAATTAACCAGTTGTCACATCACAACCTGAACAGAAAAAGTTACACCCCGGAATTCACCTTTGGGCGTGATCCTAAAACATTATATGAAGGTAAGCCTCCAACGGCATGTGGGGCTTACCTAAAAAATTACTCGCTTGCAGTTATGACGGGATGCAGGTGAGTTTTATTATTACCAATCTTCTTCAATAGTTCCTTCATGACCTCCAGAGGCAGATGGCACTACGTGTATTATACAGGTAGCTGTCCTGTCTCCGGCTTTGGCCGTGATGGTAGCACTACCGATCTTGACAGCTTTGACGATTCCATTCTCCACAGTAGCGACTGATGGATTCGACGAATTCCAAGTCACGGTCTTATCCGTGGCATCAGATGGATTGACTGTTGCAGTCAAAGTAACTGATTGCCCAACTTTCAATGATGCTGTGGTCCTATCAAGAGTAATACTCGTAACAGGTGTTGCTTCTACCGTAACAGCACAGGTAGCTGTCCTGTCTCCGGCTTTGGCCGTGATGGTGGCGCTCCCGACCATAAGGGCTTCAACCACACCACCCTCAACAGTAGCTACCGAAGGATTCGATGATGACCATGTGATAGTCTTGTCTGTGGCATCGGACGGAGCGACAGTTGCAGTAAGCGTTGTGGTTTGACCGCACCTCAAGTTAACATTTGTCTCATCCAATGTTAGGGATTCAACTTCAATCGGTTTTACTTTTACAACGCATATCGCAAATTTTTCACCACATACGGCCTTTACATTTGCTTCACCCATTTTCAAAGCAGTTACCAATCCATCTTCGACTGCAACTACCGAATTGTCAGAAGAAGACCAGACGATGGCTTTATTAGTGGCATTATCGGGGAATACCGATACAGACAGAAGTAAGGATTTGCCGACCGGCAAATCGACAGACGTCTTATCAAGTGTAACAGCTGAAACAAGAATCTCTGATGGATCCTTTTTACATGACACAAAAAATATCAATAAGAAAAAAACGCATATGAAATATTTCTTTACACTTTTCATTACACAAATACTTATACTAGTCCATAATCACTGTAACCATCTTCTTGCCGTCTGGAGTTGTCGATTCCTCCATCTTGAATAGCGGCTTATTATTCACTTTAACAGGGTATGGCACAGACCTCACAGATGTAGCTTCTGTAACCGAAGGAATATTTTTTAGATCCTGCTGAACAAAGGCCTCGTAGTCGAATTGCCAATCCTCACCATAAGCAAGTTTATGTATTCTCTTATATATAGCTTCACGTGATGGAGCATTAAACTCACCTGAGCTCACCATAATGCTGCTTGGAGTAGCTCTCCAAATTCCACCCATATAATGGAATCCACCCTCATATGCACTAACACGTTCATCCGAATAGCGAATATCATTTACGAATCTTTTCCATTTTATAGACTCAAGGTCTGATGTAAAATCAACATTAGAATACCAGCCTAAATGCGTCATCATATCCTGTATATGAGTTACCTCCCAATCCTCAAAAAAACCTGGCTTATCTACATATTCATCCGCTAGGCACGCAAAAGCATGTCCAAACTCATGAACTGCAACGTTTTGTGTTTCGCGATTGAATACAAACGCCGTAGACACATGTTGTGCCGGATAATCATAATACATATCGTAATTCCACGAAGCAGAACTAATACATACACTCCTTCCCGAAGAATTTACCAAGACAATTTTGGCAATCTTGTTCAAATCTCGTTTGTCACTTGCTTTAAAAACATAATCGGTAAGAGCCTCATCATCGTAATTCACACCCGCGTCTTCTAACTCTGAAAGATCAACAAGACATAAGGCGGTTGATTGGCCTAATACTTCATTTTCCGACACGACATTTACCGCATAGATATTGAATAAATACTTATATGTAGCAAACGGTTCATGGGAGAAAATATCATTTATGGCACTCTCTACGTCGTTTGGATATTTACCATTATCTATCAACCTATCAGAATATGCTTCTCCAACAAATACAAGATCTACCCCATTCCCTTCTGTACAAGATTGGATAACCAGTACCTCGCCATCTTTAGTAAAATCCTTACTATAATAAAGACTCGGATCATATATCCTCTCAAAAGAAGACAGGTCACTTCCTTGAGGTAGCCAAGTTATGTGATTTCCACCGTGAGGCAAGTGAGTATCGCCTATATTATTAATAATCGTAGACCTCGTATTGTCAACACATACTACGCCTAAATTTCGACTAATTTGTCCTAATCCCATGCACATTGCATGAATATCCGAGACTGTACTAAGATCTATCTTTCCCAAATTTAATTTAGTAAGATTAAAACAATTCGAAAACATGCCGAAAACGCTCTTCAAACTTTCCGAACTAAAAGAGCTGAGATTAAGACAATCAAGATTTTTACACCCTGAGAACATATGTACCATTTCAGTAACATGAACAGTTGAGAAAGTACTCAAGTCTAGGGTAGTTAACTTTGAACAATTATGAAACATCAAATTCATATTCTCCACTTTATCGGGATGGAAGGATGACAAATCTAAACTTGTGAGACTCCTACAGCCACTAAAAGCATCTACAAATACCTTAACATTTGAAACATCAATATCGCCAAATTCAATCGATGTTAAACTTTGACAATTTTCAAAAACACCCTGAAACGACGTAGCTGTTGATAAATCCCAACTAGACAAATCGATACTCTCTAAAGAAATAAAATCTTGAAAAAACCAATCTGGATTTTGAACATGATATGAATCAGCCTCAGTATAAAAATTAACTACACCTCCTTCTCTCTTAGCATAAACTGGATAATCCCCATCACTTGATACTAGTTTTTCAGTAACAACTTCTGTCTTTGTATTAAAAATAACCTGTTTAACCATACTCACATCGTCGAAAATAGAACCTATAGAACCTCTGCCCCCCAACTCTGCCTTAGTTCCTCTTAAAGAATGAAACAATAGGTCTTTATCTCTATTCAAAACTTTCTTGAACACCCCTCTTGATATAGTTCCCGCAGGAAGTGAAAGCGTGGCTTCTGAATCTTCAGTTTTGTATGTAACGGAAAGACCATCGCTGAAATCGTTTGGTGCAAGCACAGCATAATACTTCTTATCTGGATTAAAAGTGCCGTTGTCGGGAGCTACAATTCTAACTTTGTTTGAAGGGCTCGGTCCATTGGGCAAATTACCAGGCTCTTTCCCATCAATAATCGGATTCCCATCCACAATCTGTATTTTTAATGGTCCAGAACAATAGTGCCACCAATTGTTTTGGATAACCACTTCTTTTATATCATCTCTATAAAAAGAAAATACAATTCCTCCGCATGCATTCCTAAAATATAGATTATTGTCATCTGATACAGCTACACTAATTAAAGCATTTTTATCAAAAGAGTTCTCTTCCGGATATTGGACTGAAGGAATGGTGACATATATCACCTGATTATCAATATCATACTTTGAAACAGTGCAGTATGGGTATATTGCCACATAACTTTCATCTTTGGAACTCTCCCTCATCCGACCGACAAAATCAGCATTCACTGACGGCTCGGAATTGATAGATGTAAGTTTCTCTCCACTCTCCCCATTCCCATAAAACAAACTAATCTCATCTCCCGGTGACCACCAGACGCTGCCGTCTTCCTGAAGGACTGTCTTTGTCTCCGGTGCCCAGCCGGCGTGGAAAATGACTTCGTGCAGTTCCTCTTGCGACGGTGACTGTTCAACCTCCTTTACGCAGCCACAAAGTAAAATGGATAGAACTATTGTTGCAACTATGCTTATATATGGATAAAAATAATTCTTTTTCATAGTCACATTATTCTGCATTCATAACAACTTTCCAGCAATTTAATATCATGGTGTCTTCATCGTCTCCTAACGACCTTGTGCTGAAAACATCTTCTGGCAATGACAGAGAATCGAAATCTGGTATCGTATTCATAATATCCATAATTGCTGATGAATATACATATCCATCACAAGCATACTCTACGGGAATAGGTATTATGCAATTTTTCAAAGCCGCAGCTGTTCCCGTGTATTTAATCTTAATCATCTTATCCATGTTAATGAGTGTTGAAGCGTCCAGTTTTTTACTGAACTTTTCCACGAATTCATTTTTCTCATTACAATCCCAATATTGTGATGGAATCTGAATAACCTTAGCAAGCGCTTCTACCATTTGAGAGATGTCGGGGAAAGGATAATCTTGCTTTTCAAAGAAGAAATGTAAATCTTCTTTTAATCCGTCTTTTACGGATGGGAGCAGTGGACGGTTGCCGTTTCTGTAAAACAGGAAATAAATATCCCATACAGTCCCGACAAAAACACGAAGAAAGGTTGAATTGTCGTACATGTTGTAATATTTTATGTCCGGTGACTGCCCGACCCGAACGGGCACAAAAAAGACGTGGGAGTCATACTCTTGCTCACCCTGGGTACTGGCCTTGGCTGCCTTCTACAGAGATAAGCAAGGCAGCTAGCCCACGTCAGGATGATATGCAGCACAACACCACGCCTATGCAAAGACGTGGATGACCGAATTGTCATCACAAGTGGACGCTCCCTTTGCCGTTTCTTTCTGTAGAATCCAAATTGCCAAGTTTGTACCCAGAAGAAAAACGTCAAGTAACGTCTTAATATGTCTTGCCCACCCATCCCTGCAATCAAATCAGCAGCATCAAGATCAATAATCAGATACACTGTTTTGAGTGCCGGGCTAGCTGAACGACACAAAGATAAGTTATTTTATCAAAAGTATAACAACAGCCGACCGAAATTTCGTAAAATGTTTAAATTTGCAGAACTTATATATTGCTGGATATGGTAAAGAACACGGATATAATACCCTACAGAGAGGATGTCAAGACTATAAAAAGAGCGATTTTAGAGAGTCAAGGACGTGCATTACGCTTGGCAAGTGGGCAAGAATTGTCCCTCTATTTCGGGATAGGCTTATACATCAGTACTCATTCCCGTAAAGGATATTGGGGAACCGGTGCGATAGAAGCCATCAGTGAACAGGTCCGCAAAGAGATGCCAGGGCTTAGAGGATTCTCCGCTGAGAACATGAAGAAGATGCGCACTTTCTCGGAGTTTTGGAGCCAGTTCATAAATCGGTCGCCATTGGCGACCGATTTGCAGAAGACTGAAGATGAATGTGTTATCGAAACAGACTTGTTTTCGCTTCAAAAATGGTCGCCGTCGGCGACCGAATTTAACAGGGATGATATTCTGTCCGTCAGTTTCTCCCATCACATGGAGATACTGCACAAGACAAAGGACATCAATGAAGTCTTGTTTTATCTCCGTCAAACTATAATGCCTCAATGGAACAAGTACGAACTCCGTAATGCTCTCAAACAGGATATTTACAAGAACGGAAATAATACACTTTCAAACAATTTTATTGAAACAATTCCTGACACCCAACAGGCACTGAAGACCATCCGGATGTTCAAGGATGAGTATATCCTGGACTATATCAATGCCGAGGATATTGACGAAGAATACGACTGTGTGGATGAAAGAGTCGTGGAAAACCAGATTGTCCGCAACATACGCAAATTCATTATGACATTCTGCCGTGATTTCGCCTTTCTCGGGAATCAGTATCATCTGGAGATTTATGGGGTTGAGCATTTCCCAGACTTGCTGTTCTTCAACCGCGAACTCAATTCCCTAGTTGTGATTGATTTTTCAAAATCGGAGAATTCAAAGATGCCTACCTTGGGCAACTATTCGGTTATCTCAAAATCCTTGACGATAAAGTCAAGAAGCCCCATGAGAATCCGTCTGTAGGAATTGTTTTATGTAAGGAGGCCAATAAAGCTTATGCTCAATACGCTGTCCGAGACTACAGCAAGCCAATGGGCGTGGCAACTTACTCCACCCTTGCGGATATGCCGACAGCATTGCAGCAAGCACTTCCAGATGTAGAAGAGCTAAAGAAACTGCTGTAGCTCTTTCAATAAGTAAAAAGGACGAACTAAAGTCCGTCCAGGGGCACACTCAACTTCTTCCTTTATTGAACTTTACTTGATTGCATTTTTACCTTTTTCAAGAAATTGTGGGAAACTGATAACACTCCGTCCTTCATCTGTGCGGATAGGTTCAAGCTTCTCACGATGATTATTCTCATTTATCCTTTTCACGAACTCTGTAAAGTCCTCTATTATATCCATAATCTCATATTCCATTGTGTATATGATATTTATGATATTTTGAATAACCTGATTACCATAATAATTAAGTTGTTTATGATATGCGTGAAAGGATCCTTATGAATAATTCGACTCTTACAGACAAAAAAGGAAAAAGGCCAGCAACATTTCTGTTGATAGCCTTCTTCCTCCTTGTAATTCATATCATACCCAAAGTTTGTATTTTGGACTTTCTTCACATATCCTTTCTGCCACTACAAAAGACAACACCTCACATGCCTCTTCAACATCCTGGTATTTCCACCATCTGCCAAGCAGTGGAGTTATCTTCTGGGCAAACTGTTTGGCAAACGCCACTGAACTATAATCCTTCCTGTGCCTCAACATATCATCAGTCATCTCCAAATCCTTCAATGACCAGGTCTGTGTCACCTTCCTGAGTTCTTTCAAATCCATCATCCTCTTAATCTTTCTCCTCAGTTCCATTTCATAGTTCTCACCAAGATCATATTCCTGTGACACAATCTTATCTAAAACTTTTTTCATTTTACTCAATTCATTACTCATAACTATTTCTTTTTATCCCATAAAACATATCACTAATCACATCCATATTGTCCTTTACCTCTATAAAGAAATCAAGGTCAGTTGTGTTACAACCACACCCTTTCTTGGTGAAGAAAGAAAATATATTGTATTTGAAATCAAGCTCCACAGTCCAGCAGTCTGCAATAATTTTCAGATTCTCTGGATCTGTTGCCTTATACTTGAACTCCTGCTCTCCATAAGGATAGTAAAGTTCATTCTCAATGAAGTTCTTCACTTCTTCAATGTGCTTATTCATAGCACCATTCATTTTCATCTTTCTCATATATAAAAAATTTTATGAGCCTTTTATCAGGCTTCAACATAAACATAACAAAGACTCCAAGGTTTTTGTGTAAAAAGTTCAATTCTTTTGACATTTTTTGCATCTCACCCTCTTTGTCAATCAATGAGTCCACTTGAAAAAGAGCCCTTTTACCACTGTCATAAGTATCTGTGTGGCACATAATTTTAAGGAAAGACTTTTTCAAGTGGACAAATCAACTAATAGAAGAACTCAAAAACGAGACAATCACCCTCCTCCCTATAAAAGCGATATTCGTCGATATTGTCCTTAAATGCAAGGTCAATCTCATTCGCCGTAATATCATCCATAAGTGAGATTGGGACATACACACATATTGTGTCATAGCCCTCTGATGACAATGCATAGTCTGCAATCATATCACCATTGCTTACTATGCCGACTTCACCTCCATTTGTCCTGTAAAGTTCAACAAGATCAAGGATTTCTTTAATAAAATGAGTGTTACACATAAATTATAAAAATTTTTAAATTATTAATAAAACTTGTTGCCAAGAAAAAGATATCACACTATCTGACAACCTGTTAAGCCTTGCCTTTTATGGCCTATCTCTTTCATTGACAATGCAAATCTACGGCTGTTTATGATGGCATCATAACTCGCTAGGTAGCGCCAAGTTTAAACTAAAAAAGGCAAGACCTTTATGATCCTGCCCTTTTTATGAATATGTATTACCGTATTATTTCAGTCCAAACTTCTTTATCACCAAAGTTCTGTTTTCGTCTGTTGCTCCAGCAATTCTAAATGGACTACCTTTTTTACCTTCTACCGCATATAATTCCCTTACCTTATTATCTTTGGTGATGTTCATTATGGCTTCTCTAATTTTCCCAATCTTCTGAAGAAATAGGGTATATTGACTATTGTCCTCCCACATATCAAACTTTTGTGGAGTCTTACTTGCGCTACTATATGGCAATTGCAGATAAATCTTTTGAAGTCTCTTGAAAAACTCATCATTTCCTGATATTTCTTTGATGCCCAAACCCTCCTTGAATGTCAGAAAAGTAAGGTATAGAGCTTTACAATACACTTCTAATTCCAACTTATAAACTTCTCCCGCATTATCAATCAAACATATATCACATTTCTTGAATTTTGAGTCAGACTTGGACTTTGACTCAGGCTCTATGTGAATTTCAAGTCTATATTCTTTCCTATCGTTATTAACTGATTTATATAATGCAACAATCTCATCAAGAGTAATCCCAAAATTATGGTTGATATTGTCAAGAAGACTTGCTCTTATATCCCCCAATGTCTTCTCCCGTGAATATGTTTGAAGAAACTCCAGCCTTATGGTTGTGCCACTTTCTTGATGGTCTGAATCTGCAAGATTAAACCTTCTTGGTCCTTTTTCTCCGTCAATGCCCATCACTTTATACCTGGTCGGCAGTTTGATGTCTTTGCGGACAGTATCGTAGTCCAACCCCCAAAATTCACATAACATTTCAACAAGACTACCATTGTCAGCCACTAGTAGTTGCACCCCCTGCATTGTCTGAACCTTGCAGATACAGCAGTTCCAGAGGCCAGAATACTCCACTGGCATTGTATTGACAATATGATACTGCCCATACTGTCTTGCCATTGAGAAGATGAACTGCATTGTAAGAATATCACCTGGTGTTATACCAAGACATTGGTTGGTTAAGACAAAGACTTGTCCCAAAGGTATGTTGTTCAGTTCCTTTGGTAAGCCATTCTTGGGAGAGTTCGCTGTGTTCATATGCATTTTATTTTTTGTGTTCAAAAATACGAAAAGAGCCCACGTTAAGCAAGCAAAGAAGCATTAATAAAAACAAAGGAGAGAACCAAAGCTCTCTCCTCAAAAACAAGTATGAAATAATGGAGAAACACTGAACACAGGTCAAATGTTTCTGTTTTTTTTTGCGTAAACCCCTTGTTTTGACCACTATATTTCACATTGCCCTATTGATGACTGGATGTCCAAAACCAATTCTGTTGGCTATGGTAAGGGTAAGTCATCAGTATTTACAAGTTTGCTGGTATTCTCCTTTTTGACATATGCTGCAAGCTCTTCATAAAAGTCATTGCTGACAATTACCCCATCATCAAGGTATTTGGCACAGTAGTCATCATCAATATCTGTTGTAATCACATCATATGTCAAGTGCAGTTTTTGCCTGCATTTCCTGCCCATTTCCTTTACCCATTTCTCCCAAATGGTGTGAATATAACCATCCCTGTCTATCCAATCTGGGATATAGTCATCAGTTGCTGAGAACTCATCTCCACCATTTGCACAGCAGTGCATACCTGCCAGATAACTTACATAGTCATCAATTTGGGATTTTATCCTCTCCCATTTGACTTTCCAGTCTATCACAAAGCCATAAATTGTTGCATATTTGTTTGCCTCAACATCTGCAATCAGCAGCAGAGGCCTCGAAAATCTTACAATTATCATTTCCTTATTTCATATTTGATTATATGATATTTATGAGTAATCCTTGCTGGTATTCTCTCTTTTCAGTCTCAATACTATGTTGTCCCCATACATTTGCCTGGAGATATTCTCCATTATTGACTTCACTTCTTGGCTCCTGCTCTCCTTGACACATATACAGTCGTGAATAGTCCAGAACTTCTCATCTTCTGGCAGGGCACAGATGCAGTTCTTTATATACTCCACTTCCATCCTGACAAGATCATAAGACAACTTGCTGCACCATTTGCCATCTTTTGACTTTTTCTTCTTTTTGCCAGTTTCATCCTTATATACAGTATAAATGGTCTTGTCATCTCTATACTCCGGATGCCTTTTGTAATAGTCAATCTTATAATAGATAGCAGGTTCATTCTTTTTCAAGAACTTGTTCATCCTTTGCTGAAAGCACAGATAAGGGTCTGTGGTTTTCCTGTTCTCATAGGTGGGGTGGTGGGGCTTGTCATAGTCCCTGCCTTTCTTTGGCTGATAACAGGAATACATATACTGCATAATCCATTTCTTTATGGTTGCCCTGTCCTCTGTGCTGCCTGTATTCTCTTTTATCCATTCATAAAAGGTCCCATTCAGTGCCTGCTTCAACCATTCACTCATAACACCTGTCTCCTTATACATCATAATTCCAAGAAAAGAAGGCTGGGCACTGCTGACATCAACCTCTGTAATCATTTCTCCATCAAGTCTCAAATACTTGTGCCTGTGCTCACTTCTCATATTTGTCATAATTGTGTGAAACCTTCCTGCATAACCTTTTCCATCAGGTTTTTCACTGTCATCCTTGCAACTTCCCAGAATACCACAGGACAGGTTTCTCAGCTTTTGATATGAGATCCAATCTTTCATAATGTTCTCCTGCTCTGTTACAGACAGATTGTAATATGACTGGTATTCTTCAAAATTGAATAACCATTTTGAAGATTTAAGGATCCCTTCTTCAACAACCTCAACAGAAGAAATGGAGTCATATTGTCTTTCTGCAAGCCAATCAGGGTGCAGTGTCCAGGATAACCTGTCAGGATCTTCTCCTTCTTCTTTAAAGGATATGGCCTGAGTATGGCTCATAACCCATTCTGGCATTTTGCTGTCAGTCATAGTGCTTGCTGTGCCACTTTCATTTTCATAAGGGAGATCCCAGTGCAGCAGCTTGTCCTTGTCAATGATATAATGATAACCTCTGTTCTTATCACTCCCTGCATTGTATACATACCAACTGCCAAAATCTGTGATATAACCTAACATTGCCAGAACCAAAAGCACTTTCTGTGGAAACTCATCACTTGTGCATTTTTCTCTCTTGAACTGTTTCTGATACTCCTTCTTGAACTTGTAATAAGAGCAGTCTCCCAAGTGAACTCTTGAGAAGATGTGATTACAAACCACGTAAAACCACTTATAAAATTCCTCTTTGTTCCTCCTATGATGAACACTACTATAAAGTGCCTCCAAAGTAACCTGTCTCTTTGTCTGTTTTGGATAGATCCATTGATACTTACTACAATAGTCAAGTCTATCTTTCTTTGTAAGTTTACTAAGCTCCTGATCTTTCTTTATCCATTCACGCCACACCTTGTGTGTTATGGGATTATTCTCCATTATTATATCCATAATTATTAAATTAATGATAGTCTATCTGTGATAGACCAGGCTGCTGCTTCATTGCCATTCAGCACCAGTCCTGGTGTCTTTATGTAAAATCTGTCTCTTGTTCTTTCTTTCTCTTGCATTTCTTTCTTATGAGTTATTTTTATTTATAATATATCTTCAATATTAACCTAACAAACTCAAGTCTAGGTTGATATCATCCCCCTTTTCAATGACTGAAAGCATAGTCATCAGTTCTTGAAGAAGGACAATCAAAATATAACAAAGCATGGTGCTGATTTTTTGAGTTATTTTCTGAAAACCTTGATAAAATTGTAAATGTCATATCAGGATATTGCCTGTAAATGTATCCGACAAATTGTCTAAATCATTGATTTTTGGCATTCTCGGCGCAATTGCTGTATCACAATAAGTCATAAACAAATTTGAAAGAGTATGACAAACAATCAAGACATCAATTGGGAGGAGAGGAGATTTTGGGCCTCTGTATCCAACAATATCAAAGATAATCAGCAATACAGTAAATCACTGTAATCAGGTTATCTCACAGACAAAGTTGAATACAGTTCTTATCACAATACAGTAGTTATGAAGCCAGCAATCATTTTCACAAGGTGCAGTTCTTCTGGTTCTCTTGAAGGCAGGCAGGACACAACAAGGCAGGTAGAAGATCTTCTCCATTATGCAAAAGTCAATGGCATAACAGTGGCAAAGACCTTTCAAGAGCATATCTCAGGTGGCAAGGCAAACAAAGACAGACCAGTTCTTCAGGAAACCCTTACTTATGCTCTGGACAATCACATTGACATTATACTCATCAGTGAGCTGTCAAGGCTTGGGAGAAAGTGTGATGAGATACTGCAAACCATCAAGTTTCTCAAAGATCATCACATCAACTGTTATTTCTTGAAAGAACAGCTGTCAATCTTCAACAAGGATAGCAAGGAGAACCCATATCTTACTATTATGTGTGCAGTGCTTGG